>Ga0315320_10002041_pt1 | contig 16713 bp, 16 predicted proteins | sample M140m21515metaG_FD_203458 | JGI IMG/M metagenome (GOLD analysis project Ga0315320, IMG submission 203458) | Ammonia-oxidizing marine archaeal communities from Monterey Bay, California, United States - M1 40m 21515 | ecosystem: Environmental > Aquatic > Marine > Coastal | place: USA: California... | reverse complement strand
CGGTCTATCTACTGTCAATTTGCCCACCACCAATATCCCAAATGATGATTCTATGAATCAATCATCATTAGAGATGATGGAGTCAATAATTCAAAGACTTCAGCCTCAAAATAGGCACGATATTAGGGATATGATATTTCAACGAGGAAGGATTTCTGGAGCAATGCTAATTATGGCAATTTTACTTTGGTGGATTTCTGTCGAGAAAGGTGCAGAGAGATTAGGGGATTCAGCAATACCAATCTCTCAATTAGGTGGTTTTGAGTTTGCAGAATTAAGTTTGATAGTTCCAAGTATTGCCTTACTTGCGACCTTAGTAATGTCAATTGGTAGAGAAAGAGGTAACGCTGTATTATCAAATTTGGCTGGTATTCTAGTAATTCTTGGTGTATTTTACATTCTAGAGCCATTTGGTAATTTGGCATTAGGTACAGGAGAAATGGACGTACAAAATGCTATTTCCGCTAGCGGGAGACTCACAATGTTGGCATTATTACTCCATTTCGCTACAAGATTTTTCTTCGAGGCGTTACTACTCCAATGGGTTAGAACATGGTTATTATCTAATGATATCGATATTTTCTCTTCAACTGATCAAAATTTTCATGAGGGTCATACTGATGAAGAAGTTCCTCTCGCATGAGAAACGTGAACGGTGATAGAATTCCTTATGTTAGTATCCTAAGGTTGGGCCATAGGAGAGATAGAGACAAACGTATCACCTCGCATTTAGGATTGACCGCTAGAGCATTTGGTGCTGATGAGATACATTTAGCAGGTGAAGAAGATCCATCTGCTTTAGAAACTTGGAGATCTGTCACAAAACGATTTGGGGGCGATTTCAAATGTTTTTATGAAAAAAAACCACTAAGATTTTTACGTAATTTCTCAAAGAATTCAGGTGATGGTAAACCCGGAACAATTATTCATCTCACAATGTATGGAGAAACTTGGAAAGAGGAATTGCCTAAAATTGATTTGTCAAGGCCAATGGTTGTTGTAGTTGGCGGTACCAAAGTCCCTGGCGAAGTCTATCGGTTGGCAAGTCATAACATCTCAGTTGGTAATCAACCCCATTCTGAAGTGGCTGCTCTAGCAATATTTCTTGAGTCTTTGATTGGCGATATCGATGAGGAAAAATATTTTCCAGGCAGCGAAATTAAAGTGATACCCAACGGTAAAAGAAAACAAGTAATTACTTTCGAAGAAGAATAAAATCTGATTCCTTATAGTCAATGATTAATAATCGTGTTCCGGCAGTATTGATGATGTCGGAGTCGACACAGGGTAGAGGATTCACTCCCGGTGCTGATATTTTTGGTGTTGATGAACCACCAACATTCATCGACGCGGCTGATATTCTTATTGATTCAAAGGAACTACAACCTCCAAGCTTAGAACCCGGGCTTCTGATATTAGCCGATGGTACTCGTTTCAAAGGACAATTATTTGGTGCGGAAACTATTGCAACTGGCGAGTTAGTCTTCACTACTGGAATGTGTGGTTATCAAGAAAGTCTAACTGACCCTTCATTCGCAGGACAGGTTCTAACTTTTACATGGCCTTTATTAGGAAATTATGGAATTCACCCATGTGATTCTGAATCATCGTCTGTATGGCCCAGAGGAGTAGTTTGTAGAGAGTTGATGAAAATACCTGACCATCGAGATTCAATCGGTAGTGTTCATGACCTTTTATTATCTCATGGGGTGCCAGGGATTGAGGGAATAGATACTAGATCGTTGACTAGAAGAGTTAGAGAGCACGGAACTGTATTATGCGTATTTGGGCCTGCTGAAAAAGAACAAGAATTAAATGAGATTTTAGAAAACCTTTCACCTCCTGACCATTCTGATTTAGTCGCTGAAGTGACTCGCTCTGAATCAATAATTTTGAATGAAGGTGCTATGGACATAGATGGTAACCTCCTACCTCGCCTTGCTGCAATTGATTGCGGCATTAAATTTAATATTCTAAGAGAATTATGTACTCGATTTGAAGTTGTATGGTGTCCTGCAGATATGAAATATGACAATATAATGCAGCAATGGTCTCCTGACGCCTTTTTCTCATCAAATGGACCTGGAGATCCGGCACATCCTGGTTCAGCAACAATTGCGAGAGAAACGTTAGCATCGGCAGTTAGGAATGATTTTCCGGTAATGGGAATATGTTTAGGGCATCAATTAATGGGATTAGCAGCAGGACTCAGAACCTATAAACTAAGATATGGGCATAGAGGAGCTAATCAACCAGTGATGGATTTAGAAAGTAAAAGGGTGTATATCACTAGTCAGAATCATGGATTTGCCGTTGAAGACCCCGAACAAGGCATGCTTGCCCCTCATCCAAGCGGCGCGTGCTCAGAAAAAGGTAAAAATGTCCTCGGTGCTGACTTCAAAGTCAGATATATCAATTCTAATGATAGGACCGTTGAGGGTTTAGACTTAGTTGGTAAATCTTCATTCACAGTCCAGTTTCATCCAGAGGCTCGTCCTGGCCCATTAGATGCGGCCCCACTATTCGATAGATTCTCAGATATAGTAAATAAAAAAATTCCAACAAATAAAATTGCCAAGACACTTAGAGGTGATAATTAATGCCTCGTAGAGATGATTTAGAAAGAATAGTTATTCTTGGAAGTGGGCCTATTCGAATTGGTCAAGCGGCGGAGTTCGATTTTTCAGGTTCTCAGGCTTGTAGAGCTCTCAGAGATGACGGATATGAAGTAATTCTAATTAATTCAAACCCTGCTACTATACAAAACGATCCTGAAATGGCCGATAGGATATACATCGAGCCATTATTACCTGAAGTGGTAAAGCGTATATTAGAAATTGAAAAACCTGATGCCATTCTTGCAGGTATGGGTGGCCAAACTGCTTTGAATATAGCCATGGCTTTGGCCCATGACGGCTCCTTAGACGAGTTGGGTGTCGAATTAATTGGCTGTAATTTAGCATCAATCGATGAAGCTGAAGATAGAGATTTATTCAAAAAAGTCTGTGAAGAGATTGACCTTCCTGTCTGTAAAGCAATAGCTTGTGATTCTATAGATGAAGTAATTCAGGCGGCAAATATATTAGGTGTATTTCCTCTTTTAATTAGGCCCGCTTTTACGCTAGGTGGTTTGGGTGGTGGTACCGCATTTAATATGGGAGAATTAGTGGAAATTGCCAGTCAAGGGATACTACATTCTGCAATAGGTCAAGTATTGATTGAAGTTAGTATTCTCGGATGGCAAGAACACGAATATGAAGTCATGAGGGACGATGCCGATAATGCAATTATTGTATGTACCATGGAAAATTTAGATCCCATGGGAGTCCATACTGGTGAATCAGTAGTTGTTGCACCGCAACAGACTCTTTCAGATAGAGACCATCAAAAATTGAGAAATGCTGCATTAAAATTAATTCGAAGATTGAATATCAAAGGAGGTTGCAATGTTCAATTCGCTGTAGATCAAAGCAACGGAGATTATCGAGTTATAGAAGTTAATCCAAGAGTTTCTCGTTCTTCTGCCTTAGCATCTAAAGCGACTGGTTACCCAATTGCGAGAATGGCTGCTTTAATCGCGGTAGGATATACTCTTGACGAATTACCAAATCCGATTACTGGTGAAGGTACTACCGCAGCCTTTGAACCAACATTAGATTATTGTGTAGTTAAGATCCCTCGATGGCCCTTTGATAAATTTAGAACCGCAGATAGGACTATTGGGACTTCAATGAAGTCTACTGGCGAAGTTATGGCCATAGGTCGTTGTTTTGAAGAGGCCTTTCTCAAAGCATGGGCGAGTTTAGAATATGGTCAACCACACCCTAGACCTCTGACATTGGCAGATGCTTCAGGTGGAGAGACAATGGACGAAAGAGCCTCACAACCATTGCCAGAAGCGATGCTAGTGGATTGGTTAAGAATCCCTACTGATCGAAGAATGGGGGCGATCTTTGAGGCATTTAGAAGAGGTTATTCTATAGAAGATGTACGTGATTTAACTGGGGGGGTGACTCGTTGGTTCTTACATCGTTTCGAGAAAATGGCAGCAGTAGAAACAGAGATTAGGGCTGCTGGTGAATTAGGAATGACCCCCTCCGATATCAAATCAGAAGAGATGCGCTATTGGAAAGGTTGTGGCTTTACAGATTTGCACATTGCGGATGCATTATCTGGTTTCCCTGCCACTGGATTTAAGCAATTATCAGTTGGTAGGGATGAGTTTGCAGTTACCACACGTAGACACGAACTTTCTATTCATCCAAGATTTAGGATGGTAGATTCATGTGCTGCTGAATTTGCTGCAGTTACTCCATATTATTACACAACTTATGAGTGTGGTTCTGAATCGATAGGAATCGACTATGTTCCAAATCTCGGTATGAGAAAGAAGCGAAGAATAGTGGTAATCGGCTCAGGACCTATCCGCATAGGTCAAGGAATAGAATTTGATTATGGTTGCGTACACGCTGTTGGCGCTATTCAAGACCTAGGTCATGAGGCTATAATCATAAATAATAATCCTGAAACAGTTTCAACTGATTTTGATACTAGTGATAGGCTATACTTTGATCCACTAACATTGGAATCAGTCAGTGAAATATTACTTCGCGAAGACGCGCATGGAATATTGTTACAGTTTGGAGGACAAACTGCAATCAATCTTGCTTTACCACTTTCAAATAATTTACCACATCTATCATCTATGGGTCTTGATATAGTTATGGAGGGAACTACCCCCGAAGCTGTTGATGAGGCTAGTGATAGGGAAAGGTTTGAGTCATTTGCAGAAAGAAATGATTTGAGAATGCCGAACGGAATGACTGCATCCAGTCCAGAGCAAGTGCGTGAAGCGGTAAGAGAAATTGGATATCCAGTTCTCATCAGGCCATCTTATGTACTTGGCGGGAGAGGGATGGAAATTCTTTCTTCAAATCGTCAATTAGAATCCTATATGCAGGATGCTTTCCTTTCACCTGAAAGACCTTTGTTAGTAGACGAGTATCTTGGTAATGCAATAGAACTCGATGTAGATGCAGTTTCTGATGGTAGAGAAGTTTTGGTGGGTGCGATAATGGAACATTTAGAAGAAGCAGGTATCCATTCTGGGGACTCAACTTGTTTTATACCTCCACAAAATGTATCTGATGATGTGTTAGAAAAAGTTGATGAATGGACTAGGAAGATTGGTTTAGAACTTGGAATAGTTGGTTGTTACAATATCCAATTCGCCATTAGAGATAAGACGTTATATGTTTTAGAAGTCAATCCTAGAGGCTCTCGAACCTTCCCATTTGTAGCAAAGGCTACTGGAGTGCCTTTAGCAAGAATTGCAGCAATGGTGGCTTTGGGAGAGAAATTATCCAGCATCAATATTCCAGAACGCCAAGATGAGGCTGTGTGTGTTAAGGCACCAGTGTTTCCTTTCATTAAACTCAGAGGTCTCGACCCTGCTCCAGGACCTGAAATGAAGTCAACTGGAGAAGTTATGGGAAGCCACGAAAGAGCATCTGCTGCTTATCTTAAAGCCCGATTAGCAACTGAATCTCCTGTTCCAACAGAAGGAGGTGTTTACATCACCGTAAAGGATGCAGATAAAGACTCAATAATTGCTCAGGCTAAGTCATTAATTGAATTAGGATTTAAGATATATGCAACTAGGGGCACAGCTAGCGTTCTCCGTGAAAAGGGGGGACTAGATGTTGAAACCTGCTATAGGATTACTGAAGGTTTAACTCCAGATGCTTTAGATTTGATGAGGCAAGGTAAAATTCATCTTATCATTAATACTCCAAGGAACACTGGTGGCGCAGTGCTTGATGGTAATATGATGAGAAGATTAGCCGTTGAACTAAATATCCCATTTGTTACAACTATGGCGGGTGCAAGAATGGAAGTACTTGCTATTGCAGAAGCGATGGATGGAATACCTGAACCAAGATTATTGAATATCCGTTCACTATAGGTTTCTATCAAAATCATAGAAATTTCGGTAGAATAGCGATTTCCTTAATTACCTAGAATTATCGAAGCAACTTATGCTTAGTTTGAAAGAAATACCCGGTGTTGGTGATTCTCTTGCTGAAAAATTAATATTTGAGATTGGCTCTTTGGCAGATGTAGAACGTGTAATCAAAGACGGTGATGTCAGTGCACTTTCTGGAATCGAGGGTATTTCTCCTCAAAGAGCAGTCAAATTAATCAATTTAGCGAATAATAATTGTAGTGACATTACTACTACAGATGAGGGAAGAAAATTACATAAAGATTTAATCAATAACATTTCTGATTATGTCATCACTAAATCTGCTAAAGAGAGGCTTTCAATATTAACTCCTCTACCTCGCAATAATATAGTCGAGATTGAATCAAGAAGGAATTGGTCTACAAGTGCTATTAGATTCATTAATCAGAGTAATTCATCTTTCGAAAATTGGAAAAATTGTATCTCTGGTTTATGTTATACAAGGGAACCGACTTCTAGAATTGATAGGGTGATAGTTGTCCCTAATACTACTGAATTAAAAAATTTAAAACATGTTGAGAAAAAATGTAGAATTTTAGTTCGATCTAAAGATGAGATTTGGAAAGATTATGTCGGTCTGAATAGGGTGACGTGGATTGGGAAAGGAGGACCAGAAAAATTACCTACTGGATGGGTATCAGGGAAAATAAGCGATTCATTATATGATTTAGTACCAGAAGTTCCTCTCGAATGGCTTAAGATAAATCATAATAATCTATCAATATTAGCAAATTTACATGATCAAGTATGGCCAATAAATCATATAGGGCAAGAAATATCTGAGCATTTAGAAGGACTTGGTGAATTAACATTATTATTACAATCTTTAGAAAACGAATCTACAAATCTTGAGAATCTTGAAAAATTACGCGATAATTTATGGAGTCAAGTCAAGTCAATAGAAGAATCAGTAAATGATGCAATAGTTTCAGGGACCTCACAATCTAAATTATCATTTGATGGAGATGAGGTACTTTCATATTATTCAGATATTTCAGGTCTAGAAAGGCGACTGAAAAGCACCATTGCAGATACAATTGATTTCGCATTGCAAGAAGGTAAGAGGAAAATATCATTATATCTTGAAAGCTCTAAAATAGATTTACCAAATGATATTTTTTCAAGTGAATATCCATGCATAGTTAATAGGGAGGCACTAGAATTGATTGATGATGCGCTAGAAAGAGCAATAAAATCTGAAAGGAGTGTTGGAGAGATTTCCATAGCAAGTTCAACAGTTAATATAATGAAAAAATCTCGGAAAGCCATATCGAAATTTATCGAAATAGATATGTGGTTAGGCATAGGTCAATGGGGAATTTCCAACCGATGTTCTATGCCTCAGATTTCTCTTGATAATCCTGGTGTATGGATGAAAGATGGTCGACATCTACTATTAGGTTGTGAATCAGATCCAGTTACTTATGGGATAGGCGAGGTTTCTCCAGAAGGAGATACTGAAAGAATAGCATTACTTTCTGGTGCAAACTCAGGTGGGAAAACGACTCTTCTAGAAACTCTAGCATCGATGATTCTTCTTTCCCATTCTGGACTTCCTGTACCTGCTTGTAATGCCAAAGTTGGTCTTCTTGATGAACTACATATTCTTGCAAAAGTTTCTGGAACACAATCCGCTGGCGCTCTGGAAAGAACATTAAATAAATTAGCAGATGTATTAGTATCTAGTGAAAGAAAAATAATCTTAGCGGATGAATTAGAAGCAATAACGGAACCTGGTGCGGCATCACTGATTCTGGGAGGGCTACTAAAATCTTCTAAATCTAATCCAGATACCAATATCTTATTAGTTACTCATATAGGAAGTTCGATTTCAGATGTGATGGGTGGAAATGTAAGAATTGATGGAATTGAGGCTCAAGGACTCGATGAAAATATGGATTTAATTGTCGATAGGAATCCCAAAAGAAATCATCTTGCTAGATCTACACCCGAGTTGATTGTTAGGAGACTCGCTTCTAGATCTAAAGGCCCTACTTCAGAAATTTTTACTAGTTTATTACAAGGATTTTGAATAAATTTCTAGCGTGATTCGCTTACCAATTTCATTCATTATTGAAGCAATTCTGGGACCATATTCAGAACCTAAAATTAGAATATAAAGTGCGATATATGCTTCCCTTCTGTTCAGTCCTATTTCTGATGAAACAGATCTAATTACTTCATTAATTTCATTTTCACTCCATTCTATTTTTTCTAATTTGAAGAATAATAATTTTAGAAATTTATTCTGTTCAATATTAATTTTCATCTTATTTTCTTCGCTAATTGAATCTTGAATTTTAATTCTCGCATTTTCTGGAAAATGTCTACTATTTATCCAGTATCTCATCCTTGAAAGTCTATTAATTAGGACTTCGTTAGGTTCTCCATCAAGATGTTGACTTCTATTCAATGAGTCCCAAATATCTTTATCATTAGATTTTATTTGTGCTAACATTGCTAAATGTCTAAACGAAACCCCTGCAGTTGAAGAGGTGGCCTCCTCGCCTCTTTTTACCTGACTTAACCTCAATGCACCTAGTACTGTATCTCTTGCAACCTTCTTCTTTTTATTCAATTCTTTATCCTCGGGAGGGTTAGAAACTAGTCTTTCATATTCGTCTGCGGTTTCAAAGAGTGAGGGTCCAGTATCAAAATCAATATGCTTTTTTATTTTTGTTCTTGCAATAACATATCTCAATATTTCTGGTGGAACTAGACTCAAGGCCTCTATAGGTCCGATTGTATTTCCACTTGAACTTGACATTGGCCCAGACCCTTTGAGTTGAATCCATTCATAGACCATTTTCCCGGGTGGCTCACTACCAAGTATTCTACAAATTGGTATTCCAGTATCGAAACTACCACCCGCTGCCCCATGATCTTTACCAGCAGGTTCACAAGTGATTCCATGAACTCCCCATTTCGCTGCCCAATCCACTCTCCAAGGCATTTTTCCTTCAGCCTTCCTAATATCTGATTTCCCATTGACTCCGTTACGATCCGTCCAGTAAACATACGGCTTCTCATAGCCTGTTATCACCACTCCATCCATACTCCCATCACTGCCAATAGGATTGTACGGGTACCATTCATTTGGCAATTCTCTACTAGAAATTTCTTCAATAATATTGCGTATTTCATTCCTTTTCTTTATTGCAGTATCTATTTTTTGTGCAAATACTCCATTTTCATATGTTTCATGATTCATTACCACTACCGGATTAACTCCAATCTGTTTTAACGCATCAAGAAATGGATTTAAGAAGTGGATTGCATAACTTTCTCCCTCATAATTAGGGGTCCCATCAGGATTTGGGGATGGAATATATGCCAATGGGCAACCTATGTATTTTTCATAATCATTAGACAGGAAATCATAAACTCTTCTCAGAGGGTCCATTGAATCAACTATGAATATATATTCTGATTTCTCTCCTGCATCAAGACATGCTCTATGGATCATCTCAGCAGTTAAAATTTCTCTGAGGTGACCTATATGAAATTCTCCCGAGGGTGTGATTCCAGAAGCTATGACTTGTGAGTCATATTTCTCAGACAGCCGCTGCGCGGTGTGATCAGCCCAATGCATAATCCTACCTCAAACAGTAACTACTCTAACCAGCCCTCTAAGGGGTACACCCTCAAGTGCATTAGCTTCTGATTTATTTGCCAGTACTAGGCAGAGTTTGACCTCAGCGCCAGCATCCCTAAGGTTCTTAATTGTCTTTTTCAATGTTGTACCTGAAGAAACAACATCATCAACTACAACAACCTGTTTACCAGATACCGATGCGAATATTTCAGAAATATGTGCTCCTTCTTCTTCACTAATTGAGCGGCTTACAGCTAAATCTAGATCTAATTGTCCAGCAATTGCTTGAGCAAAGGGAATTCCATTAATGCTAATTCCAACAATAGTATCTATTTCATCTCCAATTTCTTCTTCTATGATGTCTGCAAATATGTATGATATTGCTTCGATTCTACTTGCTTTTACTGCCACTGATCTCCAACCTACTTGTACGTCAGTTGGTCTATCATCAGATGTTGTGTTATTGGAGTATTCTTCTGTAGATAACCATTGAATTGTTGTTTGAGATAATGACAGTTCATCAGCAATTTGCTGTGTGTTTAAACCGTTACTACGGTGTTGTTTTACTTTGGCTCGAAGCTCGTCTACGCTAAGTGGCATTAAATAGTCCTAGAATCCCGTCCTGTATCAAGCCATCGGATGAAAACTATCTATTTTATTGGTATTTATAGTCTAAAATCTTCCTGTAGAACCGAAACCACCATCTCCTCTTTCGGTTTCACCTAGATTTTCTATACTGACTTCAATAAATTCAGATTTTGGTATGGGGGTTATCAATAATTGTGCGATTCTTTCATTTTTCTGTATCAAATAAGAATCACCTTCTCCAATCCATGTCATTAATACAAAAAGTTCTCCTCTGTAATCTGCATCAATTGTTCCTATGCTATGAGGGAGAATTAAGCCTTTTTTCCCAAGAGATGAACGAGCTCTGACTTGCCCCTCAAATCCTTCAGGAATAGCAACATGTAATCCGGTTCTAACCATCGTGCTACTTCTACGCTTCACGGTGGTGTCTTCGAGTGAATACAAGTCCCATCCTGCCGCATGAATACTTCCTTTAGTTGGCAGTAATGCATCATCATGTGTTCTTGCTACTTTAACCTCAATCACTTCATCCATGATATTCGCTAAGTAAGGAAGCATTTTACGCTTATCACTAGAGTTTCCCAGTCGGTGGGGTGAAAAGGGATAGTCTTCTCGGAAGGTCAATGGAAGAGTTCGAGTACGAATCATTGCTAGAAAGAGCACGCGAACGTATTCCAAAGAATATTAGTGAGAGATCTAGATGGACAATGCCTGAACCAGAGATATTGATTGAGGGTAATCAAACTATCCTAAGAAATTTCGCTGCAATAGTTGATGCAATGGATAGAGATGCAAATCATGTTTACCAGTTCCTAATAAATGAACTTGGAACTTCAGGTTCTAGAGAGCAAGTAAGGGTGTTATTCAAGGGAAGGGTTCCTCCAAAGAGAATTAAAGAGAAAATCGTCTCATATGTGAAATCATATATTTTATGCGGGCAATGTAGAGCCCCAGATACTCGTTTCATGAAAGAAGAAAGAACTACTTTATTGAAATGCCAAGCTTGCGGCGCCACTAGACCAGTAAAACTCTAGAGAATGTGTAGGGGCAATCGTCTTAACCATGACAAAGTATGTTTGTATATGATAATGAGAGTATGGGTCGTATCCAAGGAAGTAGATTTAGATTTAACAGATGAACAAATTAATGGTTGGAGAAATTTTTTGGATTTAGCAATGGCAAATGGCTGTCTTCGGACAACTCTTGCAGAGGATTCAGAAAGAATCATTGCAGTTTCATATTGGCCTAGTCAAGAAACTCTGGACTCAATAGTTAACTCAGAGGCTTACGAGAAAGTGGGTAAGAAAGTAATGGCATCATGGGGTGATCAAATGATTCCTAATCATGAATTGACATTCAATGGTAAAATTTTAGTAGATTCTTAATTCACTATTTGGGTGAGAAATCTAGTAAAATTTTACCTTTATTTTTTCTTTGATGCATATGTTTCTGGGCTTCAGAAACTTCTTCAAATCTCCATACTGAGTCGATAATTGGATTTATTTCACCTTCCTCTAATAGTGATGCTAAATCATTTAGATGACTTTTGAAAATTTCTTCATCATCCATCCTTCCCATGTGGACTCCAAAAATAGCCTTATTTGAATTCATCATTCTCATTGGGTTAAATTTTGGAGTATTAATCCACATCTTTAAGGCTGCAATAATAGATTTTTTTTCTTTAGGAACCGCGGAAGATGCACCAAAACAATGTAGTTTGCCACCATTTCTAAGCGAATCATAAGACCTCATTAGATGCTTACCTGCCACTGGATCTATGGCCTGATGAACTCCTTTACCATCTGTAAGTTTTTTACATACTTCAACAAAATCTTCGTTATCTCTGTCTACAAAAAACATTCCCATTGATTCTACAAATTCCTTTTTTATTTTCGAAGCGGTTCCAATGATTATTTCTGCACCGAAGGATTTGCAAATTTGCGCTGCTGCGGTTCCAACACCTCCTGCTGCATGATGAATTAGTATCGAATCTCCTTTCTTAATCCCTCCTAAATGTACCAGCATATGGTAAGCAGTACCATAAGTTACTGGCATTGCCGCTGCTTGATTGAAACTAATTTTATCTGGGATAGGTATTATTCTATTTGAATTAACAATCACTTCTTCTGCATAGCCTCCAAATCCAGTCATAGCAATCACTCTCTCTCCTATTTCCAGATGTTCTACATTTTCGCCAATTTCGGTAATAATCCCTGAAACTTCGTATCCCGGCGTGAATGGAAAATCAGGATTACTTCCATAAAGCCCTTGTCTCATCATTAAATCTGCAAAATTTATTCCTGCTCTATATACTCTTACTTTGACCTGATCTCCTACGGTTTTTTCCAAGTTTTCATTGATTATCTCTATTGAATCAGGTCCCCCAATTCTTGTGTAAATTATCTTTTTCATTCAATCACACTTACTTGTTTCTATACATTAAATAATTTTTAGATATTTCTCCATTAATTATACTTTCAGAAATTTCTAAAATTGATTTTTCTTTATTTGGAATTGTATACCATGTACCTTCAGGATAAATTACACAAGATACTCCATTTTCACAACAGCCTAAGCATCCAGATTTATTGACTCGAATATCTTTAATTCCTTTTCCTTTAATCAATTTTTTTAGTTGGGTCATAATCTCCAAAGAATCTTTAGATGCGCAGCAACCTTTAGTGCTTCTTTCATTTCTTTCATTTACACATACAAATACATGCTTTTTGATTTCATTCATATGAACCCTCAAATTTTATCAAATTTAGCCGCAAGAATGAAATCTGATTCTACTAAACCATCAATTTTGTGCGTGAAAATTATTGTTTGAACTCTCCCCCAACTTAATTCAAAATCAGCATGGTGATTTTGTTCTTCACAAATAGAACCGGCTACATTAGTAAAATCTAACGCGCTTTGGAAATTCGAGAATTTCCATTCTCTTAGTAAATGGTGATTATCAATTATCTCCCATTCAGGACTTATTTTAGTAATTAGTTCCTTCATTTCATTTTCACTTAGAGGGGGGACTCCTCCTTGACAAGGTATACAAATTTTTGATGCTAATTCTAAATCTTCCATTTCAATCCCACACGTGATTATCATCTCTACCATCGACTTGTCTTTCAGCCTCTTCATGTAAATTAGAGCGACGTCTAATCTCTTCTTTCTCAAATGTGAGAAGCTCTTTATCCTCAATATATGGTTTTCTAAGATGAGTTATCAATCTAAGTTGAACAATAACATCTCTGGCAATCGAACGAAAATCTCCATTTTCATCCCAGATTTCTATGACATTCCTGGAAGTTCCCACTAACATACCTCTGATGAATGGTTCTGTATTCTTAGGAAGTGCTCTTGAGTCCAATAAAATTTCTATCAAATCATCCTTTCTTAAACCTGATTTTCTTCCAATCAATGGCCCTAGGAATATATCCTGAAGTTCTGATAATTTTGGTTCACCATATTCCTGATGAATTTTCGTTGCCCATTCCGGTAAACTATCGATATTTCCCTCACTCCCCTTACCACTCATGCCCCCCGGTCAACTAGGTAATAGAAAAGTCAACGGGTTCTAAGATTATAATTTTAAAAACTCAAATGACTGCTTAATTGAAGTGGGATGGTATAGGCGCAAGGTCAGGGTGAGACCATGGCAATACCACAATGGAGAAGTATTCCTACGGTACTCTTTCCGCAAGAAATCTTGGATAAAGCGTTTCGAAAGGCTTCCAAACAATCTGATTTGGTCGAAGATCCAGATAAATATCATAGAGTCAGGAAGCAAATGGTCAGGATGATACAGTCTGCTTCAGATACTATAGATTCAACTTTGAGAAATTGGGTTGACAAATGGCCAAGTCTTAATGCTTTATCAGAATTTGATAGGGCTTTGATAGATGCTGCAGTTGGAAATGACGATTATCGTAGAAGTCTCGGAGCGATTCAATGGGCAGCAGAACGAGTTAGGAAAATTTCTGGAGAATCCGAATCAAAAATTCTTCGTTTACGAGACATAGAAAGTTTCCATCAGGCTAGACGGCATGCATATGGTAGAATTTCTTCTATTGTACATCAAATTTCTCCTCAAATATTATGGCTTGGTGAAGCTAGAGACATATTGAGAAAGTTGCCATCAGTAGACCCTGATGAACCAGTAATTGTTGTTGCTGGTTCCCCAAATGTTGGGAAATCTGCTCTAATCGGGGCTTTATCTTCAGGAGAACCTGAAGTGGCAGCATATCCTTTTACTACTAAACAATTACATCTTGGACATTTTTTACATAGACGACGTTCCTATCAAATGGTAGATACACCAGGATTGTTAGATAGGCCTATGGATGAAAGAAATCTTATTGAAATGCAAGCTATTGCCGCACTGGAAAATATTGGAGATATTTTGGTAGTATTAATAGACGCTAGTGAGTCAGGTGGTTCCTCTTTGGATGAGCAACTGAATCTTCTTGATGAAATAAAGTTACTAGTTACTGAAAGACCAATTTTAGTGGTCCATTCTAAATCAGATATTCTTAAAGAAATACCTGAAGGTGCTGAAAATCTTATTTCCACTGTAAGTGGTGAGGGAATAGAAGAACTACGAGATATTCTGATTGATACGATTGGTGCTGATAAAATCAATAATCCATTGATACTACCTGAAAATTGGCATATTGAAGAAAACTCACTAGAGCCGTTAGGTACTAAGTATGAGATTGAAAAACGAAGAGAATTGGATTATTAGTTTACATGCCAAGTATGTCCACAAGTTTTACAATACAAATCATATCCCCCGTAAGACTTCTGCAATCCACTAATGTCTATGGAAGTTCCACAGTTGCTGCATTTCTCACTCATGTTCATCCGAACTCACCAATGTTATTCAATTACTCGATACTTAATTCACTAACTCTCTCGAAATTTTAAGAAAAATTTCTTTATTGGAAAAGCCATTTCTCCTGCCCCTAAGAATAGTGTTAATGATACTAATGCCAGAATAAATTCAACAAACCAGTTGAGACTAATTTGAGTACTTGTAGTTAGAACCTGTTGATCTCCAATATCTGCACCTTCTCTTCCACCAGTAATTATTCTATAGTCATCCGTTTTTATGTTCCAGGTCATTTGACCATCTAATTCTTCCGGACCTCCTACGATGATATAATTTTCAATATCTTCAGCCGTACATTCAGTCAGCCAACTTTCCTCATCCGGCGGGCAAATTTTAGCAGCATCACTATTCACCACTGCAAACCAAGCATTATCTGCTTCTTGCCAGGATATCTGTAAATCAATGTCTAATATACCAAAAATCGTTGGGGGAGATATCTCAGGTGTCATTGCAATAAGGCATAGATCAGGGTCCTCAAATTCACAAGGCACCATATCAATAACGCTCCCTTCCGCAGGTAGGTCAATTCCTCTAAGGCTTCCTAACAGAAGAATTATGCATAATAATCCAACAAATCCAGGAAGTACTGAGAGTACCCTAACCATCATAACAATCACTACCCAAATCTCTCAATTTAAGTTAACGCTCCTATGAGTTGTAAAACTATTGGAATAATAAAAATTGCAACTCCTACGTAAAGTAAAATCGACAGTCTTTTTCTTGATTTTTCTTTCCTTTCTTGATTAACACGACAATCGTCATCTCCGCAAATCAATGATTCATTACCCAGTGAGATTGGTATTGAACATTCCACGCAATGTTTGTGTGCTTCGAATAATACATTTTTCCTTGCCTTTTTCCTTTTCCTTGAAACAACTGAATCTTCCTTTGTTTGACCAGCAGTAGTTGTAGCCATCTTAGCAATCTTCTCTGCCCTACTCATTTTTTCCCTCCGAAGAAATTTTTGTCCCTTCAAAATCTAAGCCCAAAATCGCATGTTTGAAACGTTCGATTTTTCTACCATCAATTATGTTAAGTTCTAAATTAGCCATAGTTGCCTCCAAAACTGCAATAGGGTCAACTACACTTGATTTCCCTGCTTCGTCATGTTCAGCAGGACCCACAATTTGTTGCAATTCTCCATGAGTCAAGTTGTCAAATGATTTAGCATTTGGATTACCTCTGGGGTCCTCATTGAAGACTTTTTCAACATTTGTAGCAATAATGCATTTATCTGATTTAACAGCTATTGCTAATCTTGTAGCAACTGCATCTGTAGTATGTCCTGGCTCAGTCCCCCCCATTACCACAACTGATCTTTCTTCAAGTAATTGAACTGCTTCATTAACACTTGATGGTATAATACCTGAAACAGAGATTCCGGCTTCTGTGAAAGCCTCCCTAATTATTGTAGCATTGAGTCTAGTCGCAGCAATACCTATCTTATCCAAGTGGTAGTCATCATTAATTAATGGTTTAGCCAATGATATTCCTTCTCTTGCCGGAGCGCCACCTCCAATAACCAATCCAAACCTATCACCTGCAGAGACCCGGTCTCTGATTACCGAAATTAATTGGCTTAACCATAAGTGTTTTTCTTTTACTTCTGGACGCAAT
>Ga0315320_10002039_pt1 | contig 16720 bp, 14 predicted proteins | sample M140m21515metaG_FD_203458 | JGI IMG/M metagenome (GOLD analysis project Ga0315320, IMG submission 203458) | Ammonia-oxidizing marine archaeal communities from Monterey Bay, California, United States - M1 40m 21515 | ecosystem: Environmental > Aquatic > Marine > Coastal | place: USA: California... | reverse complement strand
CATGCAGCCGATGACGACAGCAGAACTTGAGGCCGGAGTATTCTCGAAACCTTATTTCGATCGACGCGGGCTGATCATTGCTGTTGAGGAAGGCCGAATTATCGGTTTTGCGCATGCGGGTTTTGGACCGTCGGCTGATCAAAAAGGTATTGATACGAGTGTTGGATCAACACTGCTTGTGATCGTACCGCCGCATCGAGCGGAAAATGAAATTGGGGATCAATTGCTCGCTCGCTGTGAACACTATCTTCAAGAATCTGGGGCCACTCGTTTTCTTGGCGGTGGTAATGATGTATTTCGTGGGTTTTATCTTGGGCTCTACGGTGGCTCAGACCTGCCTGGGATCCTCGATTCCTCTCCGGCAATGCAACAAGTATTTCTCCGTGCGGGCTATCAGCAGCGAGAGAAGATTACGGTTCTTCGACGACCACTTGAGGGTTTTCGTGTGCCAGTGAATAGGCTTCATATTGCAATCCGGCGGCGAACGGTCATGCACGTTATCGATGAACCCGAACGTCGAACCTGGTGGGAAGCTGCAACGACAACTGGAGTAGCGCTGCGTCGCTATGAGCTTCGAAACAAAACAGATGATGTCCTGGGAAGTGCGGCCTTCTGGGATATGCAACCACTTGCTCAGGGATGGGGTGTTGTTGCGGCAGGACTCTTGCATGTCGATATCGAGGGACCACGACGACGGCAGGGGCTTGCACAATATCTGATTGCAGAAGCGATGCATGACCTGTCACAGGAAGGCGTTGCCCTGATTGAGGCACACACAACAGACGCAAATGTGCCGGCTGCAAATCTTCTCGAAAAGCTCGATTTTTCTCAATCAGGGCAGGGGGTACTGTTTGAGAAGCCTGGGACTGGAAGCCATTGGTCTCTTTAGCCAGATCATGACGGCCGTCAGAGGCTTTCGAGGTGGTGTCGAACAGCCTGTGTTGTCACCGAGGGTGGTCCCTCCAGTTCCCTGAGGCGTGCCGAGAGTGGAACAGTTACCGGATCTCGTCGAAGGTCGTGGAGATAGTCCTCAAGGACCTGACGTCTCTGTGGTGTGGTACGAAGAAGCCAGTGCGCCCAACACCAGGCCTCAGCGTAATGGTCTTGTGACATCGCTGCTGCATCCTCGAGTTCTTCAAGTCGTGCAATACGAGGCTGCCATGTGCCTTCAAGAAGCCGACCGGTCAAATGGTCTGCGTGTCCCTGATGAAACCCATCTGCTGGTTGCGGGACTTCGAAGAATTCAGCCAGTCCTTCGTCAAGCCAAAGAGGAATTCCAGGAACAACAGCGTGCAGATATCCATGTGTTGTTTCGTGCCGAAGATCTTCGGCAATCCGTTCCTGCCATGGCGCAAAGATGGCCAATGTCGTGTCGGTCTCAATGAAACATGCCCTGCGGCCCGGAAACCGCGGGAAGTGTCGTTGAACAAAAGCCTGATAGTCGGCCGGATTCTCGAATAGATAAAGATGGATCGGTTCATCAGAAACGGGTAGGTCTAGTTCCTGGCTGATGGTGGCCCGCATGTTATTAAGTTCACGAATCAGCCGATGTTGACCAGCAAGTGGAAAGTCAGAATGGATTCGTAGCTGACCAACCCGACGTTCGGTGTCATTCGGTAGGTCGTCAGTCATTGAAAGTGCTGACAGGCCGGCGGCATGGCTGATTCGTTCAGTGGTGTCAAAAATTTCACTGATTCCGGTGTCGTTTGACCAGCCTGTCGCAAGCATTGTGTGAGCGCAACCAGATAGCGATAGAATGCCAATTGCTATGACGGTCAAAACGGCACTGCAAACAATCTGAAAAAAGCGATTCATCGAGAATCCCGGCAAAAGAAGGCAACCGAACTGACGAGACCTTACCGTTTTCAGGATGAAGCCAATAGAGCGGTTTTGGCCATGAAAAGCACGCCGCGAATTGCTTCGCAGTCGGTTGGCCTGCCGAGGACGGCGGTGGCACCAGCCTCTATTGCAGCGTGAGCGGTATCGCTCCGGGGAAATGAACACAGTAATGCGAGGACGCGATTGGGGTTCTGGGTGGTCAGGAGCCGAATCCACTCGAGTTGCGACTCTGGTGAGTCCTGCAGATCCCAGATAATGACTTCAGCTGTGTCTTGAATTGCTGGTTTTCCAGTGATGCAATGCACGAGAATACCACCTGCCACAGTAATGAGCTCACCGACAGCCTCTGCCATCATGTGTGATGAAGCTGCAACTGTTACTGTTGCCCGGGTCTTCTGATTAGACGTCTCATGAAATGGCTGTGTTTCCTTTGCATCTGCGAGCCATCGTTCATCTCGACGCAATGTTGGTGGATACGTGAGGCTGCTGGGGGCCCCTGAGTCAATTCTCTGAAGCCAGACCTTCATGCGGGAGGGAAGGTCGTGCCAAGGTACCTCAAGAATACCGTCAACTACGGGGCCGCTACGCCTTCGGCCATCAGACAAACAGGATCCAACAGAAATGATTCTCGTAAGTGGCCAGTGTTGAGTCAGGCGAAACACATTGTGGAAATGAATCTGCCCAGGGTGAGTTTCTGCAAGGCAGATGATGGTCGGTTCGGGGGCGTTGCTCGTGGTAGCGTTAAGAGCATCATCAACTGTTTGGTAGTGCTGTATGTCAATATCGCCACTCATTGACTCTACGGCATGGCAGAATTCAGCCGTCTGGTGGATATCCCCAATCCAGAGTAGTTTGCGATTTGGCGGAGTCATATGCACTTCAAATCTGTAATGGAGAACACTACGAAGGTTCTTTGAATAATCCAGAGTTTTACAGTGTTTGTAGATCAGCCACTATCAGGATCAAGGCAATAGCTCAAGGTCATTTCTTGGATTCCCTCATCGCATTGTGGCTGGTTAGCGAAGTATGGGGGACGTGTTTTCTTCGGGTTTTGTGGGGCACTGTAGTTTCTCGAAAACTCACCTTGACGGTCTTGCGAAGTTGCCGACAATTCCACCCCGTTGCATTGCTCCAAACGAGTAGTGGAGCGAAATCAATCGAATGGCTCTTTCGAGTGTTTGTCGCAAGGATGCGATGAACGGAGCCGGATAAACGGTTTGGTAGGAGGCCAAAGATAGATGACTCAGTCCCGTGATACTGCATCTGGATCTCAATCAAATGAAGATGGGCAGAAGCTATCTGAACTCTTCCCGGATGCATCTTTTTTTGCCTGTTCTGATATTGAATGTTGTGGATTTACGGATCAGGCAGCAGAGTGTCGAGCAGGTGACGTATTTATCGCCAGGTGTGATGATAACGATGACGGCCATGAGCACATTGCAACAGCCGTTGCACAAGGAGCCGTTGGAGTTGTTGCTGAACGTATGGTGCCGACGCATGGTGTTCCACTGTGTGTGGTCCCTGACACGTTCTGGGCATGGTCGCGTCTGTCACATGCCATGGAAGGACTGCGGGGCAAAGGCCTTCGCGTGATTGCAGTGACTGGTACAAGTGGGAAGACATCAACTGTCTGGCTCACGGCATCGATCCTTTCAGAAGCCGGTCTCCGCGTTGGAGTCGTTTCAGACCTTGGGTGTGTTGATGCTCTGTCGTCAGTGCCTGAGGGTGGTCCGATTGCTGATCCACGAGAGTTAGCGTCTTGGCTACGACGTCTTGAAGAGAGTGGCTGCTCCCACGCTGTGGTTGAAGTGTCCAGTCAGCTCCTTGCCAAGCACGCGTTAGCCGGTGTTGTCTGTGATACGATCGCGGTAACAAACCTGGGTAGTGCACATCTCGACCTCCACGGTACCGCATCGGCATACCATGCAGTGAAAGAACGGATTCTTCGGGCATCATCAGCCGATGGTGCACTTGTTGCCAATAGTGACGACCCACGATCTCAACGGCTCATCGAGCGATATCAAGCTGAGGTCACCGGCAGTGTGTTTACGGCGGGTTTGCAAAGTACTGCAACTGCATCAGCGACTGCTGTCGAGCGAACCCTCGCTGGCCAGACATTACTGCTTCGTTGTGACGGAGTTGTAATGCCTGTAAGTCTGGATGTGCCAGTCACATCTTCTGCACGAAATTCAGTGCTCGCAGCAGCTATCGCAATCCGGTATCGGGTACCCGCAGAAAAAATTGCCAGAGGTCTTGAGTCGGTTCGGAGTGTCGCCGGGCGCATCACCCGTTGTGATCGAGGTCAAGACTTCACCGTGTTTGTTGACCGTCCCTCAAGTGGGCATGCCCTTGCAAGCACACTCTCGAGTTTACGGCGGCTTGGCAACGGCCGGCTTCTCGTGCTTGCTGAAGAGAGTATGGCCGAACAACTCGGTGGCAAGGAGCGGTTTGCATCGCGGGCCTCTCGATGGTGCGATCAGACATTAGTCGTCCCCCGGGGTATTGCGTCAGAGAAGGCGGCCGATCGCGATCTGAGGGCGTATGCTCGTCTTGACCGTGAGCTTTCCCAGCTTCGCGCGGGAGACTGTGTTTTGGTCCTTGGTTCAGTGCCACAGATTGATTCAGGGCCATTTGATCCCGAGGACGATTTCATGCCACTGGAAGCAGTTGTCAACGGCTGGCTTGAATTGGCACATGAGCCAGTCGCTGGGTGGGGAACTGATCGACGGGCTGCCTAACCATGTTTTATATCGCTCATTATGCTCTGCGCTGCCATGAGTAGACGGCAATCACCTCGGCGCGGCACAATGTGTTCGTAGTGCTTGCGTGGATATATGTGAGCGGAGATTCTTACCACAACAAGAGACCCATGACAGATCAGCCACCACCATCGCCTGCGGGCAGCCCCTTTGATGATCTCGCCGTAACCGTGCAATTAGCTGAGCCGCTTGCCAAACATACCTGGCTTGGCGTTGGGGGTGTGGCACAATACTTTTGTGAGCCAGTGAGTGTTGATTCACTTTCAGCGGTTGTTTCAAGATGCAACGAAACGGGGATAAAACTTCGTGTTATTGGAGGTGGTTCAAACGTTCTTGTTCCAAGTGACGGTATCGAAGCAATGGTCATTCGGCTTTCAGCACCACCATTCTGTGGTGTCGAGGTCGATGGCCAGAGTGTACGAGTGGGTGCCGGTGCGAAACTTGTCCATCTGGTCTCGGCTGCTGTTCAAGAAGGGCTCTCTGGTCTGGAAGATCTTGTTGGGGTACCTGGAACTGTTGGTGGTGGTCTTGTTGGAAATGCAGCTGCACATGGGTGTAATTTAGGTCAACGAGTACACAGCGTTACAGTGATGCTCCCTGACGGTACCACGGAAGATCGGCTTCGTGATGACATCGCCTTTGCATCGAGTTGGAGCAGCCTCGATGGAGTGATTGTTTTGTCAGCGAGATTTGATCTCGACGAAGATGACCCGGAACGTCTGACAAAACGAATGCAGAAACAATGGATCGTGGAGCGATCGGAGCAGCCCAGTGGCACTCGCTCGGTGGCTATGATGTTTAAAGATCCTGTCGGTACGACGGCGGAGTCACTCATTGCGCAGGCAGGGTGTCGGGATTTATGCATAGGTGGTGCATCAATTTATCCAAGCTGTGCGAACTACGTGGTAACTGCAGTTGGATGCCCAAGTAGTGATGTGCAGCAACTCGTTGAAAAAGTACGTGGTATTGTTCGTGAAAAACTTGGTGTTGAGTTGGCACCAAGAATCCGTGTCTGGTGAGGCGAGCTGTGAGCGAGCACGATACTGAGAGCCAGTCTGAACATTCTGGCAGTATTTTTGGCGTCATCTGGAGATGGCGGGCAATTCTTGGTGCGGGTGTGATTGTGATTGCCGCCATTTTTGCTGGTCGTGTGGCGTGGGAACAGCAACGCGAGGGGGTCGTTCGCAATGTGGATTCGCTCCTAACAGCTGACCGCATTGAAGTCATCGGCGTACCGCCTTGGATAACAACGGATTTGAAATGGCAGGCTCTCCGGAATGCAAGTCTGGATATGCCATTGCCACTGGATGCACCAGATTTGGAGAGACAACTCGCACGGGCATTTGATATGCATCCTTGGGTGAGCCGGGTGGAACGTGTCGAAACGAGCCATCCGGCAGCCGCGGTCGTTTGTGTGGTCTGCCGTGAACCCGTTGCCATGGTTCGTGTGGAAGGCGGGCTGCTGGCAGTTGATCAAGAAACAATTCTGTTGCCAAGTGATGATTTTACTGCTGAGTCAGCAGCGAAATATCCAGTTGTTGATGGCGTGTCGACAAGCCCCCGTGGTCCTGTTGGTTCCCCGTGGGGGGATCCAGCAGTGGGTGAGGCAGTGAACCTGATTACAACACTGGCTCCCGAAGCGGTTACGTTTGGCCTCATTGAATGCCGTCGTGTTCCCAAAGAGGGAACGGCAGGTAATTGGTGGGAGTTGGTGGGAAGTGACAAGCTTGTGGTCTTGTTTGGGTCGGCGCCCGGTAAGGCTGTTTCGGGTGAACCATCGGCGGCTCAGAAGATTGTTCGGCTTGGAAAATTAGTGGCTCGTCATGCACGCGGGGAAAGTGTTGACGACACAGATCTGACGAAGACTCGCTAATGCGGGCTCACGCAGGGAGCTTTCAAATTCAGAAAAGTGGTTTTTCGCGTCATGTTGTGATACAAACCATATCTCCGTGAAACTGTTCATGTCTCGTGATTGGAGTTCATTGCCATGCGTCTTTTTGGAATGTTGGTGCTCGTGGTCGTGGTAACGCAGGGTGGGCCAGAAGTTGTTGCCGCACCAGCGAAAGTGGTTGATATGAGTGTTGCCACGAAGCAACCCAACCTCAAAGTAGTGGAGAATAAGATTGCTGGAAATGACCCGCTCTCTGTCGCGGCGAGTGCCTACGTCACACAACGAGGACGAGTAGCCATGATGAGCCTTCAAAACTCGATGAAGATGTTTAAGGCAATGAACGGAAAGCCGCCGACGTTTAAAGAGTTCCAAGAGATGATGAAGCAGCACAATGTTGAGTTAAGTGTGCTGCCACCGAAGAGACTCTATGGATATGATCCAAAAACAGGTGGTATTGTTATTCTGGAAAATACTGGTGGCTAATGCGAATCAGTCTGGTGTCGTGGCAAAGACACCAACCACGTAGTTTCTCAGCGCCATTCCAAAGCATCGGTATTCTGTCGCGTCGCTTATTTTGCAACGAGTCGCTGCAACTTTTTAAAAGCTGGGTTTTCTGCCGTCGCGCACAGTTCGAAGAGGATAGCCTCTGTTGTTGATAGTACGGCACCCGATCCTTCGAGTCGACGAAGAGCGACTGTGTGGTCATCTTCGCGACGGCTGCCAACTGCGTCGACTGCAATACAGACACGAAAGCCAAGCTGAAGTACGTCGAGTACAGTCTGTGCAACACAGATATGGGTCTCGATGCCACACACTATGAGTGTTTCAACATCTTGGGGAATCTGGTCTAAAAAATTTGGTGTCCCGCAGCAGCTAAAACTAAGTTTCTCAATGGCCTTTTGATGGATGAGTTTCATCGCAATCGGTGCAACCGTCGCTCCAAGACCTTTGGGGTACTGCTCGGTAACAAGGACGGGAGTGTCGAAAAGATTAGCAGATTCGACCAGTCGGCAGCACTCTGTAGTGATGTGCTGTCCTGTTGGAATTGTGGGAATGAGTTTTTCCTGTACGTCAATTACGCAGAGGGCTGAATGGTGTGGAGTTAGTCGCATGGCAAAACGTTTCCTCAGCAAAAAATCAGGGTTATTGTATGATGAGCGCCGGTATTGGTTCGTAGTTCGTTCCCATACCCTTGATTGTCATCCGTCGGCTGGACTCACCAGTCACTTCGAGTGTGATACTCAGGCGGTGGGCAGGCAGAGCTGAAGCTATTTTTTGTGGCCACTCAACGAATGCCCAGCAACGGTAGCCCGAGGGCGCATCGAGGGCAGTGTCCCAGCCGGTCTCAATGAGCTCATCAGGGTCAGCCATTCGGTACATGTCCGCATGGACAAGACGAAGGGTGTTTTCGGGTGATTCATGGATTGTGATGAGATTGAAAGTGGGGCTTGTTACATTTGATGGATCGATTGCCACTGCCGCAGCAATTGCCTTGACGAAGGTTGTTTTACCAGCCCCTAATTCACCTTGAAGGGTGACTATAGCTGTATGGGGTAGATGTTCTGCCATGCGTGATGCCACATGGTGGAGGTCATCAAGGTTTTGTATTTCACGCGTTTCTGTTTTGCTGGAGTCGACAGACTTATTGGAACACATGCTCAAACCCCTTTGGTTCAAGGCGCTTTGTTTGTCCGTCTGGTGTTGTGCCACAGAAATCAAGGTTTTCGGTCACTCTACCAATAACACGAGGCTGCATAGTGGTTTCCGGAACGAGGGAACGTGGGTCGGCCTGCACGAGTTCCTGTGCCGCCTCCGGAGGTATCGCAAGAAGAAGTTCAAAGTCTTCACCATCTTGCATGGCGTGCTCCAGCGGAGTCATCTGGTGCGTATGACCGGCTTCTGAAAGGGTGATTGCATCAGGGTGTATCGGCACCGAATTAAGTTCAATGGTGCCGCCGACATGGCTCGCTGTGAGCATCCGGCCACAGTCGATAGAGAGACCGTCACTAATGTCGAGTGCGGCGTGGATAGGGTACCGTGATGCAATTACAATCGCTTCCCGGCAGCGAGGGGCAACATGGAGGTGGCGGCCAAGGAGGCTGCCGCCGAGTGGACCGGTCACAACCAAGAGGTCACCAGGTTGGGCAGCATCTCTTCGCCAGCATTGTCTCGGCCGAATGCTTCCGAAAGCTGTGACGCTGATAACGAGAGGACCATCCCATGCGTTGGTGTCGCCTCCTGCAAGGGCCACGTCAAACGCATTGACTTCTTCCTGAATTCCGCTGAACAGTTCTTCAGCGAGACTCCTTCCGCCGAGTTGTGGCAGTGCCACTGAAACAACGATCGCTTCAGGGGTGGCTGCCATCGCGGCGAGATCACTGAGACTTACAGCGACGGCTTTTCTGCCAACCTGGTATGCTGAGGCAGGTGGAGGGAAATCGTTGTCGACACTGGACTTCGAGAACCGAAAGTCAACCGATTCAGTGAGCAGGTCCGTAGTGACGACGGTACGTTTGCCTCCCGGTAGACGGAGGACAGCGGCATCATCGCCCGGTGGAACCTCGAGCCTGTGGTCCTTATTAAGTTGTGGCAAAAGCCACTTGAGAAATTGAGTCTCCACACCGGATCCTTCTGCGTAACACCAGGAAATTTGAGGCAATCCCGAGAGTTTATCTCAGGATCGTATCAGAGGTGAGATGGCCAAAGAGCGTATCACGGCCCCGAAGGATATAGAACTTTACTTTCTCTAGCTCGTCAGATTTGATCTGATCGAGGATGTAACTCACATTATCAGGCTTGACCGTTTCCCAAATGTGCAGTCCCACAAGAATGTCTCCCGGCCGGATTCCCTTCTCGCTCGCGGGGCTTCCGAAACGAACTTCTTGAACAAGAAGGCCACCCCGGTACCGCGGTTGCAGTTGTTGCACAGTTGCCGGAACAGCAGGCGCGAGCCGGAGTCCGAGTTGTTCCCAGGATCGCTCAGAGGCGGTTGCCTTTTGTTTCTTCGCTTTTGCGAGGGCAAGAGATAGATTTTCTTCACTACCTTCTCGTGTGATGGTGACGGCAACGATCTCTCCGGCTTTTCTGCCAAGGAGTGCTCTCTCGATGTCGAGTTGGCTTGTAACACTTTTTTCACCGACCCGAAGGACGATATCACCGGCTCGCATGCCAATGCTTTCTGCAGGGCTTTGAGTATGCACAGATTCAATAACTGCGCCAGTACCACATGTCCTACACACAAGGCCATGCCACGTGTGATCAATGCGCTCAACTGATAGAAGTCCGGTAACAATACGGAGCACGCTATCCACGGGTATGGCGAAGCCAATTCCTTGGGCACCAGCACGGACCGCAACATTAATGCCGATCATTTCTCCGTTGATATTCAGGAGTGGCCCGCCGGAATTCCCAGGATTGATACTCGCGTCTGTCTGGATGAGATCCTCGTAACGCTGCGTCGGGCTGACATCTACATTTCTGTGCAGAGCAGAAACGATTCCACGGGTAACGGTGTGTTCGTAGCCAAACGCGTTGCCAAGGGCAAGGACCGTCTCACCGATGAGGAGATCGTCAGATGTTCCTAATTGAATAACCGGCAGGGGCTCGACAGTATTAATCTTTATGACAGCAAGGTCAGTTCTTCGGTCGTGTGATATGAGACGTGCTGCTACTGTGCGACCAGATGCGAGGGTCACTTCAATTTCACGAACCCCGTCGACGACGTGAAAATTGGTAACGGCATAGCCTCGGGCGTCAATGACAACGCCAGTACCCATCCCGTTGACTCGGCGGTCGTCAGATTCATCAGAGGAATCGGAGACGTACTTCTCACCGTGGATATTAACAACGCTGTCTCGGCATGACTCGATAGCCCGTACAATCGCTGTCCTTCGGGTATCTTCTGCAGAGGCAGCGCAATGGAGTGCTGCAAAAGCAAGAAAGGTCGCTGTGAGCAGGCGGACCCGCGAATAAAGCATGAGACAGTCCCGGACAAAAGTGGCCACTGGCGGCTACGTGTCCGGCCGCCCTTCCCGACATTTGTCGACGATTTTCGCGGATGAGGTTTGGTGCTATCTTCCGGGGCCGTATACCTTGCCAGTGAGTCGTTTTTAATGCCCTTGCCATGCCGTCTGGGGCGAGTTTGCGGGTGGCGGAAAAAACTTCAAGGGTTTTGAGGGCGAGATGGTTTTGGTTCACCTCTGTTTCCAGACTCTTTTGGCAGGAGGAAAGGCAGAAGTTGCAGAACAAGGAAGATGATCAATGTGGCCAGGATCGCGTACGGCCAGATCGCTGCAAGTCGTTCACCAAAACTCCATCCAGCGGCACGAGCGACACCGCCAACGAGTGTTGCGAGGAAGAGAATAAAGAGTCCCGCCATAATGATGCCACATCCGAGGGATGCCATTGTGCCTCGGAACGTTCCCAGTTCACTAAATTCTTCTTGATGAAGATCAATGCCTCGTCCTTTTTTAACGCTTCGAGGAATAGTCTCTGCAAGTTCAATGGTGCGTGCCGCATCGGGCCACATTGCTGGAGGGACCGACGAGCCTGAACGAGTATCTGCATTGCCTTTGGCCGCCTCAAGCAGATGCTTTAGAAGTACATCGGCTGGTGCAAAAGGAGCCGTCTCCGTAGGGAACGTTGGGAGTGGATCTGGTAGGTCTGAATCTGTCTGTTTTGTGATTTTCCATATACCGCATGCTCGTTCAGGAATATCAATACAAAGACGGCCTCGCTCACAGATAAGTTGGATCGTTAACGTGTGTGTGTGTCCCTTGGCAACCTGCCATCGAACTGAAATTTGATCAGGGCCACTTAACCCGACTGCAAGATTCGTCCACCCGGCGTCACCTCCACCGAGTGCCATGAGTCGAGATGGATCTCCAATCAGTACACGAATGATGTCAGCATCACAGGCAAAACTGGCAAGCACGCTGTCTTGATCACGGTCGGGTTGTCGACGTTCAAACTGGAGTGATTCGATAGATCCAAGTGGTCCATTGCCAGCGAGCGATTGTTCAACAAGATTTTTGAGTGAATCGATAATTGGATGTTGTCGTGTCGCCAGTGCCGGGATGACCGTTGCTGATGAGTCAGCAAGAATCATATCCAACTCATAAGCCCACAGCATTGAGAGAGAAGCCGGGTGGCCAATGAGGATAGGACGACCGGCCTGAACAAGTGTTCGTACCTGTTCCGCACGATATTCGCTCCAGCCATCAACGCCAACAAGGACAGCGCTGCAGAGTTCGTCCTCGAGTAAGCCTTGCCATTGTTCGCGTGGTTGGCGGTCGATACCCGAGAGGGCCGGTGGAAGATCTTCCGGCACGTCGTAGGCAGGGCTGAGGGAATGGCCTCCCTCTACCGCTGCGACAGCTATCGCTAAAATATTTTCGTCGCAGCCGAGGATTCCAATTTTCATCTGGAGCTTAGACTTTTCATTATAGTTACGTTGACGGCAGCATTCTCATCGGTGGGAACCATACTCCGCGAGGTGTAGGAACTACCAAAGATCATCTGCCTGAGAAATCATATCTTAGACTGTCAGGAAGGGGATGCCGAATGTTGGCTGAAATTATTGCAATTGGTGATGAACTCACCAGTGGTCAACGTCTGGATACTAACAGCCAGTGGCTTTCTCAGGAGTTGGGACTCCTCGGAATTCCCGTCGGATATCACACGACGGCCTGTGACACTCTTGAGGCTGGCGTCCATGCATTCCGGATAGCTGCACGTCGTGCACAAGTGGTTGTTGCCACCGGTGGACTTGGGCCGACGGCTGATGATTTGACGCGAGACGTGTTGTCCGAGTTATCAGGTCAGCACCTGGTGTTGTCTCAGCAGGCGTTGGAAGTTATTGCATCTCGTTTTTCGACACGGCGTGCAGTTATGCCAGAAAGCAATCGGCGGCAGGCAATGTTCCCGGAAGGTAGCAGCCTGATAGAGAATCCCGATGGAACAGCTCCAGGAATTAAGATGGTACTGCCGGCTGCAGATGGCTGGGGTGAAGGTGTGGGCTCCGTCGTATATGCGTTGCCTGGAGTACCAGCGGAGATGCGGCGGATGTGGGACGAAACGGTTTCAGGTGATTTGAAACAAGTGGCTGGTGAAAATAGAGTTCTTCGTCATCGACGTCTCAAGTGCTTTGGGGCTGGGGAAAGTGCTATCGAAGAGATGCTACCGGGAATAATTGAGCGGGGAAGAGATCCGACCGTCGGTATTACGGCGCATGAAGCAACAATTACGTTACGTATCTCAGCGTGGGCAGATAATGATGACAGCTGCTGGGAGAAAATTACGACGACAGAAACTATCATCCGTCAAACGCTTGGGCGATTAGTGTACGGAGAGGAAGATGACGAAGTAGAAGACGCAGCAGCAGCAGCTCTCCTTGCCGCTTCAGCGAGTCTTGCGACAGTTGAGGCCGGTACTGCAGGTCGAGTCGCATCACTTTTCGCTCAGGCTGCTGATAGGCGGAACGATACCAGTCAGCCATTTTTTTGTGGCGGCCTGGTTCTGCCTGGGTTGCCGGGAGAAAAGCCTGAACTGATTGCAGCAGCAAAAGAGGTTGCCAGAAGTCATAATGCTTCCGTCGGAATGGCCGTGGGCCCAGTGCGATCAACTGGAGTACGTCAGACAGTCGATGTTGTTGTTGTCAATAATGGTATACCAATTGTTTCAGAGCATGTCCTAGGTGGAGGTGGTATTGCTATGTCGCGAGCTGCAAAGTCAGCGATCGATCAGATACGGCGGATACTGCTTTAGCATCAGAAGAACAGTAGGGAATAATGATAGAAAAGCCCACGACGGGTGGTGTGAGTAGAAAAACAGTCGTGCTCTTTTGTGGCTTGGTTGTGCTTGTAGGCCTCATTGTGTGGCCTTCGTTACTTGGTCGTATTCGATACGCTCAAACGAGAGCCGAGTTGCGTGCTATTCGTGACGCCGCAATGGTTTCTGAGCTGTCTTCTGTTGGCAAGCTCTTTACAACACTTGCGCGAATCATTGGTCCATCAGTTGTGAATGTAACAGGCGTGCGTCGCGTGCAAACGTATGTTGATGAAATCACAGCCTTGAGAGGAGGTCTTCCGACAGGCCTTGTTGATGAGTCTGTAGGATCCGGACTCATTATCTCATCCGATGGGTACATTGCGACCAACTATCATGTTGTCTCTCAGAGCGAGGCCATTGAAGTCCGCCTGGCTGACAAGCGAGTTTTTCAGGCGCAGCTTGTAGGAGCTGATGCTGCAACAGATCTGGCGGTTTTGAAAATCATGGCCGATGATCTACCTGTCGCAGATTGGGGGGACAGCGATGCACTCGAAGTTGGTGAAATGGTATGGGCGATCGGAAACCCCTATGGTCTTGAGCGTACCTTGACGTACGGAATAGTCAGCGGCATGGGCCGCCGAGGAGTGGTTGGAAACCCTTATGAAGAATTTCTGCAAACCGATGCGTCAATCAACCCAGGTAATTCAGGTGGTCCACTTGTGGATGTGCATGGCAGGGTAATGGGGATCACAACTGCGATTGTCGGGAAAAGCTTTCGTGGAATCGGGTTCGCAATTCCGAGTACAACAGCTCGTCGTATTTGTGAAGAAATACGTCAACAAGGGCACGTTGAGCGAGGACATGTTGGACTCCGACTTCGCGAAAGACCTGCTGGAGGTGTTCTGGTTGCTGCAGTTGCAAATCAATCACCTGCGTCCATGGCGGGACTTCGACCGGGTGACGTCATTACAGAGCTGGACGATGAGTATATAGATAGCCCCGCCATGCTCGTTCTGATGCTGACTCGGTTGCCAATTGGTAACGAAGTAACACTGACTGTGCTTCGTGAGGATGATGTGCTACAGGTCCCCATTCGCGTTGGGAGGCGTCCCAAAGAATAGAAGAGTTGCAGGAACTCTTGTAAGATGTCACAAGAGGTTATGTTTTGTCCTTTGTAAGGGATGACTTTGTGCGCTCAGTGAAAAGAGGGGTCTAGGGATGTTTCGATCGTGCATCTGTCTGTTTGTTGCAGGGTTTGTGGCAAGTGTCTCTTTCGGTGCTGAAAAGCCGAATATCATTATTCTTATGGTAGATGACCTTGGGTGGAACCATGTTGGAGTGTCTGAATCTACGTGTGGAACGGCACCCGCGATGTATCAGACGCCAAACGTGTCTCAATTAGCAGGAAAAGGAGTCAGTTTTCCTTTTGCCTATGCGCAGCCAAATTGTGCACCAACCCGCGCGGCGATGCTTACCGGCCAGTATGCTCCACGTCGTTACAATGATATTTATGTTGTTGGGAATTTGAACCGGAATGGTCGGGGAGGTATCTCAAAGGAAAAGGCAAAATTCAAAGGGCCGCCGCAGCATGAGGACGTTGGGACAGAGGCAATTACGATTGCTGAGTCACTGAAAGAAAATGGATACGCAACAGCACACATCGGTAAGTACCATGTTGGTGGACACGATGGCCCGGAAACGCTGCCTGAGAATTCGGGGTTTGATGTCAATATTGGTGGGTTTTCACAGGGGCACCAACCGGTTTGCTTTGCGTCGCGTGATGGGGAACAGTGGAAATTCAAAAATCTCGGTCGTGGTGATTTTGACCGATGGGCTGAGCCGTACGGCACGGCATATCTTAAAAAACGTGATCTGCCTGAATCGTTGTTGGGTACCCCGAAGCATGTAAGCGATGCATTTGGTGATGCCATGGAGGAGAACGTTGCGAGTCTTGCGTCGGGAAGCCAGCCATTTTATTTGCAGCTTTATACATACGCTGTTCATGGCCCAGTGAAAGCAAGGCCCGACCTAAGAGAGGAAGCAACGGGACGGGCTAAGAGTAAAAAGATGGCTGAATATCTTGGTTTTATTGCGGGTATTGATGAGAATGTGGGGCGGCTCATGGCAGTGCTTGAAGACCCTAATTTTGATGGTGATACGCAGGATTCGGTTCTTGAAAATACGTTGATACTTATCACTTCAGATAATGGTGGGACGCATACGGATAATCTGCCGCTTCGGGGTGAAAAAGGCATGTTTACCGAAGGCGGAATTCGAGTTCCATTAATTGCTTTTTGGAAAGGGCATCTTCCGGAAGGCCTCGTAAGCCAACGGATGGTGCATGCGGTTGACTATTATCCGACATGTCTTGAGGCAGCAGGGAAAGAGTGGGTGCCCCCAAGTGATGTGCACCCACTCGACGGCGAGTCTTTTCTTGGGGAGCTTTTGCAGCCGGGGTCTGATGATGATCGTGGGCCAGTGTGTTATTTATTTCCAGGGTACCTTGATCAACGTGCCCAGCCGGGTGCTTGGGTGATTAACGAAGTCGGAGACGATCGATTCAAGGCAAGTTTTGATTACGAGGAAGATACATGGTCTCTCTTTAATCTCAGTGAGGACATTGGTGAAGAAAATAATCTGGCAACGAAAAATAAAAAGGTCTTAGCGACGCTTGCAAAACAGCTCGATACCTGGCTGACGCAAAAGGGGCCAACATGGCAGCCTAAATATCCGATTCGAAAAGAAGATGGTAGGTCTGCAGGAAGGCCTCCCCGACCGTAATATGAAATCTGTATGAATTTCATGACTTCTCTTCATGACGTACAACGTCAGGTGGTTCATATGGCTGGTTCTTGTCTAACGTTTATCCCAATGCGTCAAAGAGGAACTGGAGTTTCTTCAGTGCTCTGGACAATACTTATTTGTGCATCGTCAGTATCCATAGCTGCTGATAATCATGCGCCAACGCTACAGGGTGATCGGTTTAAAAAGCTTGTTCCTTTTCGTCCCACAGCCCAGTTCATAATTGGTGCCACATTTAATTATCCGCATCTTGGGACACCAGCAGAAGAGATTTTTGAAAATGACTTTCAGGTGCTGACTCCCGGAAATGCATTTAAGCAAACGGCAGTCCACCCGCGGCCAGATGTATGGGGATGGAAAAAAGCTGATGCCATGGTTGAGTATGCCAAAGAGCATGGATACACAATGAGGCTGCACGCACCAATAAGTCCCCAATGTTCGGCGTGGGCGGAAGAAGATCACCGAACGCCAAAAGAATTATTGCAAAACCTTGAAGAGTACGTTGCTGGGCTCTGCGATCGATATAAGGGCGAGAAACATGTCCGGTGGGTCGATGTCGTTAATGAGACGATCACTCGAGAGGGTAAGTGGTTCGGGCCGAAGCCGGGTGTTGGAAAATGGCAAAACCCATGGACTCAGATTGGGTTTGATGAGTCTCATC
>Ga0315320_10002034_pt1 | contig 16741 bp, 22 predicted proteins | sample M140m21515metaG_FD_203458 | JGI IMG/M metagenome (GOLD analysis project Ga0315320, IMG submission 203458) | Ammonia-oxidizing marine archaeal communities from Monterey Bay, California, United States - M1 40m 21515 | ecosystem: Environmental > Aquatic > Marine > Coastal | place: USA: California... | reverse complement strand
TTATAGTTTTCATTAGATGATAATTGTTCAGAAAACCATTTTTCATCACCACAATTATATTTATTTTTGTTCCATTTTATTGCATCAAAATCAGATTCAACTACTTCTCTCTTAAATCCATATTGTGGAGGAGGTCTTTGAAATCCTTTTTTCATTTCTTTTTTAACTGCTTCTTTCTTAGTAGCATAACCTTCAGAATAATCAGTAGATTTTGCTGTAAAATTTCGTAGAGTCCATTTGGTTATAGGTAATCTTGAAAATTGTGTGGTTAATTTATTCATTATATTTATTAATAATATTTTATTCATAACAAAAAAGCTAAATATAATAATATATAAATATATAAATATATGATTCGTGACATTTTAATAGATTTATCAATAGCTAGTACTGCTACTGGTGTATCAAAAACCATATCCGGTCCTTTAGAATTATGGAGGATACAAAGGCAACAATCTTTTATTCCTAATTCAACATTAAAAGATGTAATAAAAATGGAAAATATAAGATATTTATGGAAAGGAAATATGTCCAATGTCGTGAAAGGTGTTCCTCAGTATTCATTAAATTGGGCATTATTTCAAAAAATAAATCAAGAAATTGATAATAATTTAATAAGTGGTGTTTTTGCCGGCGGTATTTCAATAGGTATAATTTATCCATTAGAAACAACAAGAACCTATTTATCTCTCCAAACCAATAAAAATAAATATAAAGGAATATGTGATTGTTTGAAACGTGCTCCTAAATCACATTTATATAAAGGATTTACTATGAGTGTAATGGGTGCTGGTGCTTTTTCTGGATGGTTATATCAATTTCGCGGAATGTTAAATGAAAATTATCCCCAATTATCCCCAATAAATGGTGGATTAGCTAGTATAGGTGCTTTATGTATAACATTTCCTACGGATTTAATGAGACGTAGATTACAACTTCAACAATTCGATAAATCTGTGCCAGTATACAATAATAATAGAGACGTAGTTAAAAAAATAATAAAAAATGAAGGAATACGTGGATTTTATAAAGGAATTCATGCTAATTTCGTGAAAAGTTTTATTCATTGGAATATTCACTTTCATATATTAGAATATTTAAATAAAATGATTAAAGGAAATAATATATAATATGTAATGAGTAAGGTCAGAAGAAGAGGGGCTGGTATTTTACCTTTTGCCCATTTTAACAATACAATTTACTTTTTTTTTGGAAGAGAAAATATGGAAGGCGGGCATAGTGCGGCTGGTAAATGGAGTGATTTTGGAGGAAGTAGAGAAAAAAATGAAACGGAATATGATACTGGCTTAAGAGAAGGATGTGAAGAATTAAGTGGTATTTTTGGTGATAATGATACTATAGATAAATTATTAAAAAAAACCAATATTACGATAAAATCTAATACATATTATACTTATTTAATGGAAGTAGAATATGATAAAAATAAAGAAGAAGAATTAAAAAATATATATGTAAAAACTTTACAAGAAAATCCGGATTTAATTTATAAACATAATGGTTTATATGAAAAGGATAGAGGAAAATGGATAGAGTTAAAACATTTAAATTCTTTTAGACCAAATATGAGACGTTGGTATAATCGGGTGCTAACAAAAATTATAGAGTATTTTAATAATTAATGATTTTTTTCTTTTTCATATTCTTCTTCAGCATGTCCAATATCATCTTTTATAGATTTTATGTAAAAATATGAAATACCATGAACACATACATCTAATAGGTATATAAAAAGTACTCCAATAAAAAATTTCATTAAGTTAGTATTATAAACACCTAACAATCCTTCCATGAAAACATTTGGGATGAAAAAAGTAAAAAAAGCATATAAAGAACCTTTTACTAAACCTATTGATCGTACATATGTATTTCCATATTCAGAAGCATTCGCAGCAATACCAGTAATAGCTAACATATCAATAAAGGATTTCCATATTACTTGATTAAACCCGTGAGGAGAATGTGGATATAAATCTAAACCAAATCTAGGTTTAAAAAATGTAATAGTTAGTAAATTAAAAATTTCATTAATAAAAGGCATGATAGCCGCATATAATTCATAATAATCATCTACTTTTCCTACTCCTAAAAATATAACATCATTAACAAAAGAACCACCCATTATGTATAATACAAATAAATAAATTATTTATATTATATTAAAATGAAAGAAATATTAAATAATGTATTAAAAGAATGTAAATTATTGTTTGATCAATCTTTTAATGTTCCGTTGGAGAGAAAGGAGATTTATGGAGAAGTTAAAACAGATTTTAATTTAATACGAGATATGTTTGAATTAATTCCCGGACATTTATTTAAAAATCCGGGAATTAGATGGTGTGATCCATGTTGTGGAAGTGGTGAATTTATGATATTTTTATATAAAGTTTTAGATAAAACGATTCAAATTCAAGATATTGAAGAAAGGAGAAGACATATAAAAAGAAATATGTTATGGATGATTGAAATAAATGAATATCATATTCCAACTTTAGAACTTTTTTTTGGTAAAGAATCCAACATTATTCATGGTAGTTATTTAAATATAAACTATTTAGATGTAGATGTTGTGATAGGGAATCCACCATTTAATATTGATGGTGAATTGGCTATATGGAGTAAATTTGTAATTCATTCTCTTTTTACTATGTTAAAAAAATCCCGTTATGGTTATTTATTATTTATTACTCCTTCCATATGGATGAAAAGAGATCATTCACTATTTGATTTAATGTTGAATCGAACTATATACAAAATTCGTTCCTTAAATAGTAGTGAAACAAATCAAATCTTTCATGGAAAAGCGCAAACACCTACCTGTTATTTTTTGATGAATAAAAGAAAAAAACATAAATTTCCAAGGCATAAACCAATTCAACTATATGATGATATTACAAAGAAATTTTTACCTTTTAAATATATTTCTAATAATGGTTTATTAACATCTCTACCATTATGCGGTGTTTCAATATTAAATAAAATCCATAAATATAATTTTTGTGCTCCATTATCTGTTAATAAAACAAATATGAGACCGGGATATAAAAATCTCTCCATTTCTAATATTCAAAATCTAGAATATCCATATCCAAATGTTACCACTTGTTTATTAAAACAGAATCAACCAATACTTAAGATTAATTATTCTAATATTAAGTGTGAATGGTTTGGAGTGCCAAAATTAATATTTGCAAATAAAATGTATGGATTTCCATATTATGACAGGGAAGGTAAATTTGGAATATCAAACAGAGATAATTATATAATACATGATTATCTTCCTCATCATTTGGAGAGAATATGCAATTTTTTTTATACTGATTTAGGTTTATATGTATTAGAAATGACACGTTATCGTATGAGATATCTAGAAAAGTATATTTTTAATTTAATTCCAGATATAATAGCAAAATTAGAAACTGTAACAAATGATTCTGTAAATTCTTTATTTGAATTAAATGAATTGGAGAGAACGTATATAAATACATTTCATAAGAAACATTATTTAAAAACTATATGTCCCTAATAATTATCAATGCCTATACTAAAAAGGGAAAGAGCTTTATCAGAAAGGGGGTGCGAATTATTTAATGTTTGTTATGGGAATACAGTTGAAATTAAACAACCACGTAGAAGTAGTTGTATACCTAGAATTAATATTAAAAATATATTTCATACATTTATGACATCTGATTTTGATTTAAAATTAATAGAACATGAGAAAAAAATGAAAAAAGCCACAGAAAAAATGTTTTGCTTTTTAGAAAATAAAAAAAGAAAGCATATTGGTAAATTAATTAATAATGCCATGACTAATCTTATTATTTTCACATTAACAGATGGAGAGAAAATTCATAATAGACAAAAAATAAAAATGAATATAGGATTTTATATAAATCTAGCTGGAAAATTATATGATAAAGGGGATCATCATTCTGCTATTATCATACGTAGTGCTTTAAGTTCTATCCACATTGAAAGAATAGGTATAAAATTAAAGGATAGACAATTAGAAATATTCAATAAATTTGAGAATGAATACGGAACTTTTACCAATATGCTTTCTGGTCATTTAAAAAAAATATTAGAAAATAATGATTATGAAAGATTTTATCCGAGTCTTATGGTGTTAATGATGCATTTAAATAAAACCAAAGAATATGCGAAAAGTTATGAAAGCATAGGTAAATTTCCTAAAAAATTAAGAGATAAAGAAAAACAATTAGAGGTAATAGCCGATAAATATTATAATAAATACAAAAATACAAATGAACTTTTATTAGAGCTATATAACTCAGATCCATTAGACCATCCTATAATGCAAGACTACGGATGTTATAAAGATAATCAAATTAGCCAAGCATTACATGAAATATCTTGTACAATACAAAAGGCTTCAAAAAAGCATCCTATGTTAAAAAGAACAAAAAAATTGAAAAGAAAAAGTATTTGATTAAACTAATAAATAAATTGATATTAAAATTATAATTAATATCAATAATAATGATATATATAGGAACGACTAGATATAACTCTACAACTCTTTTGGAGAGAAATAAATGGTTAAAAAATAAAAAATGGGATGGTTGTATTTATGGATTAGACAAAAAATTACCAGAAACAATACCAGATTATGAATGGTGTTATATTATTGAAATGATAAATGACATTAATAAAATTGCTGGTATAGGATATATTAAAAATGAATATTGCCCATTATTCAGAAGTAGAATTTATACAGATGAACACTATAATATGCATGTATATAAAGGTAAAAAATATATATCACGTGAAAATTTAATAAAAAAATATCCGAAAACAGTTCAATATTTGGAACAAATATTATTTAAAGGTTCTACACACATGAAAAGAGGTATTGGAGTAACATTATTAAATACCAATAGATTTAGTATTTGTGAAATAAAAAAACCTAGAAGATGTGCTAATTGTTTTGAATATGGTCATAATAAAAATGCTTGTAAAAAAAAGAAAAGAACAATTCCAGTGAAATTAGAAAGATCTCAAAGAATTTGCCCCTTATGTAATAAATTGAAATATCATAAAGGACATTCTACCAATTGTCCAGCAATTAAAAAAGATGTTGAATTTACTAATTTAATGATTGATTTCTTTAAGGAATTATTTAAAAACGCCTATTAAGACCACGGTTTCCTCTTATACATATCCATAAGCCACCGTGGGTGCTTAGATTTTTTTGGTTGTCAGTTGGTGGTGTTGGAACTTCAACTACCGTTTTATCTCCAGTATTATAATTTGATGTATAATAATTACTTTTAATACACAATGCTTGTAATTTATAATTTCGACCTAAATTTATTAGTTGACCATTACAATATTCTCTAACTCTTTCTAAACTCATAATAGTTTCAACTATATTTTCTATATTAAAATTGTTAAATAAAGCAACTAATCTTTCAGTAGATACAGTATTCATTAATTCATACACGTGGAGTTGTTGTTGAATTTTTTCATGAGCTTTATCTCTACGTGCTATATTCTTTTTAAAATTTTTTTCATCACATTCATTCATCAAATACTTAATTCTCAAATCTTTATTATCCATAATTTGTTGAACTTTTTGTCTCATTGGATCAATTACAACGTGTTGGAAATGATTTATTCCTCTATGAATTTTTTCTAAATGTCTTATTATTTCATGCGTTTGCTTCCACATGTATATACTAGGATAATTGGAGTTGGGATTTGCCACTTGTTTGCACCATATAGATTTATCAAAATGAGTATTAAGTATCTGACGGAACCTGTAGTATTCTGGAATTCCTCCACAGGCAACAGCACCTGGATTTTGAACAGCAGCTATAACGCCGTTGCGTTGAGCTTCATAATAATGAGGATTATGAATAGTTCCAGTTACTTTCAATCCTGTTCTCCATGAAAATGCTATATGACATTGAGTACACCACATTTGATCACAACCGGATATTTTATAGATAGTTACAGCACAAGATGGACAATTGCGTGTTTCTTTTTTTAATAAAGCAGCAGTTTTTACAGCGTTTTCATTACAAACATGTTCATCATCTTTTTTCTTACCAATTGGAGCCAAACAGTGTTTACAAGAAAATACTTCACAAACTCCACATTTCCACGCGGGCGATAAGAAACCTTTACATTCTTCCACACAACAACGTCTCATAAATACCTTCTTTTCTTTATCAGTTGCTATTCCACCATTTTTTATACGTTTTATTTCATTACGCATTCTATATTCTTCATTTTGAGCTGCTTGTAATTGATCTCTTAATGTATTTACCAGACTTCTTTGCTTACTTAACGAAATTTCTTTTTGAGTTAACGTTCTTTTTGCTTCAACAAAAGGAACGGTTTCAGGTAATCTCGCTTTTTCTATTTGAAATAATATTTCTTTTCTATGTTTTTTATATTCCCCTTCTATCCACCCTTGTTTTAAATGTTTTACATTAAATCCGCGGTCCCAACTATGCTTACATTTCATACAATGTGGTTTATCCGCTGTATTTAGTAAATATGTCTTAACACAAGTTTTACACGCATTTAAATTACAACTTGCGTTAGGGCAAGTTATAGATTTACGCGTAGAATTATTAAATTCTTCACAACAAATATCACAGTCAGTCATTGTTATATATACTAATTTTTTATTTATATTAATCTGCTTCAATTTAAATTAATAATATATATTATCTCAATTTAATATATATGTCATCTGTATTAAGTGCGATAAGAAATCCAAGTAGAATATTTCAAAAAATGAAAAACCCAAATACATATAGTATAAGAGATAATGCTCACAAACAACATATAGATCAGAAGGCATTGGAAAAAGCAGCGGCGAGAGAGAAGGAAAACCATCCTCCAGAACATTCACAAACAATGCGAGCCGATTTATCCAAAGCTTTAAAAAAAGCAAATATGGGTGGACGTAAAACGCGTAAACGGCGTAAGCGGCGTAAACGGCGTAGAAAAACACGTAGAAAAAAAAACAAAAAAAAGAGAACTAAAAAAAAAGCACGCGGGAAAAGAAGAAGACGTAGATCTACAAAAAAAGGAAAAGGATTATTTCCGGGTAAAACTAGAAAATATTAAGTTTTTAATTAATAATTTAAATTAAAAACCTATTATTAGTATATATGGCGACTGAGTTTATGGATAAATTAAAAAGTATGAGAAGACACGGGGTTGTTGAAACAAGCGTGGATGAATATGATTTAGATGAACAGCTTCAGCTTCTGGATTTAACAGATAATAATTTAAATGAAGAAAATTTAAATAAGGCTTTAAATAAGGTATTCACACAATATAAATCTCAAAAAGCCCGGATGTTTTTTTTTGATTTGGGTGAATTATTAAAAAAAGAAATAAGACGTAGATATGAAGAAGCTGAGAAATTAAAAGAAAATGAAAGAATAAAATCCGATTTAGTAGAAGGAGACGGTGATGGTAATACTTTATTAGATCCAAATAGGGCCGCTATAGGCCAAAAAAAATCAAAATATAGAAAAAATGTGATACCCGGTATCCCACAGGGTGATTTAAATCAGGTTAGGAAAGAATTTTTTATAAGAGTTATAAATTTTGATAGTAAATATAGAAAAATTCCACCTATAAATTCTATAATATGCCCACCAGAAAATGATACTAGAAGTAATGCGGAAAAAGAGGAAGAGTTGAAAATTAATATAGCAAATTTAAGGGAACCATCAACTGATTATACAATTCAAATGACCGTTCCAATATATAATGTAATAGAAATAACATTAACTCATGTTGAAATTCCGGGTACTTGGTATGTATTTGACAGTGATTATGGTACTGATTATTTTATATATAGTTATACAGGCGATGATACTAGAGATTGGAAAATATTTCAAATAGAAAAGGGTAGTTATAATGAAGAGGAATTAGCAAAGGAATTAACAGAAACGGCAGCAAAATTAAAGTTGCCTCTTTTATTTACTTATAAAAGATCTAAACACAGAATTATTATAGAAAATAAGGATACGGAGAAAGAAATATTGATTGATTGGGCTAGTGGTATGGCTACCCCAACAACTTGTTTTGGAGGTGCCCAGGGACAAAAGTTAGATAGTAGTTTGGGTTATCTTATGGGTTTTCGTAGGAGATTAATATCAATACCACCAACAAAAAAAGAAGAAGGAACTGGATTGTTAGATATAACTGGTCCCAAATATTTTTTATTAGTGGTGGATGAATTTGCTAATAATAAGCCAAATCAAGATTTAGTTTCTATGTTAGGTGGTAAAGATACAACATTTAAATTGCCGGAGTATTATAATAAAGTAACCATGGAACCAGGTTGTAATGTTGTAACATTTCCTGAACCTGGACCTTGTGATCCAAAACCTATAAATAAAGATGATCCAAAGAGTTTAACAAAAAAACAGCAATTTACTGTAGAACAAATTAAATTAGCTATGACAAGTGAGGATATCAATACTTATAAGGCGCCGGCAAGTAGTGATGTATTAGCCAGAATTTCTATTCCAGATGAAAAAGATAATCCATATGGAAAAAAGATATTTTTAAATAGTAATTTTGATTATACAAAAAGAGCATATTTTGGTCCTGTAACAATATCAAAATTTAGGATTCAATTATTAAATGATAGGGGTTATATAGTTAATTTAAATAATATGGATTGGTCATTTTCCTTATTAGTTAAACAAAGATATCAACATACATAATTATGATATATTACACCTTCCTCCACCACAATCAGTAAATTCTATTTGATCACATTCTCTATATTTACTAACTTCGAGTTTCATTTTTGTAATACCTGTTTGTTTTACAAAACTATCATGATCAATTTTTTTGTATATATCTTCGCATAGTATATTCAAAATATTTCTACATTGAATATTTTTAAGTGCGCTACAAGTGATACAGTTCATACTATTATCAGTAGCGTATTTTTCAATTTCACCCAAATCACATTTTGGTTCCTGATCTATTTTGGTTCCTATTATTATCCAAGAACTGCACCTAGGAACACTAGGACTAACATCACGTATCCATTTTTTTACATTTTTCAAAGCATCTGGATCAGTAACATCATAACAAACCATAACACCAGCGGAACCCCTGAAATATGTTTTAATTATAGGAGCAAATGCTTCTTGTCCAGCAGTATCCCAAACTTGACATTTAATTTTCTTGTCATTTAATAAAGTAAGTATTTTAGCTTGAAATTCTACACCTATAGTTGGGACATCATGATGTTTATATTTATTGTATACAATACGTTCTAATAATGAAGTCTTTCCAACCGATTGGTCGCCGACTAATACAATTTTAAAAGCATAATCATATAATAATAGTGGTTTCTCTTGAGACATATATATTATATGATTAAAAAAAAATATGTTTATATTATAAGATGAAGAATAAATTAAAAAATAAAAAAACACCATATCAATTGGATGTTATAGGTAAAAGAAAATTGGTCCCATTGGATATTAAATATGCTATAAGAAATGTGGATCAATTAAATAAAGCCAGTGATTATAAAAATAAAAATATAAAAAAAAATGTACTAGAAGAATATAAGAGAAGATTATTACTTCAGACAAAAAAACATAGAAAATCAAAAAGATTATTTCAAAAAATACATAAAACAAGAAAAAATCCTATAAAAATTCTTAATAAATTATCAGCAAAACAAATTGAAGATACCTATTATACTCTTTTAAAAAACCATAAACCAAAGAGGACAAGGAGAAAGAAGCGAAAAAGGGGAAAACGTAGACGTTATCGTAAATCAACTAAAAAGTAATTTATCCATAGTTGTTCTAACACAAAATAATCTATGCATAAATATCCCTAAAATGAAGGTTAAAAATAAAACTAACCATATAGAATATTCCTTCATAAAGTAGTATTGTATAAATTTTGCTAAAAGTATAGTAAGTAAAACATCTACAACAGCTATATTTAAATATCTTACACTATGAACACCTTCTTTTGGTTTACCAAGCATATATCTATATTTACAAAACCACATATATATTATTATCTTATTTAAAATCTACACCATAAGATAATAACATTTTCCTTATTTCATTTTCTATTCCTTCACCAAATATCATTTCAGTCATTTTTCTATGATGCTCAGATAATTCTTTTCTAATACGATTAAATTTTTGTCTAATAACTTTGGAAGATAGTTTAATGGCGTCAATAATTTCTTTTTTATTAAAATCTATATTTGTTTTAATAATACCCATAAGTAATTCGATAGCAACTTTCAATTTATTATTATTATTATTAGTTTTATGTAACATTATTATTGGTTTTCCTTTACATATTTCAATACAGAAATCTTCACGATTTGCTATGCCGGATTTTTGACTACATAATATACCACCTTGTATATCTGTATTATTTTCTATATCTCTATAAAATTTATCTATTTCTTTTTTTGGTACATTTCGTGAATAATTCTTATTTTCAATCATCAAATTTATATTTTGATAATTGAAAAAGAAATCTCCTCTACCGGCTTCAGCGTGTGTATCTTCAATTTTTGCTGCTGGAAATAATATTGTTAAAATAGATAAACATATTTCTTCCCCATCAGCACCTATGAGAGAAGAATTTTGTTGCCTCAATAAATGTTTCTCTGTTTTTTTTCTCTCTTCTTCTATCTTTTTATCTTTTTCCTTTCTTAAATTTTCCATCCGTTCCATCCAAATTCTCTCCATTTCTTTTCTTTTAGAATCTATTTCATTATATTTATTTTCTCTTATACTATTAATTTGTTCATTTTTTTGATTTATTTGTTTATTTAATTCTTCTATTTTATTTCTTAGAGTATTAATTTTTTCTGTATAAATTATTTTTGTTCCTTCTTTAATTTCGCGCTCAACAACTTGGATTCGGTCAATATACCTATCTTCAATTGTTGATCTCATTTGTCTTTCACCTTCTATAGTTAATTCTAATTCTTGTTTTTTATTATGATATTTTTCTTTCAACATTTCTATTGCTTTTTTATGATTTTCATCTGTCATACATTGAACGGTTTCAATGCTTTTATTATACATTTCCTTGGCTATTTTTAACCACTTAACTTTTACATCATCATTAAGTTTTATAAATTCTAAACATATTTTATCATTTGGCAAAGATATTTCTAAACGTGACATTTATAAACTTAATATTATTGTCTTTATTATTTTTATATAAACATATATGAAAAAATGGATAATAAAAAAAACACTACATAGTATAGTAAGAATGAAATTAGGTCAACCAAAGCAAAAAGAAAGGAGTGATATGATTTTAGAACCATTGCAAGTGATGATTCAACTTGGATTATTAAGTCATTGCCCAATAGGAACAAAGGTAAGTGTATCAGAAAATTTATTACATATACAACAACCGACATATTTGCAAGGTGTTTGGAGATATTGGAATAAAGATAATAAAGATGATTTATATTATTTATTTCATGCTATCAGAAGATATTATAAATGGTATAAACCTCAAAATACAAAAATATTTAATTATATATTAGCTTTAGCAATAAAGGGATTGTCAAAATTAATTGAAACTTATAGCAAAGATACGGACAAATCATCAATAACACACACGTTAAGTTTATATAGAAATGTTTTAGAATTAGAAAATCCAGATTTATTTAAAGACGCAGAAAAAGATGCGGTAAGTATAGATACAGTATTTGCTTCTATTATTACTGAATATGATGATAGGTTATTAAAGGCAGTCTTTAATATATTAAAATTATTAAATGATGAAACAAATGATGAAAATAAGCAACGTTATTTAAGATGTATAGATCATATGTTAACGCCAACCAACAATCTATTACGCAAATGGATTCACGATAAATTAACTGTATAATTATCTATATTTATTATATCATGAGTGGAGTTGAAGACAAGGGAAATCCAAAAGTCGATGACGATGACGATGAAGAAGAAATACTTCTACAAGCAATGCCACAACCAACAGAAGCAATAGAAATAATTAATGAAAAAGAAATAAAAGCAATTAATACATTATTACAATCAGTGAGGAGTATATCAAAAAGATCAAGTAAGAAGTGAATTCAATACCTTAATAAATTCTTGTTTGGATATTGAACGTGGTCCAACAGTATTATTATGTTTCCAATTATGTTTATTATAATATTCACCAACATCTAGGTTTTTATTTTGTTCTAATTTAATAAAATAATGACTCTGCTCACTTTTGTTATCAATTTGAATTGTTATCGTTCCAGCATATACACCAACTCTTCTTAAGGCATAATCAGGTGATTCATTCTTTTTAACAAATGAATATCCTATTGGTTCTAGTTTTTCTGGAACATATCTATCTGTTTCTTTTTTCTCCCATATTTGAAATACACAAGGAACATTGTGTTTTTTCTTACCCAATAGGAAAGCATTATCTGTTACGTCTGCTTCTTGAACCAGATGATATTTTAATGGAAATACTTTTTGAAGACTCAATTTTTTAAAGCTTTTGGGTAATATAAAACTAACACTACGCGTTTTATGACAAGAACATATATGTTTAATAAATTTCCTAGCTATAGATGATTGCCTACCAAATGGTGGATTACCAATGAAATGTAAATCTTGATCAAATTGATTAAGATCTACTTGAAGAAAATCTGCTTTAATTATTCCCTTACCTTCTGGAGCTATATCATATGATATATGATTTGTCAACTTAGAACTGAATGCTCCGTTGCCAGCGCTAGGTTCAATTACAACATCATTTTCTTTTATATCTAGTGTTTGTTTCCAAAGATAAATACATTGTTCAGCCACAGCGGGTATGGTGTAGAATTTATCAATGGTATTACGTGTCTTACCTGTAGTTTGCATTTATATAAATAATCAAAAAATCTATTTAAATCAATTTAAAAAGGAACTGAAAAAAAAGAACTGAAAAAAGGGAACTAAATCCACCATATTTTTTTCCAAAACTAAATGAAAATTTGCAAAATGGACATTTATAAAATGTCCAAAATCGTATATAGGAAACTTTTGTTGTTTGAAAAACGGCTGGATTATTTTGGTTTGTCTTGATATAGTAGGGAAATAGCATTAATTTGAAAAAAAAAAGCTACCTACATATAAAAAAAAAGGAACTGAAAAAACGGAACTAAATCCAATTATTGTTAAAAATACTTAAAAATATTTCTGGACATTTATATAAATGAGTCCAAAAGTTGCAAAAAGTTGCGCAAAAATACCAAAAATAAATAGCAGGTTTATTTGTGAGGAATGTGACTATATAACGTGTAGAAAAAGTAGTTATGACAAACACCTCCTTACCAAGAAACATTTACAGAACAAGGGTCCATTTGCGGTCCAAAAGTTGCAAAAAGTTGCAAAATTATATGTTTGTGAAAATTGTGATAAAGAATATCAGACGAGGGGAGGTTTGAGAAAACATAAAAAAAAATGTAAAAATGAAAATGCTATTACACCAGAATTGGCGAAAGAAATTATGAAATTAGCGGGAACTACTAACAATATCAATAAGCAAATAAATAACAATATCAATATTAATCTGTTTCTGAATGAACATTGTAAAGATGCTTTAAACCTGAGCGATTTCGTAGATAATATCAAACTTCAATTAGTGGATGTATTACAAACTCACAATTTAGGAAGTATAGAGGATGGAACAACTAATATAATTTTGAATCAATTAAATGATATATCTATGAATGAGCGTCCGATCCATTGTACGGATAAGAAGCGTAAGAAATTTTATATTAAGGAAAATGATACTTGGAAAAAAGAGGATGGAAAAAAGATAGGGGACGTGGTAGACAAAATGCAACACAAGCATTGTATAGCATTAGAAGAATGGGAGAATCTCCACCCACATTATATGGATGTAGGACATAAGGATAATAATACATGGCAGAGAATGATAAATACCTTAACTAGTCCAGTGACAGAAAAGAAAAAGGAAAAGGTGATCAAGGAGATAGCTTCACAGGTATCCTTAAAAGAGGCGATGGATGAAATAAAATCTTAACATCATGTAAATGATGAGTTGTTGGAAAATATTTTGTAGTGTAAGGGATAAGGATTCAAAAACAAATAAACTACCGCGCGTAGAATATAAAGAGATGACGGAATTAAAAAAAACAGCAAAAAAAGCACTAGAAACTGAAAAAAAGGCACTGGATGAGGATATGGAATATTTGGAAGAAATAGAAATATAAATATAAAATGTTATAATAAATTATAATGACGAATGCGATATCCAAATATGCTTATGCATATTATAGAAATGGATTGAAAAACGAATTTCCGAAAAGGAGAAAGTTGGAAAATGGTGATGTAAAAAATGGAGAGAAAGTGAAAAGATTTAGACAACAAGAAGAATTTGGTCCAAAAAAATTTATAAAGCCATGACGAACGGGAACAAAAAGCCAGCAACAAATTCCGCCACGTGGACAAAAAAAAGGATTCCGCGGAACAACGTTGTCCAAAAAATAAGTAAACTGAAATACATAGAATGACGGACGATATAATAAATATGTGTATATTGTCCTGACGTGTATTATGTTTATCTGAAAATAATATATTCTCAAATTAATGTATGTGGAACTGGAAAAAATATTTGTGTTTTTGTATTTACATAATAGAGGAGAGAGAAAAGACGGAAACTAAAAAAATTTATAAAGCATTATATACAGAGGATTTTGATGATAGCGAAATAGTTATAAATTTATAATAATTTAAAAACAAATTTTTTAATTATTTTATAATATGCCTTTAAAAGTAGCGCAAATGAGAAGTGTATTAGAATATGTCTGGCAGGATGCAGATGGACATTATAGATCCAAAACGAAAGTTATGCCAACTGTATTATGGGAAGATACAATAGAAACAGCCCCAATGTGGAATTTTGATGGGAGTTCAACTGGACAAGCAACTACGGAAGATTCCGAAGTATATTTGAGACCATATTATAAATGTATGGATGTAAGAAGAACAATTTCAAATCAGAAATATGCCCAATTGGTATTTTGTGATTTATGGATTCCGGATAAAGATAACAATGGAGAATATCAATATGAAGATGGATTTGCAAAAACGATGAGTGGAAAATCAACAACTGTAAGAGAAGAAGTTTCAAATTATATTCATCAACAAGATTTGGAAGCTAGGGAACAAGAATTGGACGGAATTTATGGAAATTTGAAAGGTAGAAGAATTAAACTGAAACCACATCCATCAAATACGAGAGAAGCCGCCCGTAAGATATTTGAACAGGCTGTGGTAAAACAATCAGATCCGTGGTTTGGATTTGAACAAGAATTTTTCTTTTATGATTTGAAAACAATGGATATTGTGGGATTTGGAAATGAAGTACAACCAGATGGCAAATTTTATTGTGGTGTGGGAAGAAGTCACGCTGTATCTAAAGTGAGAGAGTTGGCGGAAACAGTCTTGAAGGATGTGATTTCCATCAAAGGACATTTGGATTGTTGTGGTTGGAATATGGAAGTAGCACCCGGACAATGTGAATTTCAGATTAGAGGCAGTGGAATAAATGCTGCTGATAATTTAACTGTATTCAGATATGTTTTACAGAGAGCAGCTGAATATAATGGGTATGGAGTAACTTTTCATCCAAAACCAAAAAGTGCGTGGAATGGTAGTGGATTACATACCAATTATAGTACGAATAAAATGAGAGAAGCAAATGGATATGGATTTATTGAAACCGCTGTAAAAGATTTGGAGAGAAATCATAATCAACACATGAAAGTGTATGGCAAAGATAATGAAATGAGAATGACGGGAAAACAAGAAACAGCAGCATATGATAAATTTACGTGGGGCGTAGCAGATAGAACCGCATCAGTAAGAATTCCGCGTAATGTTTTTGTAGAACAGAGTGGATATTTGGAGGATAGACGTCCCGGAGCGAATGCTGATCCATATGAGGTGAGTGCTAGATTAATTCAGACAACAGTTGTGGAATCTCTGGCATATGAAGAAGTAACGGAACCAACCCCTCCTGTAACATTTGGGGGTCTTTTGAATGCTGTAGCTGAGGAGACGAATTCAAAACACAGCTATTTTGCTGAGACAAGTGATAATGGTCGATAAATAATTTAGGAGTAATTGAATAAAAAACGTATATTTTTTTTATTTTATAAATATAAATGGATTTTTATATGTATAAATCTATATGCCCGAGTTGGTATAGTTACGGAAATCGTGTAGACATACGTCATGTGGTGGTTCCCCAAAATACTGCCGAAGAGAAAGTTGTGAAATTAGCAAAAGATAAGGCGGATTATGCCTCAGGATCTTCAACCTGTAGAGTTCAACTACTTCAAAAATATCTGATGTCAATAGAAGCGAAAAAAAGCTATGTAGGACTAACCAGTCTACAATTTGATGGGGATAGTATAGTAACATCCCTACAAGATGATATGTGAGCATAAATGGTCACATAATTTCAAATGCTTATTTGTTGAAACATAATCAACACAAATTTGTTACCATAAAACATATTCACACAATCTCATAAGAGCATATATGGTAATAATATGAACATAATACAATATCCGTGAATATATGGAACATAAGACTGAAAATGTGTATAATGAAGATAAAAAATATGTTTGAGATGGTATATGGTAAGGAAATTATGTTTCAACAAA
>Ga0315320_10002033_pt1 | contig 16742 bp, 15 predicted proteins | sample M140m21515metaG_FD_203458 | JGI IMG/M metagenome (GOLD analysis project Ga0315320, IMG submission 203458) | Ammonia-oxidizing marine archaeal communities from Monterey Bay, California, United States - M1 40m 21515 | ecosystem: Environmental > Aquatic > Marine > Coastal | place: USA: California... | reverse complement strand
ATGGACTTCGCGTGACTATCATTGGTGTCTAATCAAATTTTATGGGTTTCTCGATTTTCCAGTGTTGTTTGTAAACTTTGCAAAGTTTACTTGATTTATGAGTGCCACTGATCCTTCAAGACATAGCGTATGGCTAATTAGAACTGTTAAAACAGTTTCTTAACGCAGTAATTCACTAGTAGTTTATTTTCTTTATTCAGCACCTAACTTTGTTCTTCTCTCGCGGCCCAAAGCGCACCGCGGCGGATTATTTCTGTGACTTGCGGGACTTTGAGGTCTTCTAAACGGTGGCCGATTGAGCAGTAAAATACCCGTCCCTTATCCCATCTACGTTTCCAAACCACTGGGATAACCGTGCCTTCGATCCACCATAGGTGATCGCCGGAAAACGTGGTGGTGGCCAAAACTTCGTTAGAGGGGTCGGTCAGCAAGTAATACTGTTCTGAATATAGCCGAAAACTGCGGATATCTTTGACAATCGGATCATCAGGGCGGGTGATGGTGACATCATAATCGACGAAATCATCTGATGGCACCAGATTGTCTGGCCAACCGGGGGGGTGGGCGACAAACTGGCCCCCGATCAGAAAATGATAAGTTGGGCGGTCACGAAACGCGTCGCCCATATGGCCGTGCCATCCAGCCAACCCACACCCATCGCCAATCAGCTTGAGCAGCCCGTCTTCTTCAGGCTTTGTCATATTTCCAAATTCTGGCCGGTGTGCAGACCGTGCACTGGACCAGATCGGCACAATCAGATCGATATCGGCGAGCGAGGTGGGATCGGCCAGTGGTGCCAAAGTGGTGTAGACATCGACATCAAAATCCTCGTCGCGAAGCAACGCCTCGCACCAATCGCTAAAATTAGTGGGACTGTGACCTTCCCAGCCTCCGACAAATAGAGCTGCTTTCATGGGGTTTTCTCACGCAGATAATGAATGATTGATGCCATATCGCGGGCGTCAAACCCCGCTTGGCTGGCGTTTTGTAAGGTATTGCGGGTCAGGGCAGCTTGGGGCGCCTGAACCCCAAGTTTCTCTGCCAGTTCGGTTGCTAACCGCATATCTTTTTCTGCAAGAGCAACGGTAAAAGATACCTCTTGGTTGGCCTCGTCGAGATATAGATTGCGGCGGTACGACAACATGGGGGCGCAGGCGGCTGAGGCCTCAAGTGCGTCATAGGCTAGTGGCAGATCGATGCCTCCTGCGACCGCAAGGTTCAACGCTTCTGAAGCGCTTTGGTTCAATCCGTGGATCACCGCGTTAATTGCTAATTTCATTATTGATCCAGCACCTTGACGCCCCAAAGCAAAGGTTTGCTTACCCATGGCGTTAAACAGGGGCGCGATTGGTGCGATTTGTGCCTCGTTTGCTCCAGCCATAATCATCAGCATTGCGTCTTTGGCCGCTTGTGTGGCCCCTGATACGGGGGCGTCAATCAACAAGCGTGTGCCTGCTTGGGTCTGCAAATGTGCCAGATGGGCGGGGCTGATCGTGCTCATCTCAAGAAAAATCTTCGCGCCACCTGGTGTTGAAAACAATCCCTCGGCGCCCAAGTAAACCAACTGTGAGGCTCTGTCATCTGCCAGCATTGTCACCACGACTTCGGCTCTGCTGGCAAGATCTGTGGGTGACCCCGCTGCCGCAGTTCCCGTGTCTTGACAGAATTGCGTGAGTTTTTTTGGGTTGCGGGTCCACACGGCCACATCGTGGCCCGCAGCCACCAAATTACGCGCCATATGGGTGCCCATACGTCCCAAACCGGCAAAGCCAACCCGCATCTGGTTACCCCGTTTGTTGAATGGTGAGCCAGTGCGGTTACTGGATGCACCAGCCGCCATCAATATGGATCATCTGGCCGGTCATATAATCGCTGTCATGGCTTGCCAAAAAGGCTGCGGTGCCTTGAACGTCAGTGGGATATGACACGCGTTTGATCACAAGTTCGTTGTTCACGATATCTTCATAGGCCTGACCGGCCCGCTCTTTGAAGCCGATCTCGACGAGGTCTTTGTCAAGCTGTTCCCAAAGTGGCGTTACGACCACGCCTGGTGCATAGCCATTGACCGTGATGTTGTGTTCGGCCAGTCCGACAGCCCCGCAGTGGGTCAGCGCCAAACACCCGTATTTTGACGTGCAATAGACGGTCACATCTACCAGCGGCTTGCGCGATGCGATGCTGCCCACGTTGATCAGTTTATAGACATGTTCTTGCGGGCCTTGCGCAATCATTTGCCGCGCGGTTTCCTGCATGCCAAGCCACATGGCTTTGGTATTCACGGTCATAATCATATCCCAGTTTTCTTCGTCAATATCCATGAAAAACCGGGGCTTGTTCACGCCAGCGTTAAACAGACCAATGTTAATCATACCAAAGGCGTCGACGGTTGCGGCAACGGCGGCGGCATTATCTTCGCGTTTGGTTACGTCCATTTTAACCGCAATGGCTTTGCCGTTGCCACTGGCGTTGATTTCGTCCGCTACATTTTGTGCGAGATCTACGTCGAGGTCGCCGAGACAAATATTGGCGCCCTGCGCGGCGAAATGTACTGCGTTCGCGGCGCCCATGCCCTGTGCGGCGCCCGTGATCAAGATGTTTTTCCCAGCTAATCTTTTGGTATCCATGATAGGGTCGCTCCCGAAACGTTGGTGTATGGTTAGAGTTAATCTACAGTCGGCGTCTGGGCGGGCAGTTGGAATTCAAATGTCATCCAGATTGAATATATTACATCCAAGCTGGATAAGTTATATCTTAGAAAAGTGGGCTTATCCTGTTTCTATGCTGTTAGGCCTGAAAATTGGCCCCAATGTCACATGGGAGGATTATTATGTCTTATTTTACAAAATCAATGGGCGTGCTCGTTGCGGCGGGGCTCACAGTGGGCTCTTTATCCAGTGCCGCGTTCGCAGCTTCGATTGTCTCGTTTAACGGACCGGCAGGCGAAGCCTACATTGGCCGCTTTATCAAAGGTATCAAAGACACGGCGGAACTGAAGGGTTACGACATCAAAGTTTATGAGAATCAGTTCAATCAGGCAGAGCAAGACCAACAGGTGCAGCAAGTGTTGTCCACTGGACAATTGCCTGATGTATTCATCTGGTGGCCTTCTGACGCGGTTGCTGGCCTTGGATCGCTGCGCGCTCTGGCTAAAACCGGCATTCCTGTTTTGAAAATCAACCAATTGCCCAACGAGCAAGATAAGCAGTACATCTTTGGTTACGCTGGTCCAGATGACCGTCTGCGGGCGCGTAATGCGGGCTATATGATGCGTGAAGCGGCAGCGGCGAAGAAGGCGGCAGGAGGCACAGGTTTCAACGTACTGGCGCTGTCGTATCCGCATTCATACGGCGGCTATGGTTTGTCGATCAATGCATTCAAAGAGGCGATTGCCGGGTCTGATCTGGAAATTATTGGCGACGTTGACGAAGGATTTGGTCAGGCAAACGGTTATAAAGGTGCGGCGAAGATGATCGCAGCGTTGCAGGGGCAAAGCATTGACTTCGTCTATGGTATGGATGATGCGATTTTGACTGGTGGCATCAAGGCGCTGGAAGAAGCCGGATTGGTCATGGGCAAGGACGTGATCGCAGTGGGCACGGTTTGTAATGGTGATAAGCAGTTGATCGAAGAAGGTAAGCAGTTCGGCACCACGCTGCAGTCACCCCTTCATGAGGGCCAGTTGGCGATTAAAATGGTTGAAGAGTACCTCAATACCGGCAAGCTTGAGAATTATATCAATTTCACACCAAACCCCTCTGTGACAGCAGACACAATCGAAACCACAGCATTGCGTGGTTATGATGGTAAGCTTTACACGATTGAAGAGCTTTGCTCGGGCGCTTGGGGCGGATAATAAAATATAAACCTTGTGGCTGCCTGAGCGTGTCTTTGGCAGCCACATTTTTTTTGTTGGATATGGCGTATGACACCGTTGCTGAAACTGTCATCTATTAAGCGGTCTTTTGGGGCGATACACGCACTTAATGGTGTGAATTTCGAAATTAATATTGGCGAAATTATGGGGCTGGTCGGTGAAAACGGGGCTGGTAAATCCACATTGGTGAAAATTATTAGCGGCTTTGATGATGGCTATACTGGGTCGTTTGCACTGAACGGAGCTGAGGTGCGGTTTGCCAACCCTTCGCGCGCAGAACGCTCTGGTATTGCGATCGCCCAGCAAGAGTTGAGCTTGATTCCATCGATGAGCGTGGCAGAGAATATTTTCATTTCGGGCGACAGTGTGCCGACGATTGCGACCCGACGTGCGCTGGCACTCAAGGCCGCACCCTTTTTGGAAGAGGTCGGATTGGACAATGTAGATGCCTTGATGGCGGTGAACCGATTATCGGTGGGCGAACAGCAGTTGGTTGAAGTGGCGCGCCTCTTGGCCCAAGAACCGCAGATCCTTATCTTGGATGAGCCGACAGCGGCGCTGGGCGAAAGTGATTCAATCCGTATTCTTGGGATGGTAAAACGTCTGGCGAAACGCGGCAAATCAATTATCTACGTCAGCCATAGAATGGACGAAATTTTTCAGATTTGTGACCGGATTACCGTGTTGCGTGATGGAGAAAGCCAGGCCCCGCAGCCGGCAGCAAAATTGAACGTTGCGTCTTTGGTTGAATTAATGCTTGGCCGCGAGTTGGTGAATATGTTTCCCGCTCATGGCGACGTTACACGCGATAAACCGCTTCTTGCAGTGCGCGACCTGTGGCCGGATGGGACTCTTGAGCCATTTAATTTTGCGGTATATCCTGGCGAAATTCTGGGTCTCGCGGGTCAGCTAGGATCCGGTTCTGGCGATGCTTTGGCGGTTATTGGCGGTGCAAAATCGTGTCGCGGCGGCGAAATTTCTTATGAGGGAGATGTGTTTTTGCCAGCCTCCCCAACCGAAGCGATTGCGCGCGGGATTGCGTATTGTTCAGATGACCGCAAAGTGGACGGGTTATTCCTGGGTCGTCCAATTCTTGAGAATATGACCTCTCCGGCACTCAAATCGTTTTCCCGCTATGGAATTTTAGAGCACCAAAAAGAACGTGAACAGGCTTTTGCAAATGGTAAAAAATTTACGGTAGATGTTTCGCGTATGGATGCCGAAGCGGGGGTTTTGTCGGGCGGAAATCAACAAAAAGTTGCATTAGGAAAATGGCTTGCGATCAACCCCAAAGTCCTGTTGGTGAATGAACCCACCCGTGGGGTTGATGTGGGCGCGCGAGCAGAGATTTACCAAAAGCTGCGCGATTTGGCCAACGAAGGTACGGCGGTAATTTTTGCCTCGACCGACATTCAAGAGGTTGCCGGGTTGGCAGACCGCGTTGTCAGTTTTTACCGCGGGATGCAGGTTGGTGAAATTGCTCAAGAGCAGATTACAGCCGCAAGTATTCTACAGCAGATCACGCATCCTTTTGACGATGTTCCACAAATGGCGGAGATGGCAAAATGAGCGCCCCGATAACTCAACCCACGCCTAATTGGCTGGAACGGATGGTGCGGGATTATTCCGCTTTTGTCGTGGCGCTCGTCGCCGCTTTTATGGTGATCTTTTTTATTGGGATGGCCACAGCACCGAACTTTTTGACGCTGTTCAACCTTAAGACAATCATTCGCGACGCCGCTTTGGTGGGCATTATGGCCATCGGGCTGACCTTTGTGACCCTGTCGGGGAACTTCTTTTTGCTCTCGTTGAAAGAGACCGCTGCACTGTCGATTGTGGCTTTCGCCACCTCAATGTCGGCAGGCTATGGCTTTGAGATTTCTTTTTTGTTTACCATGGTGATTGCCTTGATTTCGGGCATGTCGCAGGGGGTTTTGATCGGTTTAGGAGGTAATCCAATCGTGGTGACCTTAGGGGCTGCGGGCTTGTTATTTGGCCTAGGCTCTTATTGGAGCGATAACCTGGTGATTTCATTCCGGCGCCCGCATGGCGCGGAATGGCTGGGAACGGGGTCTTTTCTGGGGCTGCCGAATATCACCGTTGCTTTCATCTTAATTGCAATCGCGGCAGAGATGACGCTCCGGTATACAACGTTTGGGCGACAGGTTTATCTGATCGGTGCGAACCGGGCTGCCGGCAAAGCCACAGGGCATGAGAACTTTGGAATGGCGATTAAAACCTGCGCGATAGCGTCGGTCTGTGCCGCCTTTGTGGCGATCGCTTTTTCGGCGCAGGTCTCAAGTGCTCATGTGAATTACTTTTCCTCAGAGTTCGGGTCTTCGGGGGATATGACCATCATGGTCATCGCAACCGTGATGGTTGGCGGTAATTCGATTATGGGTGGTTACGGATCGACTTTGCGCTCAAGTTTTGGTGCGGTTTTTATCTCGACGGTGGATAATATGATGGTTCTGCATGGCTTTAACTCTGGCCCTAGGGTGCTGGCAGTGGGTTTGATGATTGTGTTCTCCATTATGGTTTTCGCGCTTGTACGGCGCGGCAGCAGATCACAAGAGTGAGGAATATGGGCATGGACAAGATCAAAAATTGGGTTGTTGAAAACCACGATTTAGCTTTTGCGATATTACTGGCAATTTGTGTGTATGGATATTTTGCGCTGACCAACGAATACTTCGCAACGCACCGAACCGGTTTTGCAATCATGGAACGGTTTGCGGTTCTTGGTCTTGTTGGACTTGCATTGACATTGTGCATTATTGCCGGTGAGATTGATCTGTCGATCGGGTCTAATGCCGCGCTTGCTGCAGTTGTTGTAGTGCGGTTCACCGATAGTCTGGGGGCGTTTCCGGCGCTGTTTATTGCGGTTTCGATCTCGACGTTAATTGGTGCTATTCAAGGCTATTTCATTGCTTATTTGAGAGTGCGTGCCATTGTTCTAACTGTTGGGACGTTGATGCTTTTGCGCGGTGTGGCCTTGTTTGCGGCGGAAGAAAAGACCGTCATGTTGACAGATTTTCGCGTGCCCGACTTCATTTCCACCAAAATGCTGTGGTATTTTTCGCCGGCCAGTCTTCTTGTGATTGCGATGTTTGTGGTCGTGGGCTTATTTATGTCCTACACCCGCTATGGGCGCGAAATATATGCTATTGGTGGGGCCCGAAAAGAAGCGGTTGCCGCGGGCATTGATCTCAAGCGTCCAATGATCATTGTGTTTGCCATTTCTGGGCTTTGTGCCGGGCTTGGCGGTTGTATCATTGGTTTGCGGTCTGGGACGGCTCAGGCGCTGGGATTGCAATATGTCCTACTTGCCGGGACGGTCGCGGCGTTTATCGGTGGTGTTTCAATCCTTGGTGGCAAAGGAGGCGTGATCGGGGCTGCGATCGGAACCTTGACGGTGAACTTTTTGAACACTGGTTTGGTGTTCAATGTCACCCCGGCATTTATGGTTCAACTATATCTTGGCGTGCTGCTGATGATTGTGATTATGTTTCAAACTGGCAGTCGGATTTTTGATGACTACCAACGGCGACAACAAATCTTGTTCGATGTTGATGCGCGCAAGGCACCACTGCTTGCGCGTAAAGCTGAAAGCCTGAAGCGTCAATAAAATATCCATTTTAGATAAATCCATATTGGAAATAATAAAATGGATGCGTATCTCTGTCACGTAGCCTTCACGCGGAGAGTGATAGATGCCGACATCAGATACACCGGGTGCATGGCGCCGGCATCCCAATCAACTGTTGCGTGGTCGCCCTGAAGGTCCATATGAAACGGCGGATAAAAAGCTCAAAATTGGGGTCTCAAATCAAGAGATGGAACGGTTCCTCGATTTTATGGAGCAGTTCGAAGTTGAGACCGATCGTGCACTGTCGATCAAAAGAGGCTACAGTGAAGTTCGTTTGTTGGCAACATTAGTACGCAACCATCTGGGCGGAAAAACCTCTACCAGTTCGTCTTTGGTAGGCGCTTCAGGGTTAACTTACGGCACTGCAGTGCGGGCGCTTGAGTCGATCGAAAGCAGAGGCCTGTTGTTGCGCCGGGCAAGAACCGCCACCGGTAAATCGTTTTCCCTGCATCCAACCGAGAAACTGATGATGGAATGGCAGGAACTGGCGCGTCGGTTTCGAGCCATTATTGGCAGCACCTATGATGCCGGTCCCGATAGTAAAAATAGCGGATATTATTTTGGCTCCTCCTATGCCCCGGGCAATGTGTTGCCGCCGCTAGCAAGCTTGACGACTAAATTACCGATCAATGGCGACCTGAGATTGTTGGAACATGCAGACCCCACGTTTATGGCGATGCACGCGTTGAAGAAACAGTTTGAAAGTATTTTTGGCGTCAATATCAAAAGCCGTGCTCTGTCAATTGACCGTTTGCGCAATGAAATTTTGGAAAATGCAAAACTCCCGAAATCACGCTACGACATCGTGGCTTGTGATACGCCTTGGTTCGGAGAAATGGCTGAGGCTGGGCATTTTCTGCCGATCCATGATTATATGCGTGATAGTGGTTTTGACACGTCGGATTTTCATCCTGAGGCGATTGCCAGCGCCCGGTACCAGAACCTGCAATACGGCTTGCCAGTTCAGACCACGCCTGAATTGCTGGTCTATCGGCGGGATGTTTTTGCTGCGCATGGTTTAAAGCCACCGCACACCATTGCTGATACTTTGCACGCCGCGCAAACGCTGCATGATCCGTTCGGCGGTATGGCCGGCATCGCGTGGAATGCGGCGCGGGGCACGCCGATGGGGCATTCATTTTTATTCGTAATCGCATCGTTTGGGCAACCAGTTTTGAACCTTGCAAAAACTGCGCTGGGTTTTGATGGTGAAAACGTGCATGGCGAAAATTATCGCCCGATGTTTGACACGCCCGATGCGCGCGATGCGGCCGAATATCTGCGGGAGCTGATGCAATATTCGCCGCGGGGTATTTTGAACATGTCATGGTTTGAACGCGCGCGCTCCTATGCGGTGGGAGATTCGGCAATGGCATATTGCGCCACCTTGTTGGCGCCACTGTTCGAGTTAGATAAATCGTCCCCCGCTTGGAAAAAAACCGAATACCTGCCTTTGCCCTTTGGCCCCAAAGGTCGACCGATCGCACCCTTGGGTGGATACGCTTTGGCAATTCCTTCCAACATCGCTCCGGAACGAATTGATCCAATTTGGACAGCTTTGCAGTCGCTTACCTCGGCACATACTGTAAAGCTGTATATCGAAAACGGAAGCTTGGTCAGCCCGCGGTTCAGTGTCAGCCTTGACCCCGAGGTGCAGCAGATTTCACCCTTGATTTCGATCGTGGATGAAATGGCACGCTGTGGGGTCTTGCAGATGTGGCCGCGTCCCCCTGTGCCCGGAATAAGTGATGTCATCGCCATCGTTGGCGAGGAGATGCATGACGCCTTGCGTGGTGACAAATCCATATCCGACGCCTTGGCTAATTCACAAAACCGTGCCGATGCTTTGATGCGTTCGCACGGCCATTACTAGGATAGCCCTGAGCATATGGGCGTTGAGGAGAAGACTTATGAATACCACGGCGCTGAACCCCCGCATTCTACAACCCGGCGATATTGATCCAAACTGGCGTTGGGATAAACATGTACCGGCATGGGGACACACGGCTGTGGATTTTGAGCGCCGGGTCGATCATGACCGGCTGCGCCGCTATCGGCTGAGCCGTTCGAAAGACGCTTTGAAAAGGTCGCATTGCGGCTCGCTGTTGATGTTTGACGTCAACAATATTCGTTACGTATCAGGCACAAAAATTGGCGAGTGGGAGCGCGATAAAATGTGTCGCTTCTGTCTGCTTTCTGGAGATGAAGAACCCTACGTGTGGGATTTCGGCTCGGCTGCAGTTCATCATCGAGAATATTGCGATTGGCTTGACCCAGACCGGATGTTGGCCGGTGTTGTTGGCATGCGCGGCACAATCCCCCCAAGTTTTGGCTTGGTGAAACGTTATGCCGAAGAAATTGCAGGTTTGATCAGGAAAGCCGGCATGGCGGACATGCCGGTGGGGGTCGATTATGCTGAGACCGCGATGTTCTTTGCCCTGCAAGAGGCAGGCCTCAATGTTGTCGATGGTCAACAGATTATGCTGGGTGCCCGGGAGATTAAAAACATTGATGAGTTGCAGTTGCTTAACCAAGCGGCTGCGATGGTGGATGGCGTTTATCACATGATCTATGAAGAACTGAAACCCGGTGTGCGTGAAAACGATATTGTCGCGATGTCCAACAAAATGCTGTATGAAATGGGCTCGGATGATGTCGAGGCGATCAATGCAATTTCTGGCGAACGCTGCAACCCGCATCCGCATAACTTTACTGACCGTCTTTTTCGGCCGGGTGATCAAGCCTTTTTTGACATTCTGCAATCCTATCAGGGCTATCGCACCTGTTATTACCGCACATTTAACATTGGGCGTGCCACACCGGGGCAAAACGACGCATATATCAAGGCGCGCGATTGGCTGGATGCGGCGATCGCTTTGATTAAACCGGGGGTGACCACCGACAAAATTGCCGCCGTGTGGCCCACAGCTGAAAGCCTTGGTTTTCCAAATGAACTTGCAGCGTTCGGCTTGCAGTTTGGCCACGGCCTGGGATTGGCCCTGCATGAGCGGCCAATTATCAGTCGCGCGGTCAGTTTCGAAAATCCAATGGAAATTCAGACCGGCATGGTGTTTGCGCTGGAAACCTATTGCCCAGCCTCTGACGGCTATTCTGCGGCGCGGATTGAGGAAGAAGTGATTGTCACAGACAGCGGATGTCAGGTGATCAGCCTTTTCCCGGCAGAAGAGCTGCCGATCGCGAACCGGTACTGAGGTGGAGTTGATGGCAAAGCCGGCACAGAAAAACTCGGACGCCTATCTGCATATGTATCGTCAAATGGTCAAAATTAGGGTGTTTGAGGATAGCGCAAACGAGTTGTATCTCACCGCGAAAATGCCTGGTCTGACCCATATGTATTCTGGCCAAGAAGCCGTTGCTGTTGGCATTTGTGAGGCGCTGGAAACACGCGATAAAATTACGTCAACCCACCGTGGTCATGGCCATTGCGTCGCCAAAGGCGCCAATTTTAAACAGATGTTTTGTGAATTGCTCGGCAAGGACGAAGGCTACTGCCATGGCAAGGGCGGCTCGATGCATATCGCTGATCAGGCCAATGGAAATCTAGGAGCGAATGCGATTGTTGGCGGCTCTGCTGGCATCGCCACTGGCGCGGCGCTGACGGCTAAAACCCTGGGAACTGGCGACGTTGCCGTGTGTTTTTTCGGGGACGGTGCGCTGGGGCAGGGGTTGTTGTATGAATGTATGAATATGGCGGCGCTTTGGGATCTGCCGGTGATCTATGCCTGTGAGAATAATCTATACGGCGAATACACCCATGTATCTGAAATGGCGGCGGGTGCGTTGATGGATCGCGCCTCGGCCTTTGGGATCGAGGGGCACGAGGTTGACGGACAGGATGTTCTGGCTGTCAACGATCTATCACAACAACTGGTGGCGCGCGCGCGTAACGGCGAGGGGCCATTTTTTATGTTGCTCAACACTTATCGCTATCACGGGCATCATGTCGGCGATATCAATCGCGCGTATTACCGTTCGAAAGAAGAAGAGACATTTTGGAAAGAAACCCGTGATCCAATCACAAACTTCGGTGACTGGTTGGTGACAGAGAAACTCGCGTCCTTTGATGAGTTGCAGGCGCTTCATGCAGAGATAAAAACTGAGGCAAAAGCGGCGGTCAACTATGCGCTAAGCGCGGCTTATCCGGCCGTTGAAGATGTCACCAAACACGTCTTTGTCGAAACCGTCTAAGGAGAGATAAGATGCGCAATATTACACTTTCCAAAGCGGTCAATGAGGCTTTGGCCGAAGAAATGCGGCTAGATAGCACCGTTATTTTGATGGGTGAAGACGTGGCTGAGGCGGGGACACCGTTTAAGGTCACCTCTGGTCTGGTCGAAGAGTTCGGTACCACGCGTGTGATTGATACGCCGATCTCAGAGCCGGGGTTTACGGGTCTGGCCGTTGGCGCGGCGATGACCGGTTTGCGGCCGGTGGTGGATATCATGTTCGGAGATTTTTTGTTTCTAATCATGGACCAACTGTGCAATCAGGCCGCCAAGACGCATTACATGTCGGGTGGAAAACTGACTGTGCCAATGGTGGTGCGTACGAATATGGGGGCCACTCGCCGATCTGCTGCACAGCACAGTCAATCGCTGCACGCGCTAGTAGCTCATATTCCGGGGATCAAAGTGGCAATGCCCTCTTCGGCCTATGAGGCCAAGGGGCTGATGAAAACAGCTATTCGAGACAATAATCCGGTAATTATTTTTGAAGATAAGCTGATGTATCAAGATAAGGCTCCGGTGCCGGAACAAGAGTATCTTATTCCGTTTGGTGCCGCACATATTCTGCGTGAAGGCAGTGATATCACGCTGGTGGCCACGTCTTCGATGGTGCAGGTCGCCCAAGCCGCAGCATTGCATCTTGCCGAACAGGGGGTGTCTGCCGAAGTGATCGATCCGCGCACTATTGCGCCTCTTGATGAGGAGACTATTCTGACCTCGGTAAAAAAAACCAGCCGGGCGATTGTAATCGATGAGGGCCATCAAAGCTATGGTGTCACGGCAGAAATTGCTGCACGGATTGCCGAAAAAGCATTTTACCATCTGGATGCGCCGGTTCAGCGCTTGGGGGCCATGGATGTGCCTATTCCGTTCAGCCCTGCGCTTGAGGATCTGACGGTGCCTACCCCGGATGATGTGGTTGCGCGGGCATTAATGGCGATGCGCGGGGAGCTGTTTCATGCCCTATGATGTGTTGATGCCGCAATTGGGCATGGCCCAAGATAGCGCGGTCATTGTGAGCTGGCTCAAGGCACCCGGAGATGCTGTTGTTGCTGATGATCCTTTGATAGAAGTAGAAACCGACAAGGCCACGATGGAAATTCCTGCGGGTCGTGACGGTTTTTTGACCCAAATCCGTGCTGCTGTCGGTGTTGAAGTGCCGGTTGGCGATGTAATTGCGATTATTTCGGAATCCGCTGATGACTTTGTCACCATGCCTGCTGCTGGAGAGGCGCATGCGACGCCCGCGATGCTGTCCGAGCCTGCCTCAAACACGTCTGTATCTGCAAAAACCGCAACTGCGGCGTGGCAACCGCCTGTTCAAAACGACACCTCAACGGCCTCGGTGACCGTTTCTGCAAAACCTGTGCGTCCTGCAAAAAAAATGGGTGTCGCGGAGCGGGTCTTGGCCTCGCCAAAAGCCCGGCTTGCGGTTGCAGATCGAGGTCTAGATTTAAACGCTCTGGTGCGTCAGGGTGCGGAACAACCCATTCATTTTTGCGATCTTGATCAGTTTTCCACCTCCTCAGGAAGTGGCCTGAGCGTACTCTCCGCGCAAGCTGAGGGCGAAACTTTTGCTGGATTACTGACCCAACAAGCCGATCCCATTGCGACAAGGCGCAGGGTATTGTCCGCCTTTGCCTGCGGGGCATTGCGCATGGCTGCAGGCTGGTCCGATCGCCCCATCATGGTTGAAAGTAGCAACTTGGGAGACATCCGCGAATATCTTAAAAACCCTGATCTTACGGGCGTTTCGGCGGGAAGAGCAACGGGTGACGTCGATTTATTTGAGGTGGATTTGACGTTATTTGATTTGACCGAAACGCGATTGAAAGAGTACCGCCCGGCTATGGGTCACATGATACAGGTCTCGGTGGCGACCGATACGCATGGCGGGTTTTCGCTTTGCTTGAGTTTCTGTTCGGATGTGCTTTCTGTAACTGTTGCTGCGGATTTTCTAAATAATTTTGCGATGCGGATCGAAGATCCGATCCGCCACATTCTGTAAACGGGCATTTGGATATGAAACATACTCAACTCTATATCGGCGGTACCTGGCGTGATGCGTCGGACGGGGGCCAATTTTCGGTTATTAATCCTATGGATGAAAGCCATCTGGCTGATGTTTCGTCAGCCACTGTAACAGACGCGCTGGCCGCGATGGATGCCGCAGACGCAGCGTTTAAGGACTGGCGTAGTAGATCGCCAAGGGCGCGCGGTGAAATTTTACGCAGAGCGTTTGACTTGTTCACCCAGCGCCTTGAGGACTTCGCCCGCCTGATCACGCTCGAAAACGGCAAAGCCCGGTCGGACGCGGTGGGTGAGGCGACATATGCGGCTGAATTTTTCCGTTGGTACGCCGAAGAGGCTGTACGCAGCGAGGGACATATGGGGGTTGCACCCGCGTCTGGGGCTCGTACCTTGGTTTATCAAAAACCTGCTGGGATTGCGGTTCTTGTCACGCCATGGAACTATCCGGCGGCGATGGCCACCCGCAAAATTGCACCAGCGCTGGCTGCGGGATGCCCAGTCGTGGTCAAGCCAGCCTCAGAAACGCCGCTCACAATGTTGGCATTAATGCCGCTGTTGGAAGAGGCTGGCGTGCCGCCTGGGGTGGTTAATGTTCTGCCGTCGCGCTCTTCAGGAGCCGTGGTGGGCGCGATGTTGGCAGACCCCCGGGCGCGGGTGGTTTCCTTTACCGGATCGACACAAGTGGGGCGCAAGCTGCTACATGCAGCGGCCGATACGGTTATTAAACCTGCAATGGAACTTGGTGGCAACGCGCCGTTTATTGTGTTTGAGGACGCTGATATTGACGCTGCAGCCGATGGGTTGATGGTCGCCAAAATGCGTAATTTGGGCGAGGCTTGTACCGCTGCAAACCGAATATATGTGCATGCCGCAGTTGAGGCAGAATTTGTTGAAAAATATACTGCGCGTATGGCGGCTTTGAAAATGGGTGATGGGCTTGACCCGTCGGTGGATGTCGGGCCTTTGGTCAATGCCGAAACCCGCGACAAGGTGGCGGCTTTTGTCGACGACGCACTGCAACGCGGGGCGCAGCTGAAGCTGGGTGGAGAGAGCCCTGAAGGCCCGGGATTTTATTATCCGCCAACGGTTCTGACCAATGTTCCCGATGAGGCCGAGTGTCTGAAAGATGAGATTTTTGGTCCGGTTGCGGCGTTGCAAAATTTCACCGATGAGGATGAGATTATCGTTCGGGCCAATCAGACAGAATATGGTTTGGTGGCCTATGTTTACACGGGCAATATGCAACGCGGTCTGCGGGTGAGCGAACAGCTTGAGTTTGGCATGGTGGGACTGAACCGCGGTCTGGTGTCGGATCCTGCAGCACCGTTTGGCGGTGTAAAGCAATCTGGTCTTGGGCGTGAAGGAGGCAAGGAGGGGATGTTGGAATTTATGGAAACCCAGTATATCTCGACGAACTGGTAATATGGGTAGGATCTCAGCCAGCCCCACCACTCGACGCTTTGCGGCCGAAAACGGCGTTGACATCGACGCGTTGGGCCTCGAAATCGGCGAGGATACCGTGAGTAAGACCGATGTGAAACGCAAGCTGGACGCTAGGGTGTCAGCCACAGCAGTTGATGCGGCGCAGCTGGCGTATTGGCAGGTGGATCACAGTGCTTACGGCCCGGTGATGGCGCAAAAACGCAGCCGTGTGGATAAACTTGCGGCGGCCAATTTAACAGCCGCACAACAGATCATTCCCGCGGTCACCCACCACGACCGCGCCGATATGACCGAGATCGAGGCGTTGCGTCACCGGCTTAAACCCGACGCAGAAGCCCGGGGCGTCAAACTGACTGCGTTGGCGTTTCATGTGAAGGCTTTGGCCAAATCTCTGGCAATTTTTCCAAATTTTAATGCGTCGCTTTCGACTGATGGCGAGATTCTTTGGCTTAAACAATTTTTCCACATCGGCATTGCGGTTGACACACCCTTCGGTTTGATGGTGCCGGTGATCCGAGACGTCGACCAAAAGGGACTGCTTACGATTGCAGATGAAATTTACCAGATGGCCAAACATGCACAGACGCGCAAATTGCGATCCGAGGATATGGGGGGCGCGTCGATGTCGATTTCAAATCTTGGCGGCATTGGCGGTATAGCGTTTACTCCTATTGTGAACCCGCCCGAGGTGGCGATTATGGGGCTGACGCGCACAGAAATGCAGCCGATCTGGAATGGCGAAGCGTTCGATCCTCGCCCAATGGTGCCGCTGGATTTAAGCTATGATCATCGGGTGATTAACGGCGCTGAAGCCGCCCACTTTATGTGTTATTATGCAGGGCTGGTTTCGCAGCCGTCCCGGCTTGTCCTTTAGCACTCTTGGCACCGTCTGGTTTTTCTAGGTACTGGTATCAACAGCATGTCGCTAAAGTGGTACACGCCGATGTTTCATTCGTTCGCTTAAGTGTGAGAGACCGTTGATTGCTGGGTTGGATTTTTTTCATTCTGGCAATCGGTTTCTTGGGAAGAACATTTTTTGAAACACTTGGTTTTGAGCGCGGTGATCAACTCATGCAAAAAAATTAGTGGCGCAAATTACAGCGCAAGAAAACGGGTGTTGATTGTTGATTTGTCAATGAAACCAAATAGTAAGGCTATGTAGCATGTAGTTTCACCCGGACTTCAACTTGGTGAAGTTTTAGCGGAATGTCTTCCAATTTTCTCTCGTTTACCACCTATTCGTGGGTGCTCCTGTAATAGAGATATCTGTATCCCATTGGGTGGGCCACTTTCTGGCGGCTATTCCAAATGCGTTTCTATCCCACCCGGTAAAACTAATTTCCCAGAAGCATTAATTTCGTCTCGACCCTTCAACTCCTCACCCAAGGTCACGATTTGGCCATCGCGAATTCCTATGTCAGCGGAAAATGTTTCAGACGCAGTTGCTATTGTTCCGCCGCTAATGACCAGATCATGCTGCATACACTACCCTCCTCAG
>Ga0315320_10002032_pt1 | contig 16743 bp, 15 predicted proteins | sample M140m21515metaG_FD_203458 | JGI IMG/M metagenome (GOLD analysis project Ga0315320, IMG submission 203458) | Ammonia-oxidizing marine archaeal communities from Monterey Bay, California, United States - M1 40m 21515 | ecosystem: Environmental > Aquatic > Marine > Coastal | place: USA: California... | reverse complement strand
AAAGCGGCCTCGACTGCTTATGTGGAAACAGCAATAACAAGTTTAATAGACGGTGCTCCAGGCACACTTAATACACTTAACGAATTAGCGGCGGCATTAAACGATGACGCAAGTGCTGGAACAAAAATTACACAAAATACAAATAATATTGCTACATTAAACAGTAGGCAACTTATTGCAGGTGACGGATTAAGTGGAGGCGGAACATTAGCCGCAGATAGAACATTTGCAGTAGATTCAACAGTACTAAGAACAAGCGGTAGTGGACAAACAGTAAGCCAGCAATTAACATTTAATGCAAGTACATCTCCTGTTATTAACACAGGTGGTAGTTTAAGTATTGGAAGTTCAAGCCTTAGTGAAACACATTTAAGATTTGATGACAACGGTACAATACTATTTGATAATGGCGGTACTACCGATAATAATATTACTAGTTTATCATCATTAGATATGAACATAAACGCAAAACAAAATATAATACTTGATATTGGTAGATCACAATCTGGTTCATCGTTTATAGTTAGAGATCAATTAAATGACAGTGGTGCAAGTGCAAACAGAGTATTATTAAGAAGCACAGGCAACTCAGGTATAGCATTAGGACATATAACTTTTAAAAATTATTCTGCTAACACAGAACCTTTAGCAGATGCAACTTCTAATAATGATGTGTTTGGTGACGGTGATGCACCAGATAGTGCATTATGGATGAAGAATAATACACTTTATGCAAGTGTAGGCGGACAGTCATTCCAATTAGCACCCAATGGCGGTGTTAATAAAAACGTTCAAACATCACCTTCAGCAAGTAGTGGTGAGCCTGTATATTTAAGAGATTCGGGTTCCTATTTTGACTTTGCTACAGTCGGTGCTTCAACAGGTATATCTGTTAGTACAGCAAGTGATGTTATAACAATTACAAATACTGACAGAGGTAGCCAGACTGCTAAGATTGGAACCGTTGCAGGAGATTCAGGTTCATTTAGTGTAAGCACAAATAATGATACCCTAACTATTGCAGGTGGTACAAATATTACCACAAGTGTTACAGGAACAACACTTACAGTCAACGGTCCTACAACAACCAGTGCAATAAGCGAAGGAACAAATTTATATTACACAAATGCAAGAGCAGATGCAAGAGCGGACGTTAGAATAGCGGCGGCTGATACAGATGATCTTTCAGAAGGCTCAACAAATTTATATTACACAGATGCTAGAGCCAGAGGTGCTATTAGTGTTAGTGGTGATTTAAGTTACGATAACTCTACAGGTGTTATTAGTTTTACAAATGACGCAGGTGACATAGAGAGTGTAACTGCTGGAGACGGATTACAAGGTGGCGGTACTAGTGGTGCTGTTTCATTAGCAGTTGATAGTTCAGTTGTTAGAACCAGCGGTGCTCAAACAATAGCAGGTGTAAAAACATTTAGTTCCGGTGCAATATTTAACAGTTCAATCACAGGTCCAGGAACAACAGTATTATTTGATGCAAGTGGTAAACTACAAGCCGCGGCATTAAGTACAAGAAGCACAACAGATTTAAGTGAAGGAACAAATTTATATTATACAAATGCCAGAGTAGACAGTCATTTAAATACCAGTACTGCTAGTAATTTAGAAGTATTACAATGGAATGGAACAGATTATCAATGGGTAAATATGTCCACAGGTCCACAAGGTCCTCAGGGTAATACAGGTGCTCAAGGAACAAAAGGACAAAAGGGCGAAATCGGTGCCCAAGGTGGAACAGGTCCACAAGGTGGTCAAGGTGCAACTGGTGCCACAGGTCCACAAGGAACACAAGGAACGCAAGGAGCACAAGGTGATAAAGGAGCCACAGGTGCAACTGGCCCAACAGGTGCTACTGGCCCACAAGGACAGAAAGGTGCCACAGGTGCAACAGGACCACAAGGTGGTACTGGCCCACAAGGAACACAAGGAACGCAAGGTGCTACTGGACCTCAAGGTACAACAGGACCAACAGGTACCACAGGACCTCAAGGTAGTAAAGGTCAAAAAGGTGAAATTGGTGGACAAGGACCGCAAGGTGCTCAAGGTGCCCAAGGCGGACAAGGTGATAAAGGTCAAAAAGGTGCTACTGGTGGTTCAGGACCAACTGGTGCAACAGGACCAACAGGACCGTCAGGTAATCCATTTCCAGGTGGTACATTCAGTGGTGATATAACTACAAGAAACATTTTAGCAACAGGGCCAACAGGTACTTACAATGTAGGTTCAAGTACTGTCAAGTTTGGAACCATGTATGCAAATACATTTAATGGAACAGCAACAGCGGCTCAATATGCCGACTTGGCAGAAGTATACAAATCAGATGCAAACTATGAACCTGGTACTGTTTTAATTATAGGTGGCGAAAGCGAAGTTACTATATCAGATGAAGCAGGAAGTTACAAAATAGTAGGAGTTGTTAGTACAAATCCAGCATACTTAATGAATTCAGAAGCAGATGGTGTTGCAGTAGCATTACGTGGTAGAGTACCATGTAAAGTTACAGGTAATGTAAACAAAGGTGATATACTTATTGCTAGTGATACACCAGGACATGCTATGGTAGGTGCTATGGCACACTCACTAAGTCCATTACAAATTATTGGTAGAGCATTAGAAAGCAAAACAGATGCACAACCAGGCGTAATTGAAATCTTAGTCTAACTCCAAAAAAATCATAATATACGATAAATACATGTACTTGCCCCTATTGGCTAACTTATGTATTTCGGGCATACATATTAAAAAGTAGTCAAAATCTTCTAGGTTGCACACAACACATACAACATTTCAGCAACCAATATAATTTATCGATAAAAAATATTATTTAATTTAGGAGAAAAATAATGGCATACGCGATTCAAAGAAGAAGAGGTACAGCCACAGAACATAATTCCTTTACGGGTCTAGCAGGTGAGATCACGATTGATACCACCAATAACACCATCCGAGTTCACGACGGTAGCACGGCTGGTGGTCATAGACTTGCAAAATACTCAGAAATCAATACACAAGAGAACATCGAAGATGCAGTAGGTAATTTACTTACAGCAGGTTCGGGTATTAGTTTATCATACGATGATGCCAATGGCACATTAACAATTACTAATACGACCTCTGCAGGTGATATTGAAGCAGTAACGGCAGGAAATGGTTTAAGTGGCGGCGGTACTAGTGGAGCAGTTTCATTAGCACTTGACCTCAACGAACTAACAGCGGCGGCAGTAAATGTAGCAAACGACAGTATTGTTATCATTGATGCAGACGACTCAAACGGTTCAAAGAAAGAAAGCATAGCAGATTTGGCTACAGCAATGGCTGGAACAAATTTAACAGCAACAAATGGAACATTAGGATTTGCTGACTCAGTAATGGATGCTAGAATTAGCAACGCAATTAAAGATGAAGATAATATGGCTAGTGATAGTGCTACTCATGTTCCTTCACAGCAGTCAGTTAAGGCTTTTGTTGCTTCACAAATAGCAACTAAAGACAATACAGATGAAATGACAGAAGGTTCAACTAACCTTTACTTCACAAATGCTAGAGCCAGAGGTGCTATTAGTGTTGGTGGAGATTTAGCATACAACAGTGGCACAGGTGTAATTAGTTTTACTAACGACGCAGGTGATATTGAAGGTGTTACTGCTGGAGACGGTTTAACAGGCGGCGGTACAACAGGTACAGTCGGTCTAAACGTAGGACAAGGTACAGGTATTACTGTAAACGCAGATGATATAGCAGTAAACATGGGTGCCTTCGACACAGATAATTTAAGCGAAGGTTCAAGTAACCTTTATCATACAACAGCAAGAGCCAGAGGCTCAGTTAGTGTTACTGACGCAGGCGGAGACGGAAGTCTTGCTTACAACAGTACATCAGGTGTTATTACTTACACAGGCCCAAGTGCCGCAGAAGTTAGAGCACATCTAACTGCAGGTGACGGTTTAGATGTTAGTAGTGGTTCATTCTCAGTAGATAATACTGTAGTTAGAACAAGTGGTACACAAAGTATTGCTGGTGCTAAAACATTTAGTAATGACATAGTCGTTTCAGGTAACTTAACAGTTAGCGGAACACAAACAACGGTCGCAACAGAAACTTTAACTGTTGATGACAACATGATTGTTCTTAACAACAACGAAGCAGGTACTCCTTCACAGGACGCAGGTATTGAAGTTGAAAGAGGAACATCAACTAACGTTAAATTCCAATTTAAAGAAAGTACAGATAGATGGCAGTTTACAAATGATGGTTCAACATTCTTTAATTTACCAACAAGTACAGCCGATGTTGCAGAAAATACTAATTTGTATTATACAAATGCTAGAGCAGATGCTAGAATTACAGCGGCACTTATTGATGAAGATAATATGGCTTCTAATAGTGCTACTAGACTTCCAAGTCAGCAAAGTGTTAAGGCATACGTCGATGGACAAACAACTGACGAAACAGCAGAAGGTTCAAGTAACTTATACTATACCGATGCTAGAGTTAAAAATTACTTAGGCGGTGGTTCGTTTGATGGGCATATTATTCCAAGTGCTAACATTACATATGACTTAGGTTCATTAGCGAAGCAATGGCGAGACATATACGTTGGTCCAGGATCTTTATACGTTAACGGACAGCAAGTGTTATCTGATAACTCAGGTACAATTACTGTTAGTGCGGACACTAACCAAAACATTAGTGTTATTTCAACAGGTTCAGGTGATGTTGAACTTACGGCGGGTGGAGCAATTCAACTTAAATCAGACATTACTCTAACAACTAATAAAACAATTAGTTCAACAGGTGGTGTTAAGTTTGCTTCAAACGTAAACATGAACAGTAACAACATTAACAACCTAGATGATCCGGTTGCGAACCAAGATGCGGCTACTAAAGCCTATGTTGACGCAACAGCACAAACAACTGAAGAAGTACAAGATATAGTAGGTGCTTTGATTAGTGGTAGTGGAAATATTTCTGCTACATACAATGATTCAGCAGGTACTTTAGTAATTAGTGAAGCATTAACAACTACAGATATTACCGAAGGCGACAATAAGTATTTCTCAAATGCTAGAGCCAGAGGTGCTGTTTCAGTAACAGACGCAGGTGGTGATGGTAGTTTAGCATACAATAGTACATCAGGTGTTATTACTTACACAGGGCCAAGTGCTTCTGAAGTAAGAGCACATTTAAGTGGTGGAACAGGTATTACTTATAATAGTAGTACAGGTGTTATTACTACTACAGATGGCGATATTGATATTCATAATTTAAGTGGATATGTTGCTAACGAACATATTGATCACTCAGGTGTTAGTATTATAGCAGGAACTGGTTTAACTGGTGGTGGAACAATAGCCGCAAGTAGAACTGTAAACGTTGGTGCTGGTACAGGTATTACTGTAAACGCAGATGACGTAGCAGTAAACATGGGTGCCTTTGATACAGACGATTTAAACGAAGGCTCTACAAACTTATACTTTACTAACGAAAGAGTAGACGACAGAGTTAACGCATTGATCGTAGACGGAAACGGTATTGACGCAGTTTATGACGACGCCGCAGGAACTTTAACATTATCAACACCATCAGGTACTGCTGGTAATGGTTTAACTTACAGTTCAGGTGTTATTAACGCAGTTGGCGGAGACGGTATTACAGCAAGTGCTAACAGTTTAGACTTAGACAGTTCGGTTGTTAGAACAACTGGTACACAAACAATAGCAGGTGCTAAAACGTTTAGTGACGCAGTAGTAATGAACGGCGACTTAACTGTTAACGGTACAACAACTACAGTTAATTCTACAACAGTTTCAACAGGTGACAACATTATTATTCTTAATAGTGACGTTACTGGTACACCATCAGAAGATTCTGGTTTTGAAGTTGAAAGAGGCGACAGCACTAATAAGCAATTCCTATGGAAAGAGTCTACTGACAGATGGTTAGCAGATGCTCCATTAGATGCTACAGGTTATTACATTACAGGCGTAGGCGAAGTAATTAATAGTTCAGGTGCGTGGACTGGCTCAAGTTCAGGACTTAAAGGTGAAGTTGGACCAACTGGACCACAAGGACCACAAGGTAACATAGGACCTCAGGGTGCTACAGGACCTCAAGGTGCTCAAGGACCACAAGGAACTGCTGGAGATAAAGGTGCCACAGGTGCTACAGGACCTCAAGGTGCTCAAGGACCAGCAGGATCAAACGGATCAAATGGTTCAGACGGTGATAAGGGACAAAAAGGTGAAGTAGGTGCTCAAGGACCGCAAGGTAATACAGGTGCTCAAGGCTCTACTGGTGCTAAAGGACAGAAAGGCGAAATTGGTGCTCAGGGACCACAAGGTGCCACTGGTCCTACAGGGCCACAAGGTAACCAAGGTGGACAAGGTGCTCAAGGACCACAGGGACAAAAAGGTGCTACTGGAACCACAGGTGCTACAGGACCTCAAGGTGCTCAAGGTGGACAAGGTCAGAAGGGTGCCACAGGTGCTCAGGGTGGACAAGGTGCTACTGGACCAACAGGACCATCAGGTAATCCATTCCCAGGCGGTACATTTAGTGGTGATATAACTACTAGAAACATTATTGCTACAGGACCTTCAGGAACTTATAACATCGGATCAAGTAGTGTTAAATTCGGAACCATGTATGCTAATACCTTTAACGGTACAGCAACATCGGCTCAATATGCGGATTTGGCAGAAAGATACGAAGCAGATAAGCCTTTAGAACCAGGTACAGTAGTGTGCTTTGGTGGTGATAAAGAAGTAACAGCATGTGCTCAAGAAGGACATCATAGTGTAGCAGGTGTAGTTTCGACTAACCCGGCTCACTTAATGAATGCCGAAGCAGGCAGTGAGGCAACTCACCCAGCAATAGCATTAGCAGGAAGAGTTCCTGTTAAAGTAGTTGGACCAGTACACAAAGGTGACTTATTAGTAAGTTCCGGTGTTGAAGGTCGTGCTAAAGCAGACAACGATGCTAAAGCAGGTAGAATCCTTGGTAAAGCAATGGAATCAGCAGGCGACGGAGAGCATGTAATTGAAGGACTGATTAACTTAATGTAAGTCAAGTAATTACTTTACAAAACTTTAGAAGGGGTCTTTTTAGGCCCTTTCTTTTTGGCCGTATATTGATAAATACACTTGTAGAGAGTAACAGAACACACACCCTACAGATACAATATAACAGAGTGTGGAAAATTTTATGGAAGATATCTTTAAATTGATAGCAGAGGTAGGAGCACCGATTGCCGGTAGTTTGGTGATGGGTTTTTTTATATTCTTAGTTATAAAACAAATAATGGAAGGTATAGTAGATCAAGTTAAGACCTTAACTGGATTTTGTAAGATGCTCGAATCAAGAGCAAGTACAATGAGCAATGAAATGATGAAAATTGATTTACTTGTGAGTAGTGCTTTAGAACTCAGACCCGATATAGAACGAATCGCCAGAGCAGAAAACTTTGTTGAGGATGGTAAAGTCGACGCGAGGAGAGATTAATGGATGTAGGACAACTGATTAATGATTACGGTTTTCCAGTTGTTATGGCAGTAGGGTTAGGTTACTTTATATTTTATATTTGGCGATTTATAGGCGAACACATTGATCCAGCATTAGCAGAAATGCACATAGCATTAATTAGAGTAATTGATAAAACTAGAATGCTTGATCAAGATATGATTCGCTTACAGCAAAAAGTTAATGTTGTTTTGGAATACAAAGCAAGACAACAAGTTTTAGAAGAGGCTAAACAAAAAGAAGCACTTCGTAAACAAGAGGAAATGGAGGAAGAATGAAAAAAGTTACAGGAACACATTTAGGTATAATGGTAATGATAACATTTTTTGTAGGTCAATGTTATGCGGATGAAATTAAGTTTAAATTTAAAAGTCCTAGTTTTAGTGGTCAAGGAACTGGTGCTCATTATTTAACAATTGAGAACCAAGAAAAATCACGTAGAGACAAGATAAAGGAAGATATAGAAGCCGCACTTGCCAGAGCAGAAAGGGAAAACGAAAACTCAACAATTAACAAGTTCATTAGAAATTTAGAGAGTAGAATTTACAGTCAAATTTCTAAGGGCCTCGTTGATAGTATGTTTTGTGACCCAGCAACGGTTATAACATGTACAAACTCTGATGCCGGTAGTTTTGAAATAGAGGGCAACACAGTTACATACGTTAAAACAGTAAATGCGGATGGACTAGAAATAATTAAACTGACTATTGTAGATCCAGACGGTACTATTACTGAAATTGAAATACCAATTGGAATAGGTAATATAGGCGGGTAATGAATTATAAAAACTTGATCTTGTTATTTGCAGGAACGGTGTTATTTACTGGTTGTGCCAGCATTTCAATTCCCGGTGATCAAGCATGTCAAACAGATTTTTTAGAATGTGTTGAAGAGCCAAAACAAGTTGAATTACCGACTTATAGAAAACTCAGATACTTACCACCAAGCAAACAAATGCCAGTGGTAGCAGTATATAATTTTACAGACCAAACAGGACAAAGAAAAAGTCAAGACGGAGTTGCTAGTTTTAGTACAGCAGTTACGCAAGACGCAAAAAGTTTATTAATAGACGCTCTTAAAGCCGCAGGTTCAGGAGATAATCCAAAAGGAACATGGTTTAGAGTTGTCGAAAGAGGACTTGGACTAGATCATTTAGTCAGAGAAAGGCAGATAGTACGAAGTACTCGATCTGAACAGGCCAAAGCGGAAGGTTTAGAAGAGTTCCAAGAACTACAGCCAATGTTATTTGCTGGAATGATATTAGAAGGTGGTATTATAGGATACGACACTAATGTTGAAACAGGAGGTAACGGAGCAAGATATCTTGGTATTGGTACAACAAATCAATACCGTAGAGATAGTGTGACAGTATCATTAAGAGCCGTAAGCACACTCACGGGTGAGGTGATACTGAATGTACAGACATACAAAACCATTTTGAGTACTGGTCAAGCAGGTGATGTATTCCGATTTTTAGATATGGATACAAAATTGCTTGAATTGGAAAGTGGTATGACAGAAAACGAAAGTGTAACATTCGCAGTAAGATCAGCGATCGAAGCCGCGGTGTTATCCTTAATAGAGCAAGGTGACGAGAGAGGATACTGGAAGATTGTTTACCCTGACGATTGGGATGAAGTAGTAGCCGCACAAGAACAGGCATACTGGATGAAACTCAACTCAGAAAATCTTTTAACGGACGCGGAAAAAGTGGGCAACGTTAGTGATCCTGAGTCACAACCTTTATGGAAGAAAATACTTCTTAAAGGTGAAACCAATATTGGAGATATAAAAAATGAAGACTAAGAATTTAATTAAGAATTTTGTAGTAAATGTCTTCGCTATTGTAGGGGTGTTGATAGCAAGTCCATCTCTTGGTGCTACAGATAACGAAGTGTTATTAGACCAAGAAGGTAATAACTTGATATTAACAATTTTACAAGCAGGTAGTGGAAACCAAGTTTCCGGCGATGCGAGTGCCGGATCTGACTTGATTGTAACAGGTGCCAGTTTAATAATTGACATCATACAAGACGGTGATAGCAACAAACTATACGGTGATTTAATACTTGATGGAAACGGTTCAAGTGTATTAGATTTTTACCAATTAGGTGATAGCAACGTCTGGGATCTACAAATCGGCGCACAAGGAAATAGTGCTGACTATACAGACATGTTAGTAGACATACAAGGTGACAGCAACATATTTAATGTTGATATAGCCGGAAATGCTACAGCAGAAAGTTTAAACTTTGATTTAGTTATACTTGGAGATAGCAACGACTTTTCAACAAGTTTTACTAACAGCAAAGTTTGGGCGGCACAAGGACAAGGCGAATCTTGTGGCACAAACTGTACAGGGTCAAGTGCTATGGCAGGTATCGTAATCGATACAAGTTCCGTTGTGTGGAACATGGATATTGATGGCGGTAATAACGCCTTTGCTACTAAGCAAAGCGGTAATTCGGGTCATAGTTTAACAGTAGTGTTAGACGGTAGTAATGGGGACTTTCAATTTGTCCAGGATATGGCCGCAACGTGTAATCCAACCTGTGAAGGGATAATAGATGTAAACCTAGATAGCGAAAATGCGTCAGTTAGTATTAAGCAGACAGACTAACTGGTTAGCAGTATGTTTACTGTTATTAACATTCGAGAGTGCCGCTAATGAACCAATTGGCGGCATAATCGAACAAAGCGGAAAGGCAGGCAGTATAGTTCGCCTTTCAGGAGAAGAATTAAAAGCAAATTTGGAAGCCGATATAGTTAGTTACGATGAAGTAGAAACAGAAAACGGTAGACTTAAAATAGAATTTGTTGATAGTACACAGGTAAGTTTGACAGAACACACATATATGGAGATAGACGAATACGTTTATGATCCAGACCCGAGCAAAAGTAAGATGGCTCTTAATTTTGTTCAAGGTACAGCAAGATTTGCCACAGGCGGATTAGGCTTAGTACCTAAAGAAAATATACAGATACAAACTCCTACTGCCAGTATTGGTATCAGGGGAACAGATTTTACTACTACAGTTGACGAACTGGGTAGAAGTTTAGTTATATTGTTACCAGATGAAAACTGTGACGATAGGGTTAAACTTGAAGAAGGTTGTAGACCTTCAGGAAGTATTACAGTTACAAACGACGGCGGAACCGTTGTACTAGATGAGGCATATCAGGCAGTTATGGTAAGCACATTTGAAACTAGTCCAACACAACCTGTCGTACTTGTTGATCTAGACTTAAACATGATTGATAACATGTTTATTGTTAGTAAGCCAGAAGAAATAGTAAAGGCAGAGGAAGAACAACAAGAGCAATTAAAAGGAGACGGTGGACTGCTAGACTTTGACGGATTGGACGAAAATGCTATCGAGCAAGACGCATTAGCAGATACCACAGAAGATTTAGAATTTACAACATTAGATATAAATTTTTTAGATGTTGATTTTTTGAAAGACTTATTAGAAGTTATAGAAACTGAAGTCGATATATTAGCAGAAGATGGCGGTGACGGAGGCGGTAATAACAAACTAATAGGCGCGGTGTTTGGTGCTAATCCAGATAACCAATTTAATATTATACCAGACTTAGACGGAAAAGTATTTTTCCTAAGACAGGCGAGTAATACAATTAGTATTAAATTAACAAGAGGTTCACAAGCACAATTAGATATCAGAGATAGCGATATGGGAGATAATATTATATGTTTAAGCAGTTGTGAAAACATTATAATTACTATTACACAAGAATGAATTTAGACGAAAAATTAAAAAATATGAAACCAAAAGATACGCCCTTATTAGTATTAGGTTACATAATGCTAGGCATGATGTTGTTATTAAGTACAACAGCAAAAGCCGACGACCAAGAAATAATATTAGAACAAGCAGGTGATGATGTTATTATTCAAACAATTCAAGAAGGATATGATAATTTAATTAATGTAGACTTAGGAATTGTTAGTTCAGACTCCTCAAATAATATTTTTAGAGTATTACAAGACGGGTTCGATAATGAAGTAAACTTTAGTCTTGACGGACAATCTAACGAGATAGCCATATTACAAGAAGGTAATAATCAATATATTGGTTATTCAAGTATATGGGGAGAAGGACACGACCAAGGTGGAGATATTGACGGTGATAGCAACACATTAAAATTATGGCAAAAATGTAGTTGGTCAAGTTGTAACGAAAATAAAATAGAATTTCACGTAGAAGGTGATAACAATGATGTCGAAGTTGCTCAAGGATGGTTCTTAGATAAAAACTCCAATAACGGTAATACTAACTGGAGTTATGACTACACTGAACCAGGTGGTAATTTAGTAAGAGTAGACATACACGGCGACAATAATGATTTTAAAGCAGGTCAAAAACAAGATAGTGCCAGTGTAAATCACAATATGTATGTAAACATATTTGGTGACGGTAACGAAGTTTATGCTGGACAAATACAGAATGGAAGCAAAACATTAAACTTAAATATCTACAATGATAATAATGAAGTTTATATAAAACAAAGAAAAAATGGTGCTCATTCGGCAACTATAAATTTGTATGGAACTTATGGCACAGATTTATATTTAAACCAAGGACATAATTCAGTAGCACAAACATATTCAATAACACAAACCTGTGTAACAGTAGGTGGATGTAGTATCTCAGTTACACAAGATTAACGGTTGACAACCATATCTATTTGCTATATAATTTAAAGTAATGAAACATATGATTAAGTGGCTGAAGATCACAGCCGGCATAAATCTATACTTGTCATTCATAATGACACTTGTCTTTTTGACTTTAATATTCGCTATTGTCTCAGACTACAATTTAACAAATGCTGACGAATATGTACGATTCCTTATAAAGGAAGAGTTAGAGGATAGTGATTAGTAAATTCACTGACTCCTTGAGAGTATATTCGGTTGCTATAATATTAGCACATATACTTGCGTTTGCTGTATACTTCCCAATAACATCTATGCTAATTATTGCGTTATTAATTCCTTGGTTTTATATGCTGTTAATTTATAGCATGGTGTATAACATGGCTAAACGTGATGGTATAGATTGGCCTAAAGAACCTTATCATGCCCTTGTATGGGATGCCGATAACTATTTAACTCCTCTCTATATTATAGCCGATTACGACGATCCTTTTATTGATTATACGGATTATGACCCACGTTACTAAACACACAAAAAGTTTAAAAATATACGCCTACAGTATATTCGGTGCTCATTTTGTTGCTTTTACCTATTTTTTCCCAACAGCAGTTTTTACCTTTATAGCATCTGTATCGATGTTTTTGATATTATACAAATGGGTAGAATTGACCTATCAAATAGAACAAGCAAATAGAGACAATTTACTTATGTTAATTAGTTCTACAGAACACGAAAGCACAAGAAACATTTTATTACAAGAACTATGGTATGCTGATCTTCATAGTCTAGGAGGAGAGCCTTTTACCGAATATAGAATATAGCAAAGTGATAAATATATTATGTTATAATAACAGATGGTTTTATAACAATCTTATATATAGGAGAAGATATGAATATATTAAAATCTTTCTTCGTAGTTTTATGTTCAGCCGGTTTTGTAGGTTGCGCCTCAGTTGGAGGTGTTTGGAACGCAGGAACAGAAGTTGTCACAGGTACTGTTGATGCAGTAGTTGGCGGAGCGGCTACAATAACAACAGCAGTTGCTGATGATGTTGTATCTGTTGGAACTTTAGCAATTGATACAGCACAGACTGTGGTAGTTGCTGGAGCAGACCTTGGTAAAGGTGTTGTAAAAACAGTTTCTGATGAAGTCGACAGACAAACAGACGAATTACAAGACGAGGACAAAGACGAACCAAAAAAGGATTAACCTTCTTCAGTAGGAGTAAGGAGGAATTAACTACAAAGGAGTTAGTGGCTCTACTCAATGCTAATATGGATAAAATACTAGCATACTGTAAAAAGAATCCTAAGGAATGCGAATAGAATACCAGAAATACCCTCAAAGAGATTTGGGGGTTTTTCTTCTATAATTTTAATTTTTCATAAGTACAATTATGAAGCAAATACTTTTATTACTACTAATGTTACCCTCAGCCATTATAGCACAAGAAAGTACATTAACAAAGTTTAATTTAGAATATAAGATGCCGATAGATTACAGATATTGCGATTCTAATCCTGTGGAATGTAGACCATTGCCAAGCAGGATACCAAAGTTTGATATCCAAGAAAGACCCGATAATAAAGAATGGGCAATGTTTTGGACATTACAAATACTAGATATCTATACAACATCTAAAGCATTAAAGTACGACTGTATAAAAGAAATAAATCCATTGTTTACTGAAACTCCGAGTGACACAAGATTAGTATTAACTAAAACTATGTTACTTGCTCCTGGATTATTATCAAACGATTATTACAAAGAGATTAGTACCAGAGAACTAGAAAATACTAATATTATGTACATGTTTGTAGTTTCTAATAATTATAGATTACTACACGATGCCAAACAAACCTGTAACAAAATAAGATAAAAATAAATACTTCTGTGTTAAAAGAAAAAGTTATAGAAATCAAACACTATTCAGATAGACTATTCAGTTTTAAAACTACAAGAGACAAAAGTTTTAGATTTAAGAATGGCGAATTCTGTATGATTGGGTTAGACTTAGAACCTAAAAAGATAATGAGAGCATACAGTATTGTAAGTACAAATTACAATGACTATTTAGAATTTTTAAGTATTAAAGTACCCGACGGACCACTGACAAGCAAATTACAGAATTTACAAATAGGAGACGAAGTATTAATTAATCCAAAAGTTACAGGCAGTTTAGTATGTGATTATCTGTATCCTAAGGATAATTTAATATTGTTAGCAACAGGAACAGGCGTTGCTCCTTTTATGAGCATTGTAAATGACCCAGCAACGTATGATAGATTTGGGTTTGTATACTTGTTTCATACCGTAAGAAACATCAACGAATTAACTTACATAGAATCGCTAAATACTATTGAAGAAGAATTACCATTTACATATATCCCAACTGTAACAAGAGAAGATTATGTAAGGCCTGGCCGTTTTTGGCAGTATGTTGAAGACTACTTACCAGGTGGTTTCCTCAAAGAAAGAGACGGCATAATGGTATGCGGTTCTCCTGAAATGAATAAAGAATGTCGTACTATGTTTAAAACACTAAATTGGCAAGAAGGCAATACAGGTGAAATGGGCGACTTCATGTTAGAAAGAGCATTCGTAGATAAATGAGTTCACAGAAAATTATCGATGCCTTGCAAAAGGGCGTGATTACTATTGTATTTAAAAAAATTGGCACAGGTGAAATTCGCACAATGCCGTGTACACTAAACAATGACATATCAAAGCAAACATTACAAATAAAAAAATATTCTAGTCCAGATGCTGTAATATGCTGGGGACTAGATGTAGGAGCATGGCGTGATGTTAGAGTAGATACTATCATAGAATGGTACGAAGGATATCCCAAGTGAAATGGTTGTATAGTGGCTATGCTGTAATAGTTTCAATTTTATTACTTACAGCACTTAAAGTAGCAGACCCTACGCCACTAGAGAATATACGAAATCAAACATTTGATTCTTATCAGCAACTAGATGAAATTAAACAAAGCAATGACGTTGTTTTATTAAACTTCGGCGAAAATACTTTAGCAACATATGGTCAGTATCCTTTCCCTAGACAATACTATGCCCAACTAATTGTAGATGTTGCTAGTAAAAACTCGGGTGTACTAGGTTGGACATTAATGTTTCCAGAAGAAGATAGGTTTGGTGGCGACGACAGTTTTGCTAGTATTCTAAATCAAAACTTAGTTAATGTACCTGGTGCTAGACGTAACCCGATAAATTATAATGTTCTTAGCCAAACACCAAGTAGCAAAGGTATTAAAACAAGTGGACCACATATAGGCACGGGTACAATTGGACCTGTTCCAGCAACAGACTTTTTACTTACATGGAAAAATCTAGTAACAAATGTTCCTATGTTAGAAGTAGTATCAAACGGAAAAGGCGTTAATGCCTCCGCACCGCAACCAGATTTTGTAACAAGAACATACCCATTAGCAATAGGTGTAGAAAATAAAATATATCCTAGTTTTGCTATAGAGATGTTAAGGGTTAAAACTGGACAAAAAAGTTATAAAATTAAAACAAGCGAAATAGGTATACAAGAATTTATGGTTAAAGGGTTCGAACCTTTTGTAACACAACCTGACGGTACAGCATATATACGTTTTAATAATACATTCGAAGAAATAGAATACACAGGAGCAGAAAGCATACCAGACTTAGGCGGTAAACTAGTAATTGTAGGTGTTACAGCAGAGGGTATTGCTAACCCTGTACCTACTCCAAGAGGCAACCTCTATCCACAGCATATACACGCACACATGCTACAAAATATGATTGATGGTACCAATATAACCCGTAACCAGTTATCGCCGCTTATAGAACTTCTGTGTGCGTTGTGTGGCATGATTTTAATAGCCATCGCGGTGTATAGATTGCCTTTACTGTGGACAGCACCTATTTCACTGCTGATTTTAGGTGGAGAAGCATATGGTAGTGTGTGGTTATACCAAAACAAATTACAGTTAGTAGATGCTACTTTTCCTGTGCTAAGTGGCTTCTTAATTTTTACACAATCAGCATTTAATAACTTCTATAAACAATACAAATTACGTCAACAAATCAAAGGGCAGTTTGGTACTTACATATCCCCGGACTATGTTGATATGTTAGTTAAAGATCCTAGTTTAATGAAACTAGGAGGCGAAAGAAAAGAAATGAGTTTTATGTTTGCTGACATAGTCGGCTTTACACCCATATCAGAAAAGTACATGAAAGCAGATGACCCAGAAGGATTAGTAGAACTAATAAACAGTTTCTTAGATAAAATGACTAAGATAGTTTTGAAGAACGGCGGTACAATAGACAAGTTCATGGGCGACTGTATAATGGCGTTTTGGAATGCACCTTTACCATGTGAAAATCATGCTGAGATGGCAGTTAAAACAGCAATAGAAATTGAACTGCTTGGCGACGAACTAGAAAAAGAAATGGAGGAACGTGGCTTACCAAGAGTGAAATTTGGCACAGGTGTAAACACAGGTACATGTATTGTTGGTAACATGGGTGCTGA
>Ga0315320_10002031_pt1 | contig 16748 bp, 16 predicted proteins | sample M140m21515metaG_FD_203458 | JGI IMG/M metagenome (GOLD analysis project Ga0315320, IMG submission 203458) | Ammonia-oxidizing marine archaeal communities from Monterey Bay, California, United States - M1 40m 21515 | ecosystem: Environmental > Aquatic > Marine > Coastal | place: USA: California... | reverse complement strand
GGTATTGGCGCTTCTCAGCTTGAATCGAATTTGGGGAGACAGCAGCAAGGTAATCAGTTCAATGCTGGACAGTTCAATCAAGCGCGACAGTTTGGCACTGGCGTAGGGCAGAACGCATATAACACGAACCAGGAAAACCAACAGTTTGGCGCAACTTTAGCGGCAAGACTAGGTTCTCAAGGTGTTAACGACATGACGACTGGCGCCAACATGTTTAACACAGGCGTAGGACAACAGATGGCTATGGGGCAATTCGGTCGAGACTACGAGCAGCAGCTACTGAACCAGCAGTATCGCCAGCAGATGGCGCCTTATAACTCCCTTAACTTTTACAATCAGATTGTGGGAGCGCCCAATAACTTGTCGAATTCAACCGCATCGAGCAAAGGTAGTTCTAGCTCGTTTAACCTTTCAGTTTAGGAATATAAAATGGCAGGCGAATTTTTTGATGTAGCAAGAGGTCGGTTTGAACTCGGGGACCAGGCTGCGCTGCTAGAGCAACGGAATTTAGAGAACGACGCTTACGACGTAGGCATAGATTTACAAGGCGGTAATTTCATCGCCACTACCCCCGAGCAAAACTTAGCGGCGCAACGTTCTGGAATGACTCGGCTTGAGGATGGTTCATACGCAGACCCTTACCGAAACATCGCTAGGAACAGGGATTCGCGCTACCAACTAATGCAGGAACAGGACAAGCAGCAAAGGGACAGAATCGCGAATTCAAGGTTGTTTAAGATAGGCGACACCCTGGCCGACACTGGAAGGATGTTTCTGTCGCCTCTTTTTTGGTTAAAAGGCGAAGACACAACACAGTTTGACCCTAGCGAAAGATTAAAAACAGGTTATGCGAATCAATTTAACGCGCTTCAAGGGCTTCGAGAGGCCAACGTACAAAAATTCTTAGAGGGCCGCGATGCAAGAACTGACGTCGCGAATACCTTAGCGTTGCAGCGTCGTCAACTAAACAACTCTGGAATGTCTACTGAGGCGAAGCAATTAGCCAGCTTTGCGAGAACAAGCCCTGAGAGAATGAAAATGTACCAAGCCGGTACAGGTGCTATGTCCGACCAATTACAAAAAGAGTTTTTGCTAGCGCAGGATAAAGCCGTTTCCCTCTTAGATACAACAGGTAGTCGGTATATTTTAGCAAATAACCAAATGACCGAAGTAAAGGAAGCAGGCAAAAACTACCTAGATAACACTAAGGTGCACAGGGAGGGAGTTAATCAGGTGAGGACGCTTTTAGCGGCGTTGTCAGCCGACACTCCAATAGCTGACATCGCGGCTATATTCTCTTTTATTAAATCCGTAGACCCTGGCAGCACAGTAAGAGAAAGTGAAGTTAAATTGTTTGCAGACACCTTGAGCTTGCTCAAAAAGTTTGAACAACAAGTAGTTAAATCTCAAACTGGTAAAATTCTAGGCGAGCAGCAAAGTAAAGACCTTAGATCTTATGCAGAGACTTTAGGTAATATTTTTGCGAACAAAATTAAAGACGAAAACGCTTTAGCCCGTGCGCGTATGACATCCCAAGGGTTGGACAGCCGCGAGTTGCAAAGCCAATACATGGGTTCGTCTGCTGACTTTAACACTTCATTTGGAGGCGGCGCGCCAGCAACTAACTTCGACGATGACATTGATGCCGACATGTCTGATGAAGAACGTGCCGTGTTTGGAATTGCGCCGAGAATCCAGCAGAGCCCCGCATTAAACCCCATCCAACCATACAATTTTGGTCAGTAATAAAAATGACATTAAATGAACTTGTAAAAATATACGATAGCCAACTAGGTCAAGATCCTGCGGCAGATGCTAAAAGGTTGCAGGTCATACAGCGACAAATGCAGAAAAACCCTGGTGCAATTGACAAATCTCGTGGTGCAAGCTATGGGATAAGAGCTTTGGTTGGCGCAACCCGACAAGAAGACAAGCTGGCTACGCTACAATCACGCTACCCAGAAGCCTTGCCCTATGGCCCAGACGGAGATAACTATCTCGCGGTCAACCGTCGCAATGGGCAACCGTTTTTGTACAACAACACGGGGTTCGATCTCGGTGACGCAGTGGAATATGGTCGAGAGCTAACAACTGGTCTCGCCGGTGTTGGCGCAGCTATGGCAACAGCTCCCATCGCTGCAACTGGTGTTGGCGCAGCAGCTCCCTACGTCGCGGGAGGCGCTGGCGCTGCGGCGGCTGGACTGGCATATGACAAAGGGATGGAGTACTTATATGACGGTGTTGACACCCGCACGATAGGCGAACAATTTGAAGACTTCGCAGTGGAAGGTGTTCTCGGAATGCTTCCAGTAGACAAGTTAGCCGAACCACTTTCATATTTAGCCCGCAAATTTGTGACTGGCCCATCGCAGGATGCGGTACGGAAAGTTGTTGAAAAATACGATATTAAAGCCACCGCTGGAACTGTTGGTAATGGGATGCTGCAAAGCATGGAGGCTGGCACCCAGCGCGTAGGTGCTGCTATAGACAATTTCAAAACCGCCGCAGAAGAAATGTACGAAGGCATTGAAAAAGTAGTTGAAGCCGGTTTCGACTCAATGGGGGGCAGAATAACCAGGATCACCGCTGGAGAAAACGCGGTTACTAAAGGTCAAAAATTTATTACGACGTTTCGATCAGAAGCTGACGAACTGTACAAAGCGGTGGACGAGTTTATTCCAGGTGATACGGCTATTGTGCCTGACAATTTGTATAACACCGCAGGCTCGATGTTAGGGAAAGACGCGCTCGGAAAACTTTTTGAGCCCGACCTGGCGCGGCGAATATTTGAAACAATAAATGGTGACGGCGCCACCGCATATGTGACCACAACATATGCCAGCCTGGCGCAAATACGATCGCAGATAGGCGAGCAAATAGCCGCTAAAGAGGTTGTTGGCCCTGGCAACGTCGGCCTGGGTAACGCTAAAAAACTATACGCCGCCATAACTGAGGATATGAAGTCGATCGCGCAGAACCAAGGTGACGAAGCTTTTGAAGCCTGGAACCGAGCGAATGATTTTTACAGGGCAGGTAGCAAAGCAATTGACGATGTGATCGTTCCAAACATGACCACGAAAGGTGGGTCAGAGTGGCTCGGCGGTGAAAGCGTAATGGATAGGTTTGCAAAGTTAATTTCAAAAGACCCAAAGAAACTAGCAGAAGCTAAAACCTCTGGCGTTTTTAGCGACGGAGATATAGCAGAGCTCGGGGCTGGTGTCTTGCAGGATCTAGGTAAGGGAACCCCAGGCAGCGTGCAAGTCATTAACGACACACTTTCGCCCACAAGACTGCCAGCTCAATTAAGCGCGAAAGTCATACACGAAGAATCTAAAGATATACTTTTTGGAAAAACAACAAACGAAATTTTAGACGATCTAAGAGTCCTGGGTGCGCAGCTTAAGGAAACAGATCAGCTAGTCAACAGATCTGGCACAGGCAACGCAAACGCATTTGGTGCAGGGCTCGGCGTAGTGGGCGCGGCTGTTGGGCAGCTCGCAACGGGAGACATCGGCACTGCGGCAGCTTTAGGCTCAAGTGCTTTTCTTGGTGGTGTTGTTATGCCGTATCTAACATCGAAAGGTATACAGTCCAGGCCTTTTGTTAACTGGGTTACCCAGGGTGCAAAAAATGGCACAGGCAAAGAGTGGGTAAGAGCTGGTGCGCGCATGGCAAGCAAAGAAGGTTTAATGAACGTCTACGAAGGCATTGTCGAGTTCGTTGAGGGGAACACGGGCGTCGATGATGAAACTCGCGGATTGTTAACTGAGGATTAAAAATATGAGTTTGATGGATTTACTCAACTCTGCACGACAGAAAAAGAACGATTTTGTTAGCTCGCTGAAAGGGCCAGATAGCTTGTACTCGAGGGCGGAGAACTTTAAAGGAGACCTGGTCAACCAAGGTATGCGTGACATAGGTTTTGGCGATGCTCAACAAATATTGAAGCCGCCAAAAGCAGTTAACTTTGACTCGGGCATGGCGCAAAACGCTGGCTTACTTATGCAGGAGCAGCAGCGAAATATCGGCGCATACAACCCGAGCGCAGGCCTAATAGATTTAGGAAACATATCCCTTGAGACGCCTGACCTAACAGGCATCTATGGCCCCAATGAAGACAATTATTTGACCCCAATTCAGCGCGAAATGAAATTGCTGAATGAGGACAACTACGGGGTATTGCAGGACGGGCCTGATAACACAAACTACGCTAACCCCTATGACGGTTTATTGAGGATGTTTTAAATGACAGGACTATACGCGCAGCAATTAAAGCGACTGCACGACAGAAGAGAAAACCCCTTTACAATGGACCTACGTCCAGATCAACAGTATATAGATCCAAACTTTGGGCCTATGCAAACTATCGAAGCTGAAAGCTCGAACCTTCGCAGCGGCGCGTACTCTTTAGCTGGAGAAGCTTTAGGCGGAGGTAACGAAAACTACCAGCAGGGGCAAAACCTTGTAGAGGCGTCCGAATTTCTACCTGTCGTTGGCGGCGTAGCAGCCGCAGGCGACTACGCAGACGCTGTCCGCGCTGGCGACCCTATCGGTATGGGGATAGGCGCCGTAGGCCTGGGGCTATCAATGATCCCTGGCGGAAAAAAAATTAAAGGTAAACTAGACGAAGTCGGAGACGCCGCGACAAAAGCAATAAACGATTACAAGCAAGAGTCTGCGATGGATGGCCTGCGCGAATCTGCTAACAGGCAAGAGCTAGTAGGTAAATCAAAAGATCGAGTAGGAACTACCGGACAATATGTCGGCGCACCGGCAGGAGTTGACACGCCTGAGAAGCTTGAAGAGCTCAGAGAAAACTACATTCAAAAAGTAATTAAAGGTGTTGACGGTGCAGATTGGTACGACGATTCCTCCGCATATTTGTATGGCGCCGCGCCTCGAAACTCTGGGGGCAACGAACCTCCACAGCTCGCAGCTCAGAGAGCCACCGACACAATTGCGGTAACTAGCCAAGGCACCAATGTGGATACCAATTTAGGATTCACTGTTAAGGCCATGAACCAACGTGCGTCAGGTCAGCCCGTTGAAACTGGCAGGTTCCCAGCTTCGCAGAGCCCTAAGATTGAGCAAATTTTAGACGGCGAGGTTCCTGAGCTCGGACCTAAGATCGGACCATTCGCGGAGAACAACCAGGTAAGCTGGAACCCAGAGCTCGGTACATCTCCCGTTAACGACATATGGAACGGAAGAGCGTTCGGTTATGTCGGCAAGGACGGCAAGCCCTGGGATGCAGGGTTCTCTCCGCAGCAGCACGCCTTTATGGATGAGCAAACTCAAATAATTGTAGACACTTTAAACGAGCGCAAGGCTGGAGGCAGATCAGATTGGAACGCGCTAAACAGCCAAGCGGCTGCGTGGACCGGCGCAAAGATTGACGCAGGCAATATCAATCCAGAAGACGCAGCGATGCACTACGGTGACTTTGGCGACAAATATGCCGCGAACGCCACCAGTGAGCAAATCCCTGGCGCCGGTACAGGGCAGCTAGACGGTATTGTCGATCAGCCGTACCAGGTGCGCGAAGACTTTACTAACGACCCACGGTCCACATGGGACAACGAGGCTGGGCAGGACTCCATGTACTCAGGCGCTGGAATGTTGACCGAGCCCAGTAACCGTAACGTAGGTTCGTACACACCTGAATCAACTGGCGTCCTGGAAATTAACCCAGGGTCTGTCGCTAGGCCTTTGGTGCAAATGGAAGACGTTAATAAATCTAAAGCTTTGAGCTCGAGGGACGAAGGTATCTTGAACACCGTTGAAACCTCGAGGGCTTTCGTTGACGTACAAAACGGCGGCGCCTGGCACAAGATCATCCCAGGGGCCAAAGCCGGTGAACAAAGTGGCCTGGCTATCCAGATGACCAGCTCGCCAACTGAGACTCAAATGTTAGCTATAACTAAGCTTGCGGAGGATAACGGCTTCATCGCTGTAGACACAGGTCAAGGTGTCAACTTCATCAATGACACTTACTCCGATATTGGCGCTGCGCGAACCGGAACAAGTTTAGGAAAGCAGCTCAAACAAGGCCAGGTTTTGGATGCAGATAAAAATATCGTGAATGAAGGCCCGTTCGTGAAAAGCATACAGGACATTCTTGGAGCAGATACGAAGCTAGACAGAGTTAAAATTGACTCTAACTATTTAAGCTTCGACGATGCTTGGAGAGCTGGCGAAGGTAGCGGCGCAGCTACCGATCAATTCATTGAAGAAATCCAAAAAAATAAAACTTTGAGGGATAGCCTCGAGCCCGTGATTAGATCTAAGGCCGCAGCTAATATGGCGCGTGACGCTGAAGTATCCGCCAGTACCGGCATGCCGATACGGGAGGACGTTCAGAACGCCAGGCGCATTCTAGTCGAAGGCGGTATCGCGGCGCTTATGAAAGCGCGCAAAGCTGGAGCTATTCTTCCTGCGGTTTTTGTCGCGGTTCTTGCGGGGACTCAAGTGGAAGACGAACCAGAGCAGAGCGGTGGTTTGCTGATGGAAACCTCTTAACGCGATTAATAGCGCGAAGTAGATCCATCTCTTCGCGCTCAGTTCTTGGGCCTTCCCATATTTTTCCGCCACCAGGTAAATCTTTATATGGCATTTTTAAACTCCAGATCACAACATTGGTTTGTAATGGTAACTTACAATTGTCTGGTTACCAAATGATTGCTGAAATCTCCGCTATTGTCGCCGGTGTTAATATGGCTAGTAACGCGCTTAAACAAGCGGCGTCCAGCGCAGACGACCTGAGCACAATCGGAATCTTCCTATCTAAGTTGGGTGGAGCTGAAGTAGAGCTTGCTAAGGCTCAAAATGCCGGTGGCTTATCTGAAGCTGACGCAATTAAAGCTGCTCTAGCTCGCAAGCAAATTGCAGAAACCATGCAGGAGGTGAAAGATTTATTTACCATGAGCGGACACGGCGCACTATATCAGCAGTGTATGCAGGAAATGGCAAATGCTCGAAAGGCCAAGCAAGAAGAAATGGCTAGGGCGGCTGCAAAGAAAAAGCAAATGATGAAGGAGCTGCGACAGTTGGCGCTTATAGTGCTAGGGTGCGTGATGGTTTTGCCCTTGATCATTTGGGGAATCGTATCCATGCTGGTTAACAGGTAAACCACCGCTCGAATTTGCTGCACCAAATTTGCACCATTGGGCTGTGAGCCCCTGATTTATATAGCCCCCATGGTTGTCCCAAATAACCGTGCAAAACTCATTTTCCATACTTTTCAATCACTTAGTTAAATTAAAGCTAACACTTACATACACTTAAATGCCCGTCCGATAACGCTCATGCCATTTGACACTATTTGGCACTGCACCATTAGCTGCACCAAATAGCTCATATCGACAACTTATAGTTGTCATACAACAAGTATTTATGTACAATATCCCTTGTCAAAACAACACACAGAAGGGGTTTTTCTATGGACTTGAAACAAACATATTTGCTACCGGCTAAAAAAGTAAAAGCGGTTAATCCGACACACCAGACTGTTGTCACAAAATATTGCTTGGCGCATCGCCAGGTTGATTTTCATGTTGACGCTGCTGCTAGGCTTGAAGACTACGACAATTTTGGAAAAGAGCACAGCAAACACTTAGCGCAGGAGGAGAAATGGTTCGACGTTGCTCAAGAGCTTGAGTCAGATTTACCTAAGCGTGAGCTCGAAAATATATGGAAGCAATTGCCAATACTGGTTAACAGCGAGTGGGAAGCACAAGCTGCTTCCGCAGTTTAGGGGAATACATATGGCTACAATAATTAAACGTGGCGAAAGCTACAGAGCTCAAATACGACAAGCGGGGAAACCGGCTTTATCAAAAACTTTTGCTAAAAAGGCACTGGCGCAGGAATGGGTCCGTGATGTCGAAGCCGGTTTAGCCGCAGATACTTTCAGGGCAGACAAAACAAAAATATCTGACATTTTGGCTGACTCGGAGCGTTGCCTGGACCTCCCAGAACAAAAGAAAAAGCAGTACAGAAAAATTGACGCAGATTTTGGACACCTTCAACTGAAGGATCTTACCGCCGATCTGCTAATTGAGTACGCTCGAAGCAGAGCAAAAACCGTCAAGCCAGCAACTATCCACGTAACTTTTTCGTACATTCGGACAATGCTTCGATACTCGGAAAACAAGATGGGTTTAAAGCCCTCTACCAATGAGTTTAGCAGAGCTATGGCGGTTCTCTCAGATGGTCGAATTATCTCTACCTCAGAGCACAGAGACCGTAGAGTAAGCGACGAAGAAATAATGGCTATTGCCGCGCAGCAAAGCGGTGACGGCAGGTTTTCTTTGGCGGAAATGATGCGCTTTGCTGTCTTGACAGCTATGCGGCGTGGGGAGCAGTTTGAGCTTACCTGGGATGAACTAGACGTTGAGGAGCGCACCGTAGGCATATGGCGCAAACATCCAAAAGGCAAAAAATATAGTCGTGTGCCACTCCTTAAAGAGGCGCTAGATATAATTATGCGTCAGCCAAAAACCGGCGGCAAAATATTCTCTAGAAGTTCTGATCACGTTGCTAAAACGTTTAGAGCGTGTACGGATGCCGCTGGAGTAAAAGACTTGCGCTGGCACGACCTTCGGCACGAAGGATGCTCCAGGCTGCATGAAATAGGGTTAGACTCAATGACGGTAGCTATGTTTTCGGGGCACCGAGATATCCAGATGCTGGCGCGGTACACGCACCTTAGAGCGACCCACGTTGTCGAAAACTTAAAAGGTAGAGACCTTTAAACATTTAAGTTGGAAACAACTCTAAGTTGTTATTTTACTCAAACCTTCAGCGCGTTTGGCGCTGAAGTAAGCCTCCACGACTTCTTTGTCAGCAACCCTTTGGCGCCCTAACTTATATGTTGGGCAGCAGAATCTTTCATCCGAAATGGCATTGAGAATGCTGCTTTTCTTCATGCCAAACAGGTCGCAAAGTTCAGTTAAATTCAAATACGGTCGGTCCATCATTCCCCCAAAAAAGGTTTTAATCGCATGTCACCAGCGTAGTATGCGTTACCCCTGGTGCTGCGTGTAAATTCTAGCTTTATCGCGTTTCCACTTTTCTTGCCATGTTCTTTCCACACAAAAGGTTCAACCTGCAAGAAATCGTACCCTACGCTTTTCGACCCAGAGAAATCACAAACCATAATAATCTGCACGCCTTGTGCAATTTGGCTGTCAGTGAAAGTAACTGAGAAACTATTTTTTTCTTCTTCAACTGCGGTCTGCGCACAAATTTTTGTAACGACGCCCTGCGCGATAAACATAATATCGTGAAAATGTTCTTCACCTGTAAAGGTCGCGCCGATATTGTTCGCAACAAGGTACGACATGAGCCCATACACGCTCGCTTCGTGCCGCTTCGCCACCTTTATATCTGCGTCAATCTCGCCGTGCGTGGTGCCTAGCATTAGCCACGACTGCTTCACATTTAATATTTTAGATAGCCGCTTGCTCATTGCGGTCCGTGGAGTGGTTTCGCCTGCAAGCCATTTACGCACTGCTTCTTGCGAGACACCAAGCTGCTCCGCTAAATATGTTTGTTGCCCTTTCCCGTGGTCAGGAATTAAGTCCGAAGCGGCACAGGCCTCCGCTAGTCTTTTATGAAAGTTGTGCATTACAACCTCCGGTTGTAGATGTTCGATGCTAAACTTTACTATGACAAATAATTATTGTCTACCATCTTTAGCAGCAGGTCTTGGGTGCTTCCTTTCTGATTTAAGACTTCTTTTACGACCGAATCAGCTTTTACGTCTGCCAAGATATGAATGACTCTAACAGGGTGTTTCTGGCCCTGGCGATGCAGTCGTGCGTTGAATTGCTGGTAGAGCTCGAGACTCCACGGCACTCCAAACCAAACAATAATTGATCCGCCTGCTTGGAGGTTGAGGCCGTGGCCTGCGGTTGCTGGGTGCGCAAGCATCACTTTGACTTTTTTATCATTCCATCGGTCTAGTATTTTAGGGTCACTTTTTAACAGCTCCGCGCCTTTGATGCGATTGACAATCCTTGCAGCGTCCACTTTAAAGTTGTAAGCCACAAGCACTGGTTCGTTGGAGGCCTCACAAATTTCAGACAAGGCGTCTAATTTGGCGTCGTGAAGAACCTGGTGCCCCTGCTCGGTGTAAACGGCGCCATTACATATCTGAAGCAACTTGCCCACCTTTACTGCTGCGTTCGCAGCAAGCACCTCTTCGTTTTTGACCTGGATAAGAAAATCTTTCTCCATCTGCGCGTATGTCTTCAAGGTCTTCGGGGGCAGCGGCACAACAATGTCGCTATCGATTCGGTCGGGCAGTTCTAGATAATCTTTTGCGTCCATCCTCAAAACAAGGTCGGACACCTTGCTGTGCAACTGGTCAATCTTGTCCGGTCTGATTTCAAACTGGCTCCACTGAGGGTTGCCAACCGGACGGCAGTAGCTCTCCAGAAATTTACCTCTGGTATCGCCCAATCGTTTACCTTTGTCGAGCAAGAATATCTGAGGCCAAAGCTCCATTAGTGAGTTTGGCGCAGGCGTCCCTGTTAATTGGATCATCCGCTTGATCTTGCCGCTCTTCACCACTTTTCTTAGCGCCTTCCAACGTTGGCTGCTGTGACTTTTGAACGAGCTGCTTTCGTCGATCACCATAGCGTCGTAATGCCATTCGGACCCTAAATAGTCGATTAACCATGGTAGGTTTTCTCTGTTAATAATGTGAATTGGACTAGACGAGTGCGCAGCCTGTTCGCGTTTCGCGGCGCTGAGGCCTGCGAGGACCGAAAACTTAAGAGCTCTCAGGTGTTCCCAGTTTGCAATCTCCTCTCCCCAGGTGTGTTGAGCCACTCGCAAAGGCGCCACAATAATGACCTTCTTTATGTTTTTCGATGCAAGAAGGTCAACCACAGCGGTCAGTGTGCTAACGGTCTTTCCTAAGCCCATGTCCAACCAAAGGGCGCAGTTGTGATGATCTTTTATAAACTGCGCTGCCCTGAGCTGGTATTGGTGAAGCTGATTATGTTTTAAAATAATACTTTTCCCTGCTCGTACTCGCTCACCACGTATACGTGAAAGCCGTGCTCTTTTAGTTGTTTGTGGACAGCATGTTGCAAAGGCGTTGGTGTTTTACCTGGCGCCTTAAATTCGATCATTTGGCACACTCCATCTCGAAAAAATATGCGATCAGGGACGCCGTTTTGACCAGGGCTCATCCATTTGTAGCAGAGCCACCCCTGGGACTTGGCAAACCTGCAAACCTTTTCTTCTAATTTTGCTTCGAGTCTGTACTGCATCATTTGCGGTACCTGTCGGCCTCGTAGCCTTCAACGTCGATTGGCAGACCCTTGGCCCAGTCGGGAAGCTCGCACATTAATGTGTTGAACTCGTCGAGAGAGCCGTGGCCTATCTTCGTGTCAGCAACAATCTCATCATGAACTGTCATGATGGGGTCGTAGCCAGCGGCGTCGAGCTTCAGCAGCGCGTGCGCCAGCAGATCCCTGGCCACTGCCTGCGTTATCGACTGCACCAGTGAGCCGCCGTATGTCTCAATGGTTCCCCACTTGTGTGTGAAGTTGTTCATACCTTGGTAGGTGATCTTGCTGTTGATCAAAGCCGCCCGAGGGAACGAGAGGCACCGGCCAGACGGCAGCTTGAACAGCAGGTCGCCCTTGACCATCATGAAGTCGCCTGCCCGGGTCTCCTCACGCCTACCGTTCTGGATGGCGTTGTACGCGGCGCGTTCAACCTCGTGCCACAGCTTCACAATTGGTCGGTTGGCTGATCGCCAGTCGTCTCGAATCTTAAGCGCCGTGGCATCATCGACATCAGTGCCATAATTTTGCGCCATTTTTGTAAATGCTCTAGACCCACCCTGGTAGGAAAGTGCCAAGCTGGCGACCTTGCCGCGAAACCGTTGGTCTTTGTCCACGTCGCTGTACGCAATTCCGTACATCTCTGACGCTGTGACCTTGTACAGATCAAGGCCGTCACGAAACGACTGCAATACTGTGTCGTGACCGGCCAACCACGCAATCACACGCGCTTCGATGGCCGAGTAGTCGGAGACGATCAGCCTGCGTCCCTTGCTGGCGATCAGCATCCCGCGCAGGCATGAGGCCAGAACAGCCATCGGCTCTCCCGGGAGCTGATCCGGGCAGCGGTACCGCAGTGCATCGATGATGGGGTCAACGTCATCGACGATGGGGCGCGGGAGGTTCTGGGGCTGGAAGTGTCTCCCAGACCAGCGCCCTGTCGCCGCCCCGTGATACATGCCCGTGCCATGGGCGCGGCCATCCCGGCCCAAGCAGGCCAGCATCGCTTGGAACTTCTTGGTGCTGGACTTCGACAGCGCCTGACGTATCTGCAAAAAGCGATACACGTTTGGTGGGCACACGCCCTCAAGCGCACATGTCACACTGGCTTTATCGTAGCTGTCCATTGCCAGACCCTGACGGTTGATCCAGGACAATGACTTGGCCCTCGACGCCGTTGAGGCAAGCTCGCCGTCTGTGAGCTCAAAAACCTCTTGGTTTAACTTGACCTCTACCTGCTTGATAATCTCAATTGCGTGCTCGCAGTTATCGGCGTCCAGCTTCACACCGCGCAGGTTCATGCGCTGGTCAGCCTCCCACACACCCCGCTCGTTGGGGTGGAGGGGGCGTAGATTTTTCCGTATCGCCCTCTCGGCTATCACATCCTGGAGGCAGTAATCGTACAACTCCGAAAGAAGCTCAGGGTCTCGCACGCGCTCGCCACGATAGGGCTTGCATAATCTCTGAATAAGGTATTTGCCGCGCTTGTCCTTAACAGCGTCGCCGGTTATGTTCATGAATTCTCCGCACCGTCCAAGGGCGCGAGGGTAAGCCTGCGCCGCAGACAACGCTGCTGTATCGTTCCACTGGCTTATCGGTATCGTGGGCCACATCAGTACCCTCTGCCAAACAGCCAGCTCAAAGAAGCTGTTCCAGGCCCACACCTCGGCGCCGCGCTCGATCAGGCGGAACAGCTCGACCGGCGCAGGCATATTGGGGGTCCAGATAACAGGGGGCTCATCGTTCACCGACCAAGCTAGGCACAGCACCTCGGTGCTGGGGTGGTCGGCATATGCCCACGCACCCGCAGTTCTGATGTCGCACTCGCTATAGGTCTCAAAGTCGAGGCTTACAATCAAGCCAGAAACTCCTCTGCCTCTGCTTCAACGTCTGCGGCAATCTCGCCGTCGATTGCGCTAAAACCGTCTAACGCATTGCCTCCACCTGAGAAGCTATCGCCGTCTTTTGCAAACTGAATTGCCTCCAACGAGCAAAGCACGCCATTGAAAGATGTGCCATTGGCCCAAGCGTAGAACCTTACTTTTGCGTTAACGTAGCAACCGGGATAAGGTCTGCCGTCTTCTTCAACTAGCAAAGACAAGTCTTTGTCTATTATTGGCACTCGTTTTTTGTTGTTCGCCTTAACTAAGATTTTACCTTCGTATTCTGCGCGATCGGCCTCATCACCATCCTGCAAACACCAATGAAACTTTTTAGGCAACTGCGCCTGGGGCCACTTCTCTTTCGCCAAAGCCTTAGTTAGCTGCTTTAGCGTGGCTATCGCAGCAGCGTCGTCTTTCTTGTCTAACAGCAATATCGCCGAATATTTTTTCACTGCATTAGAGTCATACGCGGAGGGCGCCCAAAGACTTGGGAAGCTTAGTCGTGCGTTTTTAATAACTATATCGTTCATTTTCTTTCCTTTTACTTTTCTATAACTTGGAAACCTTCCAACGCATTTATCTCAGCTCTTCGATCAGAAACTGGGACCAGAGTTGGTCGCCCTTCCGGTTTTAAAATGAGCTTTTTGAGCTCATCGCTCTCAACACCCAGGATTTTTATTGCCTGAGTAGGTGAAATTAATTTATTCGACACCACCGTTTCGTTAGTCAGTCGCTGCATAAGCTGTAACGCTTCCTGCTCGTTCGACCACCGGCGATTTGTTTTAGAGCGAACTAACTTGTAGCCCTCTATTGGATAGCCCTCACTGGCTAAGTCTTGTGCCTTTACCGCAACCTTTTCGCACCATGCTTTGATGAGATTGATGTGTGGTAAAACTTTTGCGATGTCTGCGGCTGTCAGTTTGTCCGCGTCTGGGGGTGAAACCGTTAGATCGTCGAAGTCTGAAGAGAGGTTTTTTAAAACGTGTTCGGCTAAGGGCTTGCAGGTTGGCGCAGCCTTGCAAAAACGACATTGATTTTCGCCTGGGTTGTAACTGGGGTTCGTACCCAACGCTGCTTGAGCCGCTGGCATGAGCACATCTCTACCCCAGGTTAAAAGCTCTGTGTGGCGCATTGTGTGAACATCGATCTGCCCAAGCCTGGGTTGGACAATGACCATATGCACTGTGTCAATCTGTGCGTCAAAGCCGTAAGCGTTGAGCACGCCAAGCGCATAGCATTTAAGTTGTGACCCGTTTGCTTCGACCGGCATTCGCCCGTATTTCAGGTCCACGACATAAGCTTCGCCAGCGGCGATCGAGATGAAGTCTGCCGTTCCGTAGCCACCATCAGCCCAGATCGAATAATCGAGTTTGGCCTCAATGTAGGTTTGACTGCTTGCGACGGACCTACAGTAGTCGATATAAACTTGCACAAACCCAGCCATGTCATCATCGACAACATGATCGTTAAATGACTGCCCAACATAATCTTTTGCTTGCTCTTCAGACCGCAAACATTCTTCTGCTAGTTCATGCGCAGCAGTGCCCTCTAACGCCGCTTCGCTGGCTTTATCTGCCAAGCCCCTGCTTGCCGATACGCTCGCTGGACAACTAATCCATCGATGCGAGGAGCTCGCTGACAGTTCAGCGTGCGTTGATTCAAGCGGCAAGTTTTCTTGTTTCATTCTTTTTACTTTAAAATTTGCATTACAACTTAGACTTGTATCATTATCCACGACAACCAAGTAATGCAAATTTATTTGTCACTTTTTTAGGGAATTGAAATGGATGCAGAAAACAACACCGATCAAGTCAACAGGGCTCTTGATCAGGTAAAGCAAATCAGAAGGCTGCGAAGCGACAGGCAGCTTGCGCTGATGCTTGATCTTGAAAAACAAAACGTGGCGGCATGGCGCAGCAAAGGCGAAGTCCCTGCGAACCGTGCAGTTCAGCTTGAGCTCATCACAAAAAATAAAGTCACTTGGAAAATGTTGTGCCCACGCCTCTTGCAGGAAACGTTAGAGCTGATAGAGCGATGAGATGTCTATTCTTTTTAGCGTTGCGGTGGGTTGCGTACAGCCTGTCGGAGCTTTTGCAGGAAGGGACTTACCACGCTTGCGAGCTCTTGCGACGCTTAGAGAGATGGGCGGACGCTAAAGCTGCCGAGCTACAGTAAAAAAAATAAGGGGACACGATGATAGATCAATACGGGCACCGCCTGGTCGAGCGGGGCTATGAAATTATTCCCATTTTAACAGGGAAAAAGCGTCCACCTGGGAACGGTTGGCAGAATATAAAAAGCTCTCCCGAGCTAGTAACGAAATGGATTGAAGAAATGCCGCAGTTTGGCATTGGCATTTTGGCGAAGTCCACCAGCGCCGTCGATATCGATTGCCTAGATAAGTCAGTTAACAACCGTTTATTACATTGGCTGAAAAATAACATAGGGCTAGGGCCGGTTCGGATCGGTGAAAACCCAAAATGCATTGCTCCCTTTCGCAATGTTGAGAAGTTTAAAAAAATGCGCTCATCTGAGTTTGAGTCGCAGGATGGCAAAAAGCACTGCGTCGAAATTTTAGGCGACGGGCAGCAATGGGTTGCGTTTGGTGTACATCCGAAAACGCTAAAAGAATATGAGTGGGTGGCGGGGCCAAGCATTGCCGACGTTTTTCACGAAGATTTGCCAGAGCTCACTGCGGAAATGGCTACAAAGTTTATTGAGCATTTCGAGTCAATAGCCCTGGAGCTCGGGTGGAAAAAAGTAAAGCCAGGAACGCAGGAACAGAACGCTGAGAAAGACGCACTACTAAACTTTAAAGCGCCACTAGATATAGACGCTGAAGAGATTAACGAGATTTTGGTCGGCTATGCTAACGAAGACTTGCACTATGATGATTGGGTGAAAGTGGGCATGGGGCTGCACCATCAATTCGGAGGTGAGATCGATGGGTTAGATTTGTGGGCGCAGTGGTCCTCAGAAAGCAGCAAATACATTGACGGGTCTTGCGAGCGCAAGTGGGAAAGTTTCGGCGATTATGCAGGGGCGAGCGTCACGATGGCCTCCCTAAAGTTCGAGTTGAAAAAGTCCGAAGCCGTCGAGGTCTTGTCTGATGAACTGCCCACGATGTTAGAGCGTTGGGCGTTTGTCCAGGTTGAGGGCTCTGCTAGGGTTTTAAGAGAGGAATTGAATTCAGACCAGGTGGTTCTATATAAGACGGACGACCTTAAAAAAGAATACGCAAACAGAAAAGTATTAGATCACGGCAGTGACAAACCCAGGATGGTAAACCTGGTAGATTTGTGGCTCGAGCACAGCGATAGAAGAACCTACGCCGCTGGGATTTGTTTTAGTCCTGATTCACAGTTGTTGCAACGCTACAACCTATGGCGCGGTTGGTCGTACAAAGCGGTCGAGGGGGACGTAACTCCGTTCACGGATTTTGTTACCCACGTAGTCGCGAGCGGTAACGAGGACCACGCGCAATATATTTTGGCATGGGTCGCGCAAATGGTTCAAAAACCCCTCAGCAAAGTCGGTGTGGGTTTAGTGCTGCGAGGGTCCAAGG
>Ga0315320_10002030_pt1 | contig 16755 bp, 26 predicted proteins | sample M140m21515metaG_FD_203458 | JGI IMG/M metagenome (GOLD analysis project Ga0315320, IMG submission 203458) | Ammonia-oxidizing marine archaeal communities from Monterey Bay, California, United States - M1 40m 21515 | ecosystem: Environmental > Aquatic > Marine > Coastal | place: USA: California... | reverse complement strand
TCTCTTCTTATGAGTGTGGTCTTAATTTCAACTTCATCCCATTTGCTCTTTGTGTTTATGGTGATGTTGTTTGCGTCAAAGCCGTCCTTCTCTGTGCCTGAAGGTGCAACAGATATCCCATCTGAAGTGGTGCCGTCCGCTATGACACTAATTGAATGGTTATTAACCATCCTGTGCATTTTAAATGTCAAACCCTTGGTGTTGTTTGATCCCGTTGTCACAGAGATGCTGTTGGTATAGCTGTCTGTGGTTATAAAATTAATCACACCACCAACCGCATTAGCGCCGTAAAGTGTGCCCTGTGATCCTTTGACTACCTGTATGCCTGTGACATGCTTCACAAAATCAGAACCAATGTCATGTAGTCCGCCAGTTGTACTATGATCCTTGATTGCCACACCGTTGATCGCTACCATTGTGTGGTTGGAGTTCATGCCTCTCATGAACACAGATGTCTGCTGTCCTGTTGGTCCAGATTGTACCACATTCAGTCCGGTTACCCTCGCTATGGCCTGCACTGTGTCTATTGTGTTGGTGTTTTCTATCGTGTACTGATCAATGTAGTCCACGCTCATTGATGCAGTGGTCAAAACACTTGGATCTCTTAGAACGTATTTTGTGATTGTGATACAGGTCACAACACTGCAATCGATCTGATCGTCAGCTACGCCCCTTTTTTCTACTTTAGATAGTTCTAGTTCTTGTGCCTGAATGCCTGTAAAGGTAAGCATTGACATTAAGGCTATTAGTAATATTTTCCTCATCGTCCGTATATCTCCTCGATATGTTAGTTGCTGAGTAAGATACGAGACCTAGAAGAGACGCATAGACAATCGTGCTGACAAGTGTATTTGTAAAAAATGGTATGGCCATTGTGTAACAAAGCATCAGTCCTTCAAATGTCAAAGGATACATTGCACCTGACATCCATACCGCAAAGTTTGTCACGGCAAAAAATACTACCGATGACATCACAGCGTTGACACCTAGATGAACATATGTTCTCTTGATTGATAAAGTATACCTACTCAATATTGTGCATAATGCAATACTGCCATATACCCAGAACATGCTCGAATGCCATCCAATGTAGAGATCCGATACGAACATTGCCGTCAACGGAACTACGATTGCCGAATATAAATCACGTGTGAGATATGGCATAAAAACTGCCATTGCTATCACCGGAGTGAAATTCGGAGGATGTGGTATGATTCTACTGAGAGCGATCAAGCCCACAAAATAGAATAACAACACGATTTTATGTTTTGTGTTTTTCATAACAGTACCTTAAAGCCACTGTTAACTTTACATTGTAGAATTAGACTTTCCCAGGCCCTCGTTCGACAGCGGACTATATTGGTTGGCATTCCGACTGTACGGTTCCTGGTAGAGCCAAGGGATTACACCTTGATTTCCCAACTAACAATATTACTAGTATTTTATGTTAATTTTTTAATGATGTCAACTATTTTGGTTATAGGCCCATCAGTGATCGTATCTCAGGATTTATCATGTCTCGACCCCACTGTGGTTGCATGGTGATCTTTACTTTACATCTTAGTCCTGGTATTGACTCCACCTGTTGTTGCACATCTCGGATTATGTCGTCCGCGGCCGGGCAGAACGCAGATGTGAGACTCATCAAAACATGTACCCACTGTGACTCTGTGACTTTAACGTCATAGACTAGGCCTAGGTTATAGATGTCAACACTGATCTCTGGATCGTACACACCTTTCAGCTTCTCTGCTATCTTAGGCATGAAACGTTCCTGTGTAGGAGGATGTTCTTTTACATCAGAAAGATCTGTTTTGAGCTGTGGGTCTACCGATGGGTTTGGTGTTGGTGTGTGTCCTGGTGGAATATCTATCATTATTGATCCCTCAATCTGTATGTTTCAATGGAGATAAATTCCTTACACCACTCCTTGTCATTGTGAACCCATTCACCACCTATCATGGATGTATGATACTGATGATTCAACCAAGCAACAAGATCTCCAGGATTTTTCCATGGCATCAGTTGTTTTATACCAAAATTTTTTGAATGATTGGCCTTGTTCAATAGTGGAAGCACATCGTGTCTTTCACTCATTAGTTGTTGATCTTCTTTAGGCGGAGAATCAAAGAACGCAGTTCCAGGTCTATAACCCTCTTTCCACGACAATGGTATAATGAAAGTGTATCCATTACGGTATTTTTTCCTGCTTTCAAGTAAATGCTCACTACTTCTGATATCTGTGTGAGGTCCAAAAGGATAGTACAGGTATTCTATGCTACCCTCATGAATGTGAAAGTTTCCCATATCCTCTTTAAGTTTGGCAATCAGTTTGTGAATTGGGTTCTTCTTGAACTCTAATCTTAGCGGGCGACTTGCACACCCCATCATGCCATAGGGAGTTCCAAATTCACTTTTATCGGAAAAAGGTCCGCCACTGAACCTATCATTTACTGTATCGATAAAATTCCTTATTTCTTTAAGCAATTCATCGTTAACATATTTTTCTTTATAGATATTTTCAATCATGGTTACCTTACAAAAAAATATTTAGCGGAAGATCCTATCCAGTAACTTATAATAATCTTCTGCCTCGGCATCAAACTTACTGTGTTGAAAATAATCAACACTGGATCTTTTATTTCTTTCTCGCCTTATCCATGGAAAGATTGGAGTTGGCATGGCCAGTGACCAAGCACCATTATGGTACAAACCATTACAATGCTTTTCAACTTCACCGTTGAGATGAGTGAATATTTGACTATCCATGATCCAAAGGTTACTTTTGAAAACATCAATTTTGTTGATCCTTAGTCCAGACACGGTTACGTTTTGTCCATCAATATGTGTCTGTGTGCCAGCACTTATGACCAGGTCCCCTTTAGGCACATGAACGGTTGTTTGGAAAGTTTTATCACCGTTGGATAATTCACCTTTGTGTATTATTTGATCATTCGCACTTAGAATTAGTTGGTATGGCTTAATCGGAGCCTTTACAGAAAGATCTATTTCCAGCTCGTAGTCCTTAATGTCTAATGGCTCTAATATTTTGTCTAACTCGTACTCTATGTTATTACGATTAAGCATGTGTTGTCCATTCCTTATATTGTTTTATCCCTGACAACCATTTATCATATTTTGCATTGTTGGATTCGTGCCATAATATCATTTTTTTTAGTTCGTAGTTCTCATCCATCGACACTGGCATTTCCAATCGAGCTAGTGCCTTGCTTATCGCTAATCTCCTAAAAACACGTTCAGTCAAAGTGAGTTCAGGATTTTTACTGTACCACCACATCTGACCATCAGTGTTGTTGACGTGCCAGCCATGTTCAGGACCCTTGTCCCCCCACCAGTTGAGTTTATCCGCACCATACCAACGGGCTATTCCACCTATCGTTTCAAGTGTCCCGTCAGCAACGTATGGTTGGAAGTCTCGGATCATCTTTAGTGTCAGTTCAAAATCCTCGCGAGTCTCTGTTGGGTAGCTAGGAAGTATATTGGGCACCATCGTGATCCCGTACTTCCTGAAGTAATCCAGTTCTGTGAATAGATCCTCAACAGTCATTTTTTTGTCCATCTCTTTTAAAACTTTGTTGGAGCCACTTTCTGCTCCGACGCTGAGCCCCACTGCACCTGACTCTGCCATCAATGGATAGTAATCTTTGTTATGTGGTATTTGGTGAGCCGGCCTAGTTATGTACTGCCCAGTCCACTGCATATCCTTGATATTTTTTTTGGCCTTTAATTCGGCCAGTGTAGAAATAAATTCTAAAAAGGATTTCATTGATCCATTTGCTAGACTATCTGTGAGATACAAAGTCTTTGCTCCATGAGTCTCGTAATGATGTATGCACTCCATTGCAATATCTTTTCCAGCACGTTGCTTATATTTGCCATAAAGTCCCGGGATATCACAGAACTTACATCTTCTCACACATCCTTTAGATCCCGTCACTGGCAAGGTGGTGTTATTAGCATAGGGGTATGAAGCTAAATCTAGATCCGTGTAGTCTGGATACGGCATCTCTGCGAACGACTTAATCTTGTTGACTTTATCAGGGTCTTCGTTGCCTAGTGTTTGCATAAACTTCACTATGGCTTCTTCACCGTCACCTAATATGTAACTGTCAATAATTCCTTCATCACGCATAGTCTGAGCAAGATTATCTCTTACAGGTGCACCAACGGCTTCAGCAAAATTCAACGGCGACGATGCTCCATAACCACCAATGAACATTGTCGTACTGTCAGGAGCCATTTCACGTAATACTCGCCCCATGTAGTATGCGGCTAGGTTACTAATATATGAGAACACGCTAAGGCCTATCACACGTGGTTTAGATTTTTCTAGCAATTTACCCACGTAGTCCCTGGTCCACTTGCCAAAGTCACTGCTATCCAACTCGTCCATGGTGACTGCTTTTATGTTCTGTAGATTGATTGTGTTCTGTAAAAACGCTTTCTCATTTTTACAATGTTTCCAGTACTCCAAGTTGGCATCTGACAATACAACTTTGTATCCGCGTTCGTGACATATGCTTTTGAGTAAGGGCAACGACATTGGCGGATAATTGACCTCTCTTAATGGTACAGCAATTAATAATAGATCATTCATTCTTGGTTTGCTATGCCTATTATCCTACCGATCAGTTCACCCAGGCCGTTCTGTCTCTGCATGGTTAAAAGTTCTTTTATGCCAAGTGGTGTAAAGTCTTCCACGGTCAGGCTTGCGACAGCATTTTTGGGTTCACCGTTGACAAGGTCCGTCACCACCTTCGCGGTACCTTTGCTGATGTGTGCATCTCCATCCACCATGTAAGCCATTGTGCCATCTTCCTTAGGTCCACCTATCAACCACAACTTTGACGCACAACCACGCACACGATTGTTTTCTGTTTTGGCCTCTTCGGGTAGAGGTTCAATTTGTTTCGCTTTGTCTATTAGATAATGTAGTCTATCATGTCCTTCCAACATCCTTAGATTTTCTCCCATCTCTCTGATCTTGTCAATTATCATTTTACTTTTTGAAAGGCAAGTTTTTGCCTGATAGTTCCTCTGGTTTCACCTCAATGTTTCTCTTCATTTGAAATCCATAACCAGCCCTTCCTAGATCATGTATCTTAGGGTCGAACTGACTATTCTGTTCGGCTTGCCTCTCTCGGCGTTCCTGATATTTTGATTTTTTCTTTTGTTTTTTCATATTGTTCTTTCATTATTTGTCTTTGAAATATTTTTCTAACCTTCCTGGCTCACCTGAGTGCTTCTCATAATCAGGCAAAGCATCCTTCTTTGTTGTGATCACTGACCATTCTGCAGACCATTTGCCATTGAACTCAACCCATTTTGCACCTTCCTCCTCTGTGTCTGGCCTTATGGCATCCTCTGGACACTCCGGTTCACATACTCCACAGTCAATGCACTCGTCGGGGTGTATAACAAGCATGTTCTCGCCTTCGTAGAAACAGTCAACTGGACAAACTTCAACGCAATCAGTGTGCTTACACATTATACACTTGTCGTTGACTGTGTATGTCATTAGAGTTTCAGTAGTGATTCTAACTTATCTTCTGCGTGAGCAAGTGCTTCCAGTTTCTTTTCAGCCGTGATCACATAATCGATGTGCTCTGCTACACCAATTGGATTGGCAAGAAAAGTTTTTAGGTCTACTTTTGCGACCTCGATTTCACCTTCTAACTTTTTAATCAATGCTTCTTTGATCATTCTATCTCCTTTAATTTTGCTTCTAGTTCGTAGTATCCACCTAGATGTTCTTCATTCAACCAAATCTGTGGCATGGTCCTTGCGTTTGGCACCATTTCCAACAGGTCCTGTATCTTGTGTCCGTCTGCTATGTTTTTCTCTTCATACTCTATGCCCTTGTTCTTCAATAGATTTTTGGCCTTCTCACAAAAAACACAGGCAGGTTTGCTCCATACTATTGCTTTCATTCATCGTCTCCTAATGTTTGTTTTGCTCTGAACCATCCATAAAACACAAGATCGAGCCATAGCCAGTTTATTATAAATCCTAATTTCGTAAATTGCAATCCTAGAATATATCCTGGCAAGAAAAACATCACCACCCAAAATGTAATGAGATATCTCCTAACGTAGTTGGGAGGAATTGCCCAAAATATCCAATTGCTTATCATATAACTAATTATTAATTTTTTCCAACAGGAACTTTATCTTTGGTATACCTGTGGTGCCTATAACGAATAGCAAAAATGAGTACACAGGCTTTAAAATGTAGGGCGCCTGTACGTATTTTCTTGTGTTATTATAGAAACTCTGTATGGCATTGAAACACTCTTGTACATCATTATTATATTGATCGGCCATCAAAGGTTCTTGTGATAGTTTGATCAGTATAGTGTTGAATCTTGCAGATGCGTAGTCTAGAGTTCCAACGTACTTGTCTATAGACCCTGGGATGGCCTCCTCGACAAATCGTATGACGGCCTGATTCTGCTTCACAAACTCGTTGAAGTCCATTACTGTTTTTTGACTTTGACCTGTAGTGGGAAATTTTCTTGTCGAGCCGCTAGAGTGGCCTCTATGCCTTTCTGTTCCGCGACTTCATGGGTATATGAGCCAACAATACCTTGTCCATCCTCATGTATCCTCACTGTGATGTTTTGGGCCTGTTCGGGAGTCTTGCCAAATATCTGTTTTAGCACTTTCACAACAAACTCCATAGTGGTGATGTTGTCGTTTAGAAATAAGACGTCATATAGTCCAGGCTCATCTAATTTTATTTTTTCTTTAGTCAGTGTTTGTATATCTGTCATATCTTGTATCATGCATTATTATAGCATACCTAATGCAGTTGTCAATATGGTAGGGTGGCATTACCACCCTATCCATTCTGTTTTACTTGATGTTGATGAGTTTTGCTTTCTTGTGTTCTGGTATGATTCTCTCCAGACTAACTTTCAGCAAACCATCTTTCAGTTCTGCACCTTTGACCTCAACGTCGTTAGCGATAGTGAATGATCTAGTGAACATCCTCTTTGAGATGCCTCTATGTATCACTCCCTCGTCGTAACTTTCGACTTCATCTTTTGGGTCTTTGTTTGGTTTTGATTTCACAGTAAGTATATTTTCTTTGTACTCTACTTCGATATCATCCTTGCCAAAACCTGCAAGTGCTAGTTCAACGTCGTAAGTGTTCTCACCAGTCTTCACTATGTTGTATGGTGGGAAATTGGAAGCCGACTTCTCAAAGAAACGGTCTTCCATCATGTATTCCAATTGATCGAATACATTGTCAAACCCTACGGTCAGTGGTCTTAGGTTATTAAAAATAGATAGATTGTTTTTCATGTGCTTTCCTCCTTTTAAGTTTAAGCGAGTTAGTAATAATGAAGATCCTATCTAAAGCAATCTTCAATTGTATTTATTATAACATATATGTACTATATGTCAAATTACGACCTTGTGTGGTAAATTATTTTACTAATGAACTGCCCGATGCTACTAAACTGATACGTGTTTGTTTACCATCATTCGCCACACGATGCATGTCCGTACAAGTAAAAACAATGGCCTGTCCCTGCTTTAATGGCACAGGTCGATAGTCATGAGTCCTAGGAATGTGAGGATGTCGCCTGTAATCAAAATATAGGCCTGCATTAGTTTCTGGTTGCAATTCTACAGTGACACTTAAAACTCTTTCAAACTCACGCAGTCTAAACCAATGTCTCCGTTTCCACGTCAAGTGATCAGTATGCCAGTGAAAAAAATCTCCAGGCTCATAAAAAATTATGTGAGGTGGTTCGTCCACCACTAGTTTTTTATCAAATGTTTTGAAAAGATCTAGAATTTTTTTGTTATATTTTTTATCATGAATTGGACATTGTCTAGATTTCCTGTATTCATCATCAACGTGTGAGGGTTCTCTATATTTTTTTTTGCCAGTTGCTTTATCTTTGACCCAAACATCACCGTTGTTTTCATAAATCAGCGAGTGATTATAATTGACTGTCCTATCGTTGCTTACTCCAGAATTAAGGAGTGTCTGTGTCTTACTATACTGTATGACTTCTTGGCATTCGTCTGCTGTTAAAAAATCAAAAGGTTTGTACAGTTCCATTATACAAATTAATTATATTTTTGGTAACTTATCCGCCTCTCTTCACGCCTATGAAGATATTGCTGTCTCTTTCTCTTTGAAGTTTTCTTAGAGTTTTTCTACGTTGTTTTTGTTTTTCACGTTTAATCTCAGATGGCTTTTGATAAGTGTTGTTTGCTCTGATTTGATCTATAAATTGGTCTTCCTTGATCCAACGTTTGATCTTACGGTAGGATTTGACTGCGTCACCGCCCGACGGAACTTCCACGTAGTAGCCATGGAATCCTAACGGTCTATTATTTGTTCTGTTGTTTTTTTTTATCATTTGTCTTTTTAAATAGTAGCACAGGGTCTGCACCCTTGTCAACCACACCGTGTGTTATCTGTATCTTTTGCACACCGTTTCTACGCATCTCCTCTGCATCGAACTGATATGGCAGAACAACACCATCCACGATGTTTTTAAGTCCTCTGGCATTTGTTCCTAGGGCCTTGGCTTTAGTAGCGATCGCTGTCTTGGCATCTTTGGTAAATTCAATCTCGATGTCATCTAGCCCGAACAGATACTTCACCTGTTTGAGTATAGCGTTCTTAGGCTCCGTCAGTATTCTGATAAGCTGATCCTCATTGAGGGGATCAATGTTGGTAACCATAGAGAACCTGCCTACGAATTCTGGTATTAGTCCGTATTTAATTAAGTCCTCGGGTTTGACCTCGCTCAAGTAGTTCTTGTCATCCTGCTCCTTAAGTTGGGTGCCGAATCCTATTCCGCTTGATTTTTTTGATCTGATCTGATTTTCAAGTTCTGTGAACGCACCACCCACTATGAATAAAATGTTTGTGGTGTCAATCTTGATAGTCTGTTGGTCTGGATGCTTTCGTCCTCCATGTGGCGGAACACGGCATTCCGTGCCTTCTACAATCTTCAGCAGGCCTTGTTGCACACCTTCACCCGACACGTCTCTAGTCAGGGAAGTATTCTCTCCTTTCCTACATATCTTGTCGATTTCGTCTATGAAGATTATTCCTTGCTGAGTCTTTTCTATATTACCTTGGGCATTGGCGTAAAGTTTCTGAACAACGTTCTCCACGTCATCACCAACATAGCCAGATTCTGTAAGTGTTGTTGCATCAGCTATGGCAAATGGCACATCTAAATATTTTGCTATGGTCCTTGCCATTAACGTTTTACCCGCCCCTGTGGCACCAAGCACCATTACATTACTTTTGTCTAGGTCAAACTCGATAGGTGGTTGTACTATTCTTTTGTAATGGTTTGCAACCGCCACACTCAATACAGTTTTAGCGGCATCCTGCCCTATTACATATTGATCCAAGTGTTCCTTAATTGCAACAGGATTCAGTATGTTCTTGTCACCTGAATAAAGTTTTTCTTTCCTTGCCTTTACTATGTCCTCCTCCAGGATCTCAACGCAAAGTTTGACGCATTCGTTACAGATTGTGGTCTTGGATGCACCCACTATCATTTTTGTGACATCCTTACGGGACTTACTACAAAAGGAACAGGTAAGTGATTCCTCTGGCATTATTCGCTGGCTTTTAATTTTTTAATTTTCGGGAAAAGTTCCTGCATGTTGTTGATCTTGTTCCGATTCAACACACCAAAACTTGATGAGTCATCTGGGTTTGAGTTAAGGAACCAGGTTTTCGCCATTGTGAGAATGTAGCCCGACCACACCTTCATTTGATTTGAACTGTAGTCCATGTTCAACACAACCGTGGTCGCGGACCTGCAGGCATTCAGTAACCAAGTGTAGTCTCTTCCTTTGGCGTTAGGTTTCCAGTTTTCGAGATATTGCTCGTATTCTGGATCATCAGCATTAAACGGATCTAGTGCTGAGAAGTTGTTGTCATCCCATAGGTATATGGTCAAGTCGTCCTTGGGAAAGTACTTGTTGATCTGATCAGCAAAGTTATCCTTGTCCTTCTTACTTAGATTTATGAGACAGAAACTTCTGTTTTGGTTTTGGAAGAAGCTTGGTGGGGTCACCATTGTGATAGTTCCCATCTTCTTGCGAAGTTCCAATTTCTCACCGGTAGCGGAGTAACTTGTTTCTGGAATTTTGTTGCCTTGTTTCTTATCCATTGTCATTTAATATGTCTATTATAACTTTTTGATCTTCATCGGGCAAGTCTGATAATTCAATCTCCTTGCTTTCTAATTTAGTTATCAGGGCATTGATCCTGGCATCTAATCTCTGGTGGTATTCCTCTTCTGATGTAAGCCTCTTTCTAAATTTAGAAAATTTTTCTGCTGGTATTTTGCTTTCCATCTTAATTGATTCTGCCATTTCCGGAATTGCCTTCTCATCCATGTTTTCAAATTTTGGTAAAATAATTTCGTTTTTCTCAGGTTCTGGTATATCTAGTTCCTTAGTCTTGTTCCATAGCGTTTGATTGCTCTGTTCTTCGTTCTGAACGTAATCGCTCTCAACAGGAACAAATACTTTCTTGCCGTCTTTGATTACCATCCTTGTTTTGCCTTTAGGCATGTCCCCATCGAATCCTTCCAGTAGAGCGTCAAGTTCTTCGTCAGTCATTGGTCGTTCTTCTGTTTTAGGTTCAATCATGAATTTTTCTTTCAACCCTTCTGCTGTGGTTTTTTCAATCCCATCCACTCCTTCAGTCTTGAGTGCGGAACCTTTTGTTAAAATCTCTGGGTTTGGCAGATCAGGGTCCATTATATGTGCTATTATTTTTCTATTCCCTTCTGGTACGTTTTCGAACGTAGTGTCACCACGCAATATGTCATCTATTATGTCCTGGAAGAATTTCAAACGTGATTCTGTGATTGGTACTTGTTTCTCTGCTTCCTCTTTTGACAGTGATACATCGGCTAGGTACTGTGCCCTGTTGCTGGCGTCTCTCTCCATCTTTAAATCCTGTTCTGTGATGTCTTCAAACTTTCCACTTTGATTGTGGAAGACGTCCAACATTTTCTTACGTTCGTCATTGGTCATTTCTGCCGCGGTCGGCAGGGTCGGCTTTGGGGGCGTGTTTTCCTCTGGCTTAATTGTTCTCATCACTAATGGTTTAGAATTTTTTACCACGTCTTTGGGTTTTACTGCCTTCTCAGGTTCTATGACCTCCGTGAAGTCAGGTTTTAATCTTTCTTGATCACTCGGCTCGACGGACTCTGCCCATTCTGGATTTACTATGGGCTCGTCTTTATCTTTCATATAATCGTAAGTTCCTTCATCTTCTTCCCTCGCCTTTCGAGCATACTCTTCTAGTGCGGCAAGTTCTTCTTCCTCACGTTTCTTGAATTCTTCCAGTTGCTTCTCTTTGTCTACCTTTGGTACTTCAATCATTTCGTAAGCCACTTCGTCTAGATATGAGTCTGTGTTATCTGCTACTATTTCTTTGTCTTCAGTTTTTTTTTGACCTTTTAGATCTATGTGTGGTATAACTTCATTGTCTTCTTGTATGATCTCCACAGGCTTGCTGTCGTTTTTTGGGACTTTGTGGTTAAAAGTGTCAAGTTTGTCTTTCCATTCCTTGAGTTGCTCTGTGGCCTGTTCCATCCTCACTGCCGCGTCCGCCTTGTTCATCATCTCGTTCCATTTCAATGTGACGTCTTCGTCGTCTGGTTTCTCAAGATCGATCACTTCCTGTGGTTTAGGTGCTTCAGGTGGAAATCTCCTCATCAGACTCTGGTTGGCCGCTATCAATAGCAACACAGCCAATGGGTCAAACACCACGATTAACAGCAATATAACCCACCTTACAGCCTTGCTCGTTTCGACTTGGTCCGTTATTCCCCAATCTACAGCCAGTGCGGCTATGTACTTGACTGGGCCTATCTCTGCTTCTAACGTAAGCATCTCTTTTTCCAGTGGTTGCTTCTCAAGAATGAATATGTCTATGTTACCCTGCGAATCAAATATCTTCTGTTCTGCTATCTCTATTTCTTTTGTGAACTGTCCTTTGTTGTCCTGTGATCCAGATCTCATGTTGGCTATAATCTCTTGTGCTTTTGCTATCTCTAGTTTGTGATCTGCTTTTAGTTCTGCTATTCTTCCTTGTGCCTCATTTATTTTAAGGAAAATTTGTTCACGTTCATCCTTTTGCGAAGTTTTCAGCTCGGCCGCCGCTTTTTCTTCGTTGAAAAATTGTTTGTTGGATGTCAACACGTCACTCACGTCCTTGTCTAAAATTCTTAACCTTGCATTGAGGTCTCTGACAGTATTGGTCTCGACCGCAAGTAGTGTTTTTAATTTTTCATTCGCATCTGCAATAATAGATTGTTGTACTTCTATGTCACCTGATGCTGTGCCTGTGTCTCTGTTGATGGCATTCTCTGCCCTATCTATGACAGCGTTTTGCCTCACAATGGACATCTTTTCACTTTCGATCTTATCTTTAAGGATGTTGATACGTTGTATCAGTGTGTCTGATTGTAGATTCTGTTCGAGGTGAGCCTTGGATAGGAAGCCAAAGATACCCATTGAAGTTATAAGCGACAGTATTATTACTGCTGTTGTCAAATACGTTTTGAGCATGAAGGGAGTGAACTTCCAGTTCCTGTACAACCATGACGCCGTGATCAACTTTCCAACTTCAAGCACACCGCCCATGATAACCACAGGCACGAATGCCCCAGGAAATATGGTTGCAAGTCCTATCACCGAGTAAAAGATCGCTACTCCGGATATAGATAGTGCCGATAACAGTGTGAGTATAGCTATAAACATTTATAAAGTGTATTTACTATAACAGAATGCCTGTTTTTATGCTACTGATAGTTTGGTAAATATGTGTATGGCGTTGACACTATTAGCAGGATACCAGAACACACTAAACAGGCCCACTAGGCCTAAGGACCCTAATGGCATAGCTCACGCAACCAACACAGGTACACCAGCCAACACAAAGGCTGACAGAGCCACCACAAAGGCCAAGTATGCCATATGGAAAGCGGCATGGACGGCTACATACAGAGGTTCAGGTGATCATTCCACTGAATTCACAACCTCCGGTTCTGGAATCACATACGCAGACGATTAATATGTTTAAGATGTTTGCGATAATGTGTGCAGTTACAGTGATGGATTGTACTACCCACTATGAAAATCCACCAAGAACTTTCAACACAGAAGCAGAATGCCAAGAGGCATTGGTAATCAAACAAGAAGAAACTGTTAAAATGTTATCTGATGAAGATGGATACTTGACTGTAGCTCACTTAGAAATAGGTTGCACTAATATCTACAATTAAATACGACAATAACTTATGACTATACCTATTGGCGTAGAACTTGATATCACACACTTCAGGCACAGTGATCGCCTAACCATAACGTTCGCCATGAACGGAAGCGAAATACACGAGGTCTCACAAATTCAAGGCAATCAAACTATACAGATTGATGATGTAAAACTTTTGCCAAATTCACGTAACACATTTACCATGCAGGTATCAGGCTTCAGACCAGATTACTTAAGGATGTTGTGCAAGATAAAAAATATAGAATTTGACGAAATACCATTAGCCAGTTTGATAGGTTCCCATGGTAAATTTACGCCAGGAACTTCTCCTTACTCAACCACAGCATTAACAGATAATACTATTACGGACAATGGCAGTTGGATTTTAGAATTCAATGATCCATTGTACCATTGGATGTTTGAACAAACTTAATTTTTATGCAATACATATATTTCGACAGCCAGAAACCATCTGCTTGTAAAGTGACCGAGCGTTGTACTTCAATCCATCGCGGTGATGCTCATGTATTTTTTCGAGGCAGTATCTATGATTTATCTCTGCACAGCGTCAGTTTTGCTGACCACGATCTTCAAGAGAATATCAACTTCGTGAGATCGATAAATGGTGAGTACAGCATAATTATTGATTCTCCAACTTACACACTGTTCGCAACCGACCACATGGCGACCCGAGATCTGCATTTTTATCTAAGCACCGAGTTGAAACATCTGGTTGTTGGAACACTGAGGAAACACGTGATGAACGGTGGATCCATGGGAGCATGGAGGTGTATGCGTGACCAAATTTATGTGGTACACAAACCTACGTTCAAGTTGGATGTTTATCAGAACAGGAGTTGGGACTTGAAACAAAATGTCAACAACTATGACAGAGTGTATGAAGCATTTGAACTCGCTTGTAAAAATCGATTCACAAGTCCAAAGGATAAGTTGTTGCTGAGTGGTGGTATGGACAGTGGCGCCATAGCTTGTAGCCTATCAAAATTAGGTCTCCGTAAGTTTGCACTCGCACACATTCAACCACCAGAGACAGAGAAAATGTCCGAAGATGAGATGAGTTGCATGATACATAGATTCAAAATTCACAAGGGACAAATTTTACCAAAGTTCAATCGAATCGAATGGGACGCCGTAAAGCGTGAATTAAACAAACTGGACTACGTCGAGAGGTACTTGAACCCACCATATGATTGGTTGGTGGCTTTACATGCCCAGTGTGTGAAAAAAGTAGCACCAGACACGGTTGGATTTTTGACTGGACAAGATGCAGACAATCTATTTTGTGATCAAGGTCAAAATTACAAAAAACAAAGGCCAAAAAGTTTCTTTGGCGGGTACTTTCCGGAACAACTGGAAATAGTATTTCCATGGTACACCAATATGAATCTATGGCTCAACGACCTCACGCACAATTACTTTGACCTGGAACATCGAATTCCGTACATTGATGCCGACTTGATGCAGGCATGGTTCAATACATCTGTAAATCTTAAAAACCGCAGTCGGAAAGATTGGATCAGGCAGTACCTACGTGATCATCAGTACGGATACTATGATGACTTTAACAAGCACTATGAACGCTTGGGGAATGTTTAGATTATTTTTTTAAGATTATTACTCTGCTGTGTCGCTGTCAGCGTTGTCTGTTGCTAACTCACTTGCTAACGTTGGTCTGAAACCAGATACCATTGTAGCTGTGTCAACCGCTTCTGTCACAGTGATTTTTTCCATGATCTCATCCTGTGAAACCAATAGTACCGCTTCCGCAGTTATTTCTTCGTTTTTAATTAAACCTGCACCTGCTGTTGGATTCATTACTTGCATTCTCTCTGTGAAAGTGCCATAAAGTGCTTCTGAGATCTTGTCTTTGATGAACCCTACTTTTGTTGTTGTGGCTGTGGAGTCATCACCAGCTGTACCTGTTTTTGGTAAGAAGTTGTCATTGTCATAAACCAGACCGAACTGTAATTTAGTGATTGGTGAATCACCTTCGTCAGCGGCGTAAGTTGTAAGGATGTTTCTCAAACTCACGTTTGATCTCACTTGTAATCCTTCTAACATTTTTTTGAATCTAAGTGCACCTCTTGAAATCTTTCTTGATTCGTCAAGCGTAGTTGGTGCTGTTGCGAAGTCTTCAGCAACACAAGGTGAAATTCTTCCAGCGTTGTTTGAAGTTGTGTCTAAGAAACTTGATGTGTCTATAGAGACCATGTAGAAAGCCTCTTGTGGCTGGTCTTGTACAATTCTGTTATATTTAGGTATTACTGTCGCCATAGTGTTTAAATCCTTTGTCTTATGTACTTATTTATATGAATTATTTATAAAAGGACCAACTTGGTGTGCCAATATACTTGCAGGCATTGTTGGTCATGTGCCGCTCTTTGCCATTCAATTTGATGTATGCTTGATATGTACGGCAGTATCCTCCTGAAATTGGATAGGAGTGTATCACACGCACCTTACCCGCCGCAAGACGCTTTTTGCTGTACCAACTTACAATTTTGCCGTTTTGTGTGCTTGTAAGGGCAAAGAACACCGCTGATTCATGCATTTTCTTTTCTTCTTTGTTTAGGCTAAACCTCATAAATTGTGTCCACCTAAACAGGAAAGCAGGCATACTATATTTTAGATCATCGCCCAACCAAACTGGTGCAGGCATGTCTCCGATATGTCCCTGTGTTTCCTTCAATTTACTTGAGTCAGCGAGTGCCATGGTTGGCATTGCGAGACTAATCAATACTATGATAACCTTGAACAATTTCATATTCTCCGTTCATCTTCTTACAGGCTATTTGCCTTTGGGTAATTATGACTTCTCCGATTGGCATATCCCATGTGTACATTTCGCAACTTTCCGCGATGCCCATGTCAAAGAGAAAATCAGATGCACCGTCTTTACATACTAATTTTTCCTCGGTACGATTCTCAATCACGTTTCCTTGCTGATCTACCACACGTATCTTTGTAATTTCTACATCGCAATATTGATCAATCCATGGGCCACCTGCTTTTGCGGTGGTTGAATATATGATCAATCCTAGTGCAATGAACATTAGGGCGATAAGATAATAAATCTTTCTCATAGCCCTAGTTCAATACTTTTTCTGCCGCTTCGTCTATTTTGCTTGAGTCTATTGTTGTTGCCAAAGCAGTTTGCTTTAACTCAGACACAATAGCGTCAACATGATCCCTACCTAATTTCACCATTACATATACTCTGTATGATTTATTCTTAGTTGTGTAGATCACTTGCCTATCAACTTCGTAATGTCTCACCAATGTATCATTGATCACGTTTACGATGATATCTTGTGCTTGACCAGTTACAGTCATTGACTCGTTAGTACCTGCTTCATCTTTTTTAATGGTAGATCTGTTGTTCATCTCACCATTAATTCTATCAGCCAATTTAGCCTTAGCAAGTAATGT
>Ga0315320_10002029_pt1 | contig 16763 bp, 16 predicted proteins | sample M140m21515metaG_FD_203458 | JGI IMG/M metagenome (GOLD analysis project Ga0315320, IMG submission 203458) | Ammonia-oxidizing marine archaeal communities from Monterey Bay, California, United States - M1 40m 21515 | ecosystem: Environmental > Aquatic > Marine > Coastal | place: USA: California... | reverse complement strand
ACTGGCCGGGGTCGTGTTCGGGGAATCGGGAGTTGGAATCAAGGTGGGCTCCGTCGCTTGCAACCAGGCGTGTCGTCGTTCTGGAGAGAGTAGGCTGTTCATCGAACGTCGCCCCGTTCGATCTCCGGTCCTCCGACCTCGATCGAGGAGTATTCGATGAAACGTGATCTGATGTTGCAAGGCCTCGAGGAGGCGATTCGCATGGCCGAGAAGGGATGGTCCGAAGGCGGCATCCCGATCGGTTCCGCTCTGATGACCGAGTCCGGGGAGATCGTCTCGAGCGGTCACAACGAACGCGTCCAGACCGGTGATCCGACTGCGCACGCCGAGATGGTGTGTCTTCGCAAGGCGGGTCGGCGTCGGGACTGGTCGGAGCTCACCCTGGTCTCCACCCTGAGCCCCTGTTCGATGTGCACCGGAACTGCGGTGCTCTACAAGGTGCGACGGGTGGTCATCGGCGAGAACGGCACCTTCATGGGCGCCGAACACTGGCTGGAGGAATCGGGGATCGAGGCCCACGTCCTTCACGACCCAAGGTGCATCGCCCTGATGGAACGGCTCCAACGTGAGAAGCCCGATCTCTGGGCCGAGGACATCGGCGAGTGAGTGATCGCCGCAAGACGCGACTTCCGTGAAAGAGAAAAGGCCCCGCGATCGCTCGCGGGGCCTCCTCGTTCAAATTCGGAAACTCGACTTCATCGAGCTCAGCGGCGGCGTCCGCCACCACGGGCCGCCGGGAATGAACTGGCATCGGGATCGATCCTGGCGTTCGCGGGATGGGCCGACTGCGGCTCGATCGGGGGGTTCGGGTTGGAACCTCGATCGTATGCCTGGTGGATCCGATCTCCGGCCCGGGCGGCTTCCCTCGGGTAGATCCCGTGGTGTCGGCCCCAGACGTCGTAGTACGGGTCGGCGTAGCCGTTGTAGTACGAGCCGTCGTAGTAGTCGTCGTTGTCGTAGCTGTAGCCGTTGTCCTCATCGGCGTCCTGGCCGATGGGATTTCCTTCGTTGAAGCCGCGGAACGGACCGCCCGGAGGGGGGCCGTCCGAGGTCGCGAAGGTGAAGTGGTAGTGATCCCAGTGACGACGGAGCGTCGCCTGCTGGTTCTGGTACTTCTCGATGTTGGCCTGACGCTGGGCCGGCGTGATGCCGCCCTGCTCGGACTGGCGATCGGTCGCGGGCTTGGCGGGCGTGTGGTTCGCCATCCGCTTCTTGGTCGCTTCCGCGGCGAACTTCTCGTAATCGCTCATCCCCTTGATCGAGCGGATGTAGTCGGTTCGCTGCTGGACCTGCTGATGGAGCTTGTTGACGACCGACCACTGGTCCTTCGTCATGACCTTCTGGGCGTTCACTTCGCGTCCGAGCAGATCGGCATCGTCGGTCGACGGCTTCGCCGCACCGCGGCTGGCCTGCTGCTTCACGGCTTCCGAATACGCCTGCTGGAAGCTCAGGGCATGGAAGGTCGTGGGATTTTCGGACGACCACTTCACCTCTTCGTTGGTCTTGCCCGACTGCTTGAGAAAGGCGTTCATCTGCTGAAGGCGGATCTCGGCGCTCTTTCGCATGGGTCCGATGGTGTCGGTCATGGTGTCGAGGGCGTCGAGCTCGGACTGCAGCTGGGCCAGTGATTCGCTGGACTGGGCATGCGTGGCCATCGGCGTCGCGACCGTGGCGGCACCGAAGGCGAGCGCGACGGCGAGGACGGGGCGGGAAAGGAATCGGGTCATCGGAACGGGCTCCTGTGTGCTGGAAAAACGCATGTTACCTCGCCCCGGCTCCGTTCGCGTCGAGCATCGGATCATGTTCGAGGTTCGCCTCGAGGGCCGGGAGGCCCGTCGCAAGTCCGGCTGCCGGCGGACGTTGGGGCCCTCGTCGACGTGGAGAGGTGGGTCTCGTTCGATGGGGCGGAGATGCGACACGACGCCCCGCTGCGTGGGCGGGGCGTCGTGATGGCTGGAGTTCGATGGCGTCAACGACGCGGTCTTCGGCTCAGTATCGATGTTCGCCGGGAAGCTCGGCGGGCACGCCGCCCGCATCGTCGTCGCCGAAGTCCCCATCGAGATCCTCGGCGGCATTGCTCGCATCGAGGCCGTCTTCGAGTCGCTTCATCCGATGCCAGTCCTCGAGCGTGATCAGGACCTCGCGGGCGACCGACCCCTTGTGATCGCTCAGGATTCCGGCAAGCCCCATCTGGTCGACCAACCGGCTCGCACGGCTGTAGCCGATCGCCATCCGCCGCTGCAGCAGGGATACCGAACCACGGCCGGTCTCGATCATGATCTCGACCGCCTGATCGAAGAGTGGATCGCGTTCGCCGCCTTCGCCTCCCGCGTCTGCGTCCCCGCCGCTGCTCGGCGCCTTCACCTGCAAGAGGCTGCGTTCGAAGGTCGGGCCCGCCACGGTCTTGAGGAACTTCGCGACCTGTCGCGTCTCGCGATCGGTGACCAGCGTCCCCTGGCCGCGTCGGATCTCCGTGCTGTCGGGCGTGACGATCATCATGTCGCCCATGCCGAGGAGAAGTTCGGCGCCCTTCTGGTCCAGGACGATCCGACTGTCCATGCCGCTGGCGACCTTGAACGAGACGCGGCAGGGCATGTTGCTCTTGATCAGTCCGGTGACCACGTTCGCCTGCGGTCGCTGGGTGGCGAGGATGAGGTGCATGCCGACGGCCCGGGCCTTCTGGGCGATGCGGACGATCGAATGCTCAACCTCCTTGTTGGTCATCATCAGGTCGGCGAGTTCGTCGATGACGAAGACCATGTAAGGCAGCTTCTTCGGGAGCTTCGCCCACTCCACGTCGTTCGAGGGTTCGAAGGCCTCGCGAAGTTCCTCTTCGGTGAGGTCGTTGTACCCGCGGATGTCGCGGACGCCGGCTTCCCGAAGGAGTTCGTATCGCTCCTCCATCTTGCCGACCGCCCATTCGAGGATCGCCGCGGCCTTGCCCATCTCCGTGATCACGGGGCACATGAGGTGGGGGATGTCGGAGAACTGACTCATCTCGACCATCTTGGGGTCGACGAGGCAGAGCTTGAGTTCATCAGGCCGCTTGGTGTAGAGCCAGGACATGATGATCGTGTTCATGCACACGCTCTTGCCGCTGCCGGTCGTGCCCGCGATGAGCATGTGCGGCATCTTGGCGAGATCCGCGACGAGGGGATCGCCCGCGGAGTCCTTCCCGAGGAACATCGGCAGCATCATCTCGCGGGAGCGGCCGCTCGACATGAGTTCCTTGAGCCGGACCTTCTCCTTCTTGGTGTTGGGCACCTCGATGCCCACGGTGCTCTTGCCCGCCATGTTGGGAATGATGCGGATGTTCTGGGCCTGCAGGGCGCGGGCGATGTCGCTGGAGATCGCGTTGAGTCGGGCCACCCGGGTTCCGGGGGCGAGCAGGATCGCGTACAGCGTGACCACGGGGCCGCTCTCGATGCCGGCGACTTCCGCGTCGATCTGAAAGGTCCGCAGCGCCTCTTCGAGAATGCCCGCCTGTTCTCGAACCGTCGTCTCCATCGAGGCGGAATAGTCGCCTTCGGGATCCTCGAGCTGATCGAGGGTGGGGAACTTGTAGCCCTCGAAGTTCTCCTCGCGGGGGATGTCCTCGTCCCGCACCACTTCGGTCGAGGCGGCCGCCATGCGGACCGGAAGCTTTTCGATCTTTCGTCGAAGTTCCTCGGCGGAGGCACGCGGCGCCGGCGTCTCGTCGACCGCTTCCTCTTCTTCTTCTTCTTCTTCTTCTTCTTCTTCTTCTTCTTCTTCTTCCTCTTCCTCTTCCTCCTCTTCCTCCTCGCCTTCGGCGTCATCGCCGTACCAGGCGTCCTCGTCGTCTTCTTCCTCCTCCTCTTCCTCTTCGTTCCTCGCTTCGTCGTTGAGCCACGCCTCGACCATTTCGGGGGGGACGCCGGCGGGCTGGAGGGTCGATCGGCGGGCGGTGAATCGTTCCGTCAGGTTTCCAATGCCGCGGAACGGTGCGCTGATCGCGGTCCGAACGGGATCGAGGTCGATCCCGCGTGCCGCTTCGAGTGATCGGACCATCGCGGCGGGGACTCGCAGCAGCAGTTCGTCGGCCGCGACGAGCAGCCCGAGCAGGAGGCCTGTGAGAAGAATCAGTGATGCCCCGACGGGGCCGAATCGGGTCGCCAGCGCGATGTCGAGTTCCGCCGGTACGAGTCCTGCTTCAAGACCGGGAATCGCGCCGGCCTGAGGCCACATCGAGACGATCCACGCATCATGGAGGCCACCGACCATGACGGCGGCGAGGAGCGTGCCGAGCGTCCGAACCAGTGGATGCGTGATCTGATACCCGCGGACGATCGTGATCAGCGCGACTGCCGCCATGCCCAGCACCAGCCACGCGCCCCAGCCGAGGGTCACGTACGACCACCAGGCGATCAGGCTCCCGACGATTCCGGCCGGATTCGAGGCAGGCTCGGCGTGTCGAGCGACGGAGGTCGACGGCCAGTCGGCGATGTCGAATCCGGCGAGCGACACCGCCACGAAGACCCAGGCGGCGGCGGCGAGGAGCCAGAGGATCCGCCGGAGCAGATTCGGCTCGGTCGTTTCCGCAGTCGCCTTGGCGCGGCGGCCGGTCGATCGAGTGCTGGGACGGGTTCGTGACGGCGACTTCTTGCGTGGCATGACCCCCTTTCATCGGCCCTCCTGCGATTCGGGCCGCATGTTTCGAGATCCGTCTCCCGGCCGCGTGGGCGTTCAGGGCTCAGTTTCGCGCAGAAATCAGTCCGATAAATACAATAAAGGGGCTTTGCGATATCCATGGGCCGGATTCGAGGTGAGATGGCCGTGGTTTTCAGGCTCTTGGAGTGGGGCGGGAATCCTGCGACGCACCGATCGTGATCGCACCTTGACCGAAGGCTCCGGATATCCTCCCCGCCCATGCGATTCAGGCTCATCGACCAAGTGCTCGAGCAGACCGACACCCGGATCATCGCCGTGAAGAACGTCACGAGCGCCGAGGAGTACCTCGGCGACCACTTCCCGACGTTCCCGGTGCTCCCCGGCGTGTTCATGCTCGAGGCGCTCGTCCAGGCGGGACGGAGGCTGCTCGGCGACGACGGTCGCCGTTTCGTGCTCGGCGGGGTGAAGGCCCTCCGGTACGGGACCTTCGTCAAGCCCGGGGAGACGCTGCGCCTCCAGGTCGACCTGCTGAAGCGGCTCGACGGAGACGTCGTGTCGTTCAAGGGGGCCGGGGTCGTCATTTCTCCCGGAGAGGGAGTCGACGGCGGCGACACCGCGGTGTCCGGTCGCTTTACAATGCGTCCAATCAGAATCGCGGTGCCCGAGGCCGCGGCGATCGCCGGCGATGGATCGCCGGCACGTTGAATCAGACGACCACGGTCCGCTCGGCGGACCGGTTCGTGAAAGCCCGATCGGTCCCGGCTCATGAAGCCGTTCGGACCGGCAAGGAGACGACCATGGCGGTCATCAGTCGCGACGAGATTTTCGAGAAGATGAAGGATGTGCTCGAGAACGCGCTCGGCGCGGACTCGGACGAGATCACGATGGACGCCACCTTGATCGGCGATCTCGGCGCGGAGTCCATCGACTTCCTCGACATCAGTTTCAAGCTGGAGCAGGAGTTCTCGATCAAGATCGATCAGGGGGAGCTCTTTCCCGAGAACCTCATGTCCGACGACACCCTCGTGGTGGACGGCAAGCTGACCGACAAGGCGATGGAGGTTCTTCGTGAGAAGATGCCCCACGTCGACTTCTCGAAGCTCGATGAGCAGCGGTCGGTCGACCAGCTCTCCGAGGTCTTCACGGTCGGCAGTCTCGTCGACTTCATCGAACGCAAGACCGCGGCCTGATCCGCGACGACGTTTCCTCGCCGAGGAGTACCGCCCGTGCGGTGGATGTGGATCGACACCATCACGTCGTTCGAGGAGGGGAGCCGCATGCATGCGGTCAAGAACCTCTCCCTCGCCGAGGAGCACCTTCACGACCATTTCGATGGCAGTGACGGGCTGGAGCCCTGCGCGGTGATGCCGGGGAGCCTGATCGTCGAGGGCATGGCCCAGACGGCCGGGATCCTCGTCGGTTCCGTCAACCGGTTCCGGGAGAAGGTCGTGCTCGCCAAGATCTCGAAGGTCGAGATCGACGAGGACGCGGTCCCCGGGCAGTGCCTTCGCTACGAAGCGGAGATCGAACGGATGGACGACGTCGGGGCGAGCACCACGGGTGTCGTTCGCCGGCTCGATCACACCGAGGGCGAATGGCACGAGATCGGGCGGATCGACCTGATCTTCAGCCACATCGACAACAACGCGGGGGGTCGCGAATTCCCGGAGGAGAACTTCGTGTTCAGCGACAATTTCAAGCAGATCCTCGTCGCCGCCGGGCTCGATCGCCTGATCGACCAGTGAGTCGCGGCCCGCTTCCAGCATCCTGATCGCCCGGGATCCTTCCGGATCCGAGTCCACTCCCGGCATGCCGCCATCGGCGAGCTTCGGGATTCCCCTTCACCCACCCCTCGATTCCAAGGATCAAGCCATGCCGAGACTCTCCCCGATCGAACCCGCCGCCGCCGAAGGCGCCGCCGCCGCCGTGCTTGCCAATACGCCGATCAACATCTTCAAGGGCATGGCCAACAATCCCGTGATGATGGAGGGGCTGATGGCGATGGCCGGCGCGATCGGGAAGAGCGGCGCGATCTCGGCACTCGAGGCCGAGGCGGTCATGCTTCGGGTCTCCGAACGCAACGGCTGCGGCTACTGCCTCGCGGCCCACACCAAGATCGCGTCCGGCGCCGGCGCAGACGCTGCGAAGGCCGAGTCGTTCCGGCGTGGCGAAGGCACCAACGATCGGGAGCGGGCGCTCCTTCGATTCGCCGACGCGGTGACCGAGAAGAACGGCTGGATCGAGGATTCCGAACTCGAGGCGTTTCGCGCGGCCGGGTTCGACGATGCCGCGGTGATCGAGGTGATCGCCGCGATCGCGTGGATGACCTTCACGAATCTCTTCAATCACGTCAATCAGACCGAGGTCGATTTTCCGCCAGTGGTGATGCCCGTCCAGGCCTGACGGTCGTCCGTCCCCGATCGGCGCGCGGAAGTGGCCCCGAACGGGGAGGCAGACCGTTGCGGGGCCGATCCAGGGCACTTCCGGTGGACTGCTCCTCGCCCTGATCCGAACCGTGGAGCGATCCACTTCGGATGAAGGCCGGAGCGGCCCAGGTGTTCGTGGCGTTGGCCGTCGATCACCGAGAAGAGTCTCGATTCCTCGAATCGCAGGACAAGCCCGGGCATCGAAACGGGCGCGGATTCCGCGCCATGGGATCGGTTTCTCCCATCTGGAGGGTTTCTCGTGCCGGTACAATCCGCATCGTGAGCAACACCCCGACCAATGACGGCCATGCCCGGCACCTCGCCATCTACACGGGCTCGTTCGATCCCATCACGCTGGGACACCTCGACGTGCTTCGACGGGCCCGCACGATGTTCGACGAGATCGTCGTCGCGATCGGGCGGAATCCCGAGAAGGCACCCCTGTTCGTCATGGAGGAGCGGTCCGAGATGGTTCGGAACGCGATCGCCGCGGACGAGGCCGAAGGTGCCGCGGTGCGGGTCGAGACCTACGAAGGCCTGACCGTCGATTTCGCCCGCCGGGTCGGCGCGTGCGCGATCATCCGCGGCATCCGAAACTCGACCGACCTCGCGAACGAGTCGCAGCTCGCCATCACGAATCGGAAGATCGCGGGGATCGAGACGGTCTTCATCGTCTCGGGCGAGGAATACGCCTATACATCGAGCAGTCTCATCCGCCAGATGGCGGCGCTCGGCGCGTCGATCGAGCAGCTCGCGACCTTCGTTCCGCCGGTGGTGTTCGACGCCATCCGCGACAAGCAGCGCGATCCGGCGCATCCACTCGGTGCGTTCGGCCGGGACCCGCTCGTCGATTGATCGTGCACCCCGCCGAGGCGGGACAGGAACCCACAGACCATGTCAGTTGAAGTCCGGATCATCTCGATCGGCGCGCTCGCCAGTCACCCGCTTCGAAACGAGGCGGGCAACCGCCGCCCCGGTCACGCGACCACCACCCTGCTCACCGAGGGGGATCGCCGGATCCTGATCGACCCGAGCCTGCCTCCCGATCATCTGCGGCAGCGCCTCGACGAGCGGACGGGACTGGGACCGGAAGCGATCACCGACATCTTCCTCACCGATCTCCGGCCGGATCGTCGACGCGGTCTCGAACTTTTTCCCGAGGCGCAGTGGCTGGTGGGGGAGGTCGAACGAGACGCCTACCGCGCGGCCCTGCGGGAGAAGATGATCGAACTCGACGACGTCGACGAGCTCGATCGGGACACCGAGCGACTCCTCGAGGAGGAGGAGCGGATCGTGACGCGGTTCGGCGCGGCCCCGGACCAGATCATGGACGGCGTGGACCTCTTTCCGCTTCCCGGCGTCACGCCGGGGCTCTGCGGACTTCTGCTTCCGCTTCCCAAGGTGACGATCCTGCTGTGCGGGGACGCGGTCGCCACGCTCGAGCACCTGGAAAAAGGCGCCGTCCTGCCGCACGTCGCGGATCTGGAGAAGGCGACCGAAAGTTTCCGCGAAGCGGTCGAGATCGCGGACATGCTCGTCCTTGGTCGGGACAACATCGTCCCGAACCCCGTTCGTCCGATGGGGCTCGGTTGATTTCGGGGTCGGAACTCGCATCGCCGGGCGAAGCATCTAGACTATCGGCATGAGCTCCCGCGTCGACGAACCACCGCAGCCGTCGTCCCCCCCCGGACTCCCCGAACGGATCACCCTCCGCGATCTGCGTCGCTGGCGACGCGACGACGTGGTGTTTCCGTGTCTCACCGCCTACGACGCGACCATGGCGCGGTGGCTGGCCCGGGCGGGCGTTCCGGTGATGCTGGTGGGCGACTCCGCCGCGGAGGTCGTCCTGGGTCTTCCGAGCACCACGCACGCGCCGCTCGAATTCCTCCTGCAGATCACGGCGGCGGTCCGACGCGGCGCTCCCAACGCCTTCGTCGTCGGCGACATGCCGTTCATGAGCTATCACCTCGACGAGCACGAAGCGGTCGCGAATGCGGCGCGATTCATGGTCGAGGGCAACGCCGACGCGGTGAAGCTCGAGGCGGACGCTCGGTTCGCCTCGGTCTTCGAGCGTCTCTCCCGGGCCGGAGTTCCGGCGATCGCCCATGTGGGCTGCCTGCCTCAGCAGGTGCACCTCCATGGCGGCTACAAGGTCGCGGGACGCACCGCCGAATCCGCCCGACGCGTGGTGGAGGACGCCCGGACCCTGGTCGCGGCCGGTGCCGTCGCGGTGCTCGCCGAGGCGACGACCGCCGAGACGGCCGCGAAGGTGGTCGAAGCGGTTGATGTACCGGTGATCGGATGCGGGGCGGGGCCGGCTTGTCACGGTCAGATCGTCGTGACGCAGGACATCCTCGGACTCAGCGACTGGCAGCCCAGTTTCGCGGGCAAGGAGGGCCGGATCGGTCCCTCCGTCCAGGTCGTCGTGGAGCAGTGGTGTGAGAAGGTCCGTCGTCGGGAACTCGATCACGACTACGAGATGCTGGACGGCGAGGCGAATCGGCTCGAGGATTGACCCGGGTTCGGAGTCCGCCGGACCGTTTCGGGGCTCATCGGGATGAACCTGCCTCCGGCGGGCCTTTTTTCGCGAATCCGTCGAGGGTTTCGCCGGTTGACGAACCAGACCGCCTCCGTTTTCCGAAGAAGACAGGGCGAGGCCCTTCGGCCTTCCGAGTCGGCAACCCCGTTGGAGCAGCAGCGACCATGAATCGAATCACGCATGTCGGACCCGCCATCGTGGTCGCCACGACGATCGTGGCAGCGCTCTTCGCAGGGCCCGCCGCGATCCGGGGCGTGGTCACCGCGAGCACTCGCGCCGACATCGCGAAGGCATCGGCCCGCCTCGAGGACGGCAACGTGCTCGAGGCGATCTCGCAGGCGCAGCGCGACATCGCCACGGTGGTGGAGCCGTCGGTGGTCCACGTGTCGAGCCAGGGCACCGTCGGAAACGGCTCGCGATTCGGGCAGTTCGCCTCGACCGGTTCCGGTTGGATCTGGGACGAGGCCGGACACGTGGTGACCAATGCGCACGTGGTCGAAGCGGCCGACGAGATCGAGATCCAGCTCCATGACGGCGAGGTGCGAACCGCGGAGGTCCTCGGACTCGATCTTCGAAGCGACATCGCGGTGGTCAAGATCGCGTCGGGCAACCTGATTCCCGCCCGTCGTGGTGAGAGCCGGGGCGTGCGGCAGGGCGACATCGCGTTCGCATTCGGTTCGCCCTTCGACTTCCGATTCTCGATGTCGAGCGGCATCGTCTCCGGCCTCGGCCGGGCGGCGGGGCTCGACGACATCGACTACGAGAACTTCATCCAGGTCGATGCGGCGATCAACCCCGGCAACTCCGGCGGCCCGCTGACCGACGCCCAGGGGCGCGTGATCGGCATGAACACCGCGATCGCGACCGGCCGCGGCAACACCATCGGACAGGGACAGTTCGCGGGCATCGGCCTCGCGATTCCCATGTCGCAGATCACCGCGGTCGTGGAACAGGTCATCGAGACCGGGGAGGTTCAGAAGGGCTTCCTCGGCGTCGGGCTCGCCGCGACCACGTCGATGGACCTCGAACGGGCCGCCGCGTTCGGCGGCCGGGCCGCCGTCTTCCGCCCCTATGCCGAAGCGATCATGGAGGAGTACGAGGGCGACGGCGTCGCGGTGACCGCGGTCGAGCAGGGGTATCCGGCGGAGGTCGCGGGAATCAAGGTCGGCGACGTCATCGAGCAGGTGGACGGTCGTCGGGTCCGCGGGCTCGAACAGCTGAAGTCGATGATCTCCTCCGGACGACCCGGCGAGGTCGTCGTGCTCGATGTCTGGCGGACCGATCTCGAATCCGGCGAGTCCGGCCGGCGGCTGATCGAGGTCGTCCTCGGCCGGCTCGATCCGATCATGTCGAGCCTCGCCGCCCAACGGCTTCGGGACCTCGGCCTGGTCGAGCTCGCGACCTCGACGCCCGATCGGGCCCAGGACGCAGGTGTGGAATTCCAGTCCGGAGTCATCGTGCTGGATTCCGACCCCCGGAGCCAGATCGGGCAGGTCTTCCCCAGAGGCTCGATCCTCCTCGAGGCCGGCGGTCGTCCGATCGCTTCGTACGACGAGCTGCTTGCCCGGCTGGACAGGCTTCTCGTCCGGCTCTCCCGGCGTCAGGGATCGATCCCGATCGTCGGGGTTCGACCGGACGGTGAGCGGGTCGCCCTCGATCTCGGGTCCTGAGACCCGTCCCGCCTCGAAATCACCATGATCCGCAGCCCCAGTCACAGGCCCGGAACCGGTAGCATCTGAATCATGTCCCCGTCTCCAAACACGTCCAACGATTCGTCCGCCCGCCCACTGCTCGAGGTCAATGACCTCAAGACCCACTTCCCCGTGAAGCGAGGTCTCTTCCAGCGGACCGTCGACCACGTTCGGGCGGTCGACGGCGTCAGCTTCGATCTCGGGGTCGGTGAGACGCTCGGCCTCGTGGGTGAGTCGGGGTGTGGCAAGACCACCGTCGGCCGGACGATTCTCCGCCTGCTCGAAGCGACGAGCGGTGAGGTGCACTTTGAAGGCAAGCCGGTGTTCAAGCAGTCCGCGACCGAGATGCGGGCGCTGCGCCGCGAGATGCAGATCATCTTCCAGGATCCCGGTGGCTCCCTGAACCCGCGGATGCGGGTCGGCCGACTCGTCGGCGAACCGCTCGTGGTGCACGGCATGGCCAGTGGCGACGAGCTGCGGCATCGGGTGGAGCAGCTGCTCGAACGATGCGGACTCTGGAAGCAGGCCGCGGACCGGTATCCGCACGAATTCAGTGGTGGACAACGGCAGCGGATCGGAATCGCCCGGGCCCTCGCGGTCGAGCCGAGACTGATCGTGTGCGACGAGCCGACCTCCGCGCTCGACGTGTCGATCCAGTCTCAGATCCTCAACCTGCTGGACGATCTCCAGGAGGAATTCGATCTGAGCTACCTCTTCATCAGCCACGACATGGCGGTGGTCCATCACGTCTGTGACCGCATCGCGGTCATGTACAACGGCAAGATCGTCGAGGTCGGCGCCCGCGATCAGGTGATTCACGATCCGCAGCACCCCTACACCAAGGCACTGCTCTCGGCGGTTCCCGAGCCCGATCCCCGCCGGGAACGGGTTCGCGTCGAGTGGGAAGGGATGCGGATGTGACCCAGGATCCTGGCATGGAATCGGAATCGCGAGAGGGCGTCCGGGGAAGGGTCTTCCTCTTCTGCTTCATCTTCATCTTCGCGGCCAGCGTGGTCGGGACCTGGTTCTTCGGTCTCGACGTGGTCCGCAACGTCAAGGCCCAGGCGATTCGCAGCGACACGGCCCTCCGGACCGTCGGCTACGCCATCCTCGTGGCCACGTCGGATGGCGGCGCGTTTCCGCTGGAAGTCTCCGAGATCCTTGATCGCGAGCTTCCCGCCGTGATTCCCGGCCCACTCGCCGATCCGGACCCGGACCCCGAGTCCGGCTGGCCCGCCACCTTCGAGGAGGCGATGGCCGGCATGGAGCCGGTACCCCTCTCGGACGCTCTGGAACTCGTCCTGGTCAGTTGGCCGCCGGAGCGGGATCTTCCGCCGGTCCTTTCGGTCGGAGGCCGTCCCAGCGGGATGATCGACGCCAGATCGACGCTGGACGTGGTCAACGGGTGGCTCCGGAACGCCGGCGTCCGCCTCGCGAACTGAGCCGTCGAGCCGCTCGGAGCGTCCTCTGGATGTTGGCGGGATGTCGAAATCGACGCCGACGCTGGCCCGGGCCCGAATGACCTGCGAAGATGAGGCTATGAGCAGCGACACTGACACGCAGGTCACGGGCGACGACACCACCACCAACCAGGGCACCGGGAGCGACCGGATCCAGCGCGTCGCGCCGGACGTGGCGTTCAAGGATGTGATGAACGGCGACAGCCGGTGGGAGATCCCGATCCACGAGCACGGCTTCGTGGCGCTCGTGGACTCGATGCCCCGCCTCGTTCCCGAAGGGCAGACCGCCGACAGCGCGATCGTCCAGGCGGCGCGGGTCAGCTACGGCGCCGGCACCAAGAAGGTCAACGAGGATCGCGGGCTCATCCGCTACCTGCTGCGGCACCGACACACCACACCGCTCGAAATGATCGAGTTCAAGTTCCACATCGCGATGCCGATCTTCGTGGCTCGCCAGTGGATCCGTCATCGAACCGCGAACGTGAACGAGTATTCGGCCAGGTACTCGATCATGCCGGACCGTTTCTATCGGCCGTCCATCGAGAACGTCCGCAAGCAGAGCACCTCCAACCGGCAGGGTGGCGACGAGCCGATGGATGTCGGAACCGCCGAGGAGTTCCTCAAGCTGCTCGAGGATTCGGAAGCGTTGTACTCGCGTTATCACGATCTCACCGAGAAGGGCGTCGCCCGCGAGATCGCCCGCGCGGCGCTCCCCGTGAGCGTCTTCACCGAGTGGTACTGGAAGTGCGACCTCCACAACATCCTGCACTTCCTCTCGCTGCGGATGGACGAGCACGCCCAGATCGAGATCCGCGACTACGCCACCGCGATGTACGACCTCATCAAGGGGATCGTGCCGATCACCTGCGAGGCGTTCGAGGACTATCGCTTGAACGCGATGCACCTCACCTCGCTGGAGATCGAGGCGATTCGGAGCGGTACCCCGCTGGACACCACCAACAAGCGTGAAATCGCGGAGTGGGAAGCCAAGCGGGCGGATCTCGGACTGGGCTGATCCGGGCCCGGCGTCGCCGACCGCATTCGCTCGGTGTACGCTTCAGGCATGCCACCACTGGAAACACGTCGTGTCGGAGCCCGTCGATCCATCTCGACGGGCGTCGGCGTTCTGCTGGCCCTCGTCGCCCGGACCGATGCCGTCGTCGCCTCGACCGACGTCGAGGATCCACCGCCGAACATCGTCATCGTCTTCACCGACGATCAGGGTTGGGGCGACCTGTCGTGCTACGGCTCGACCGACATTCCCACGCCCAACATCGATCGACTCGCGGCGGAGGGAATGCGGTTCACCGACTTCTACGTCTCGCAGCCGGTCTGCTCCGCGTCGCGAGCCTCGCTCCTGACCGGTTGTTACCCGAATCGGCTGGGCATCAGCGGCGCCCTGGCCCCCAGTGCTCGCCACGGACTCGACCCGGAGGAGACCACCATCGCGGAGGTCGTGAAGCCGCTCGGATACGCGACTGCGTGCTTCGGCAAGTGGCATCTCGGTCACCGCGAGCCGTTCCTTCCGACCCGCCAGGGTTTCGACGAGTACGAGGGGATTCCCTATTCCAACGACATGTGGCCGGGGCATCCGGAAAGTCCGAAGGCCTGGCCGCGGCTTCCGTGGTACGGCGCGGACGGGCCGATCGAATTCATCGACGACCTCGACGACCAGCAGATGATCACCCGCCGTCTCACCGATCTCTCCGTGGACTTCGTGCATCGAAACGCGGATCGGCCGTTTCTCCTCTACGTGCCGCACTCGATGCCGCACGTGCCGCTCGCGGTGGGGCCCGAGTTCCGTCAGTCCTCGATGTACGGCCCCTACGCGGACGTCATCAAGGAGATCGACTGGTCCGTGGGAGAGATCGTCAAGGCGCTCGAAGCCGAAGGCGTGCTCGACCGGACGATGGTGATCTTCGCCAGCGACAACGGCCCCTGGATCAACTACGGCGATCATGCGGGCACCACCGGCGGACTCCGTGAAGGAAAGGGAACGACGTTCGAGGGTGGTGTCCGCGTGCCGTTCGTGGTCCGCTACCCACCCGTCGTGCCGCCGGGAACGACCTGCGAGACGCCGTGCATGACGATCGACGTCCTGCCGACGATCGTCGAGATGACCGGCGCGGATCCGCCCGCGCGGAAGATCGACGGCCGAAGCATCCTGCCCCAGTTCCAGGGGACGTCCGGGGCGGCCGCGCCGCACGAGGCGCTCTTCTTCTGGTACCGGAAGGATGAATTGCAGGCGATGCGGATGGGACGCTGGAAGCTCCATTTTCCGCACACCTATCGATCGATGGAGGGTCGTCCCGCGGGAAACAACGGACGACCGGCGAAGTACACCTACGGCGTGAAGATCGGACCGGCCCTCTTCGATCTCGTCGACGATCCCGGCGAACTGAACGACGTCGCCGAACGGCATCCCGAGATCGTCGCTCGGATGACGGCGCTCGCGGCGTCGGCCCGCACCGAACTCGGCGATTCCCTGAACGAGATCGACGGGGCGGAGATCCGCGAACCGATGCGGGTCGAATGATTCCGTGATCCGCGGCGGCCTGGTGCAGGACGATGGGCGACGCGCAACGACTCGATCAGAACCGATCTTCGTCGGGAATCGCCACGGTGCCCAGCAAGGGACTGGTCTCGTCGATCTGCAGCTGGACGATCACCGAGGGGGTCGGTGCCTCGGTCCGGAAGAATCCACCGGCCACCGGCGTCTCGCCCCATTGATCGAAGAAGTCACCGAACCAGACTCGTCTCGTCTCGCCCGCGGCGAGGCTGTCGAGCTGGAGCATGTAGCGACGGTTGACCCAGACGTCGAGCTCTTCGAACGACTGCGGCGAGGCGTTGACGATGATGAGGTCACCGGCATCGCGAAAGACCTGCACGGCGATCACCGAGCCCTGGCCGAGCCCCTCGGGGTAGGGCCGACCGGCCTGGGAAGGCTCGTACCGGCGTCCGCCACATCCGGCGACCGCGATCGTCAGCAACGCCACCAGAAGCATCGGACCGTGCCGATGTCGACCGGGGGTCCGGCTCGCCGGGGGAGGTTGGGTTCGCATGAAAGCCTGCATCACGGTTGCATGGTAGCGGAGCCCGGTCGATCGCATTCCGGCCCGGGAGACCACCGGAGAGGTGCTAGGATCGGGACATGAGCGTGGGCATGCGACCAGATGGAGTTCCCGAACGCACGTTGTCGCGGCCGATCACCGAGATCGCCGCGACGCACGAGCTGGACCCCCGGATTCCCGGAGCGGTCCCGGGTTTCGATGCGCCGTTCTACCAGGCCGGACTCGCCGGCTATTCCGACGGGGCGATGCGACTCATCGCCCGTCGCCACGGCTGCCCGTTCTGCGTGACCGAGGCGCTTCTCGATCGCACCCTGGTGAACGGGGGGAAGGGACGTCGCAAGGAGGATCCGGACCTGATCGCGTCCGAATGCGGGATGGGCGAGATCGAGGACAACCTCGCGGCGGGGCTCGAGGACCATCCGATCGCCGGCCAGATCATGGGATCCGATCCCGAGGAGATGGGACTCGGCACCGAGATCCTCGGGGGGATGGGCTACGAGGTCATCGACGTCAATCTCGCGTGTCCGGTCAAGAAGATCAAGAAGCGGTCGCGGGGTGGTCACTTTCTCGCGCATCCCGAGCCGGCCATCGAGATCCTCCGGGCGGTGCGCGACGCGGCCGGCGACCGAGTCACCACCTTGAAGCTGCGGCGGGCGTTCGACGACACGCCCGAGATGGCCGCCAACTTCGAACGGATCTTCGATGCCGCCTACGAACTCGGATACGCCTGGGCGACGGTCCACTGTCGGACGGTCGAGCAGCGATACGTCGGCCCGGGCCGGTGGGAGTTCCTTCGGGACCTGGTCGATCGGAATCCCGATCGCGTCATCTTCGGCTCCGGTGACGTGTGGACCGTCGAGGACATCTTCTCGATGATCGAACTGACCGGCGTGAGCGGCGTGTCCGTCGCTCGCGGCTGCATCGGCAATCCGTGGATCTTCCACCAC
>Ga0315320_10002026_pt1 | contig 16775 bp, 16 predicted proteins | sample M140m21515metaG_FD_203458 | JGI IMG/M metagenome (GOLD analysis project Ga0315320, IMG submission 203458) | Ammonia-oxidizing marine archaeal communities from Monterey Bay, California, United States - M1 40m 21515 | ecosystem: Environmental > Aquatic > Marine > Coastal | place: USA: California... | reverse complement strand
TTACCTGTCCGTGGCATGGTTGGCAGTTTGATGTCACCACAGGACAACACCGATATTCAGCAAATGTGCGCCAGCAAACCTATGAAGTAAAAGTTGAAAGTGGCCGTGTGTTTGTGCGGAAAGACAATAGCGATGCTGCGATGCAAGGAGGCCATTCAGAGTGATCACGTATCGCTGCTTTCGTAATGATGACCCGCCTCGTCTCGCTGAGGTCTGGCGGACTGCTGATCTCGGTCCGCTTGCCATGCAGCCGATGACCACTGCTGAACTCGAAGCAGGGGTTTTTTCAAAGCCTTATTTCGACCGACGTGGTCTTATTGTGGCAACTGAAAACAATCAGATCGTTGGCTTCGCCCATGCTGGATTCGGACCGACGGCGGATCAGAAAGGTATCGATACTCGAGTCGGCTCAACACTTCTTGCGGTTGTGCCACCACACGCTCTTGAAAACGAAATTAGTGATCAGTTGTTGGTGCGGTGTGAAAACTACCTTCTGGAATCCGGGGCTACGTGTCTACTTGGTGGCGGAAATGATGTGTGCCGCGGTTTCTATCTCGGTCTTTACGGTGGCTCTGATCTACCAGGAATTCTTGATTCTTCACCAAAAATGCAGCAGGTGTTCGAAAGGGCAGGGTATCGGCAGCAGCAGCGGATCACCGTTCATCGCCGGCCTCTTGAGGGTTTTCGCGTTCCAGTCAATAGGCTTCATATTGCCATCAGACGGCGAACGGTGATGCACGTGATCGATGAACCTGAACGGCGAACATGGTGGGAAGCGGCGACAACAACTGGTGTAGCACTCCGCCGCTATGAACTTCGTAATAAAACAGATGATGTCCTTGGGAGTGCAACCTTCTGGGATATGCAGCCACTCTCACAGGGTTGGGGAGTGGTTGCAGCGGGCCTTTTGCATGTCGACATCGAGGGACCACGGAGGCGACAGGGACTCGCTCAATATCTCATAGCAGAAGCGATGCATGATCTGTCTGAGGAGGGCGTAGCACTCATTGAGGCACACACCACGGACGCGAATGTCGCTGCCGCAAAGCTCTTCGAGAAACTAGATTTTTCTCAATCTGGGCAGGGGACACTTTTTGAGAAAGCGCTCAGTTAAACCAGCGAAGGTCAATGTTCGGCGGTGAAATACTCAGATGTTTTCGAGGTGTTCTCGTACCGCACGTGTCGTTGCCGCTGGTGGCCCTTCAAGTTCACGGAGACGCGCAGAGAGCGGCAGTGTGACAGTGTCCCGGCGAAGATCGTGAAGATAATCTTCGATTAATTGACGTCGCTCTGGGGTTGTACGTAGAAGCCAATGAACCCAGCACCAGGCTTCGGCGTAGTGGTCTTGTGACATTGCTGCTGCGTCTTCCAACTCTTCAAGTCGCTCTATACGCGGCTGCCATGTGCCTTCCAGAAGACGGCCTGTGAGGTGATCGGTGTGCCCCTGGTGGAAACCATCTGCTGGCTGTGGCACTTCAAAAAATTCAGCGAGTCCTTCATCAAGCCAGAGAGGAATTCCAGGAAGTACAGCGTGAAGATATCCATGTGTCGTTTCGTGCCGAAGGTCCTCTGCAATTCGTCCTTGCCACGGAGCAAAGATAGCAAGTGTAGTGTCTGTCTCGATGAAACATGCCCTGCGGCCTGGGAATCGGGGAAAATGTTTCTGTACGAAATCCTGATAGTCAGTGGGATCATTGAAGAGGTAAAGATGTATTGGCTCGTCGGAAACGGGTATTTCTAGTTCCTGACTAATAGTTGTCCGCATGGTATCGAGTTCACGAATGAGACGATGTTGACCAGCGAGTGGAAAATCAGAATGGATTCGCAATTGACCAACACAACGTTCAGTGTCATCTGGTAGGTCATCTGCCATAGAAAGCGTTGACAGGCCGGCCACCAAACCTATTCGTTCAGTTGTGTCGAAGATATCGTTGATTCTGGAATCGTCTGGCCAGCCTGTTGCAAGCATTGTGTGCGCGCAGCCAGGTAGGTATGAAATTCCGAAAATGATGCTTGCGAAAGCGGCAAAGCAATACCACGGCGAAAAGTGAGTCATTGAGAGTCCTGGCAGAAAAAAACACCAAACTGTCGAAGACAGTAGCGTTTTCAAGGGGAAGCCGACAGAGCGGTTTCAGCTAGTAGCAGCACGCCGCAAAGAGCTTCACCGTCTGTTGGTCGACCGAGGACAACGGTCGCACCGGCGTCCATAGCGGCCTGTGCACTTTCACTTCGTGGAAATGAGCAGAGCAATGCGATGATGCGGTGAGGATTCTGGCATGTAAGGAGTCGAATCCACTCGAGCTGCAACTCGGGTGAGTCATGGAGATCCCAAATGACGACATCTGCAGTGTCTTGAATTGGTGGTTTCCCAGTGATGGCCTGTTCAACAATCCCGCCCGCTGCTGTAACGAGATCACTGACAGCTTCTGCAATTGTGTCTGTTGAGGCTGCAACAGTTACCCGTACCTGAGTGGGCTGATTCAGAGCAGTCTGTGGTGATTTTCTCGTTGTGGCATCAAACAACCATCTTTCATCACGGCGAAAGCTTGGTGCATCGGCAAGGCTGCTTGGCTGACCGGACTCTAATCGATGAAGCCAGGTGATTATCCGAGAGGGAAGGTCGTGCCATGGAACCTGGAGAACGCCACGTAATGAGGGGCCGCTACGCCTTTGACCATCAGCTAAACACGATCCAACAACGACTATTTTTGAGAGTGGCCAGCGTCTTGTAAGATGAAGGACCTCAGCGTCCTGAATTTGTCCGGGGTGGGTTTCCGAAAGGCAGATGACGAGAGGCTCAGGATCGCTACTCGTGGCAGCATGAAGGGCAGCATCAACAGTTGGTAGATGCCACAATTCAATATTCTTCTGGATTACAGTTGCTACATGACAGAATTCGGCTGTGTTTTCCAGATCTCCTATCCAGAGTAGTTTCCGCTTTGCCGAGGTCATAACAGTAATGAAAGTCCTGATGGAGGCTTTTGCAGTTAGCCTGCTTTTCGAATCAGAAGAATGAGCCACTTCAAAAATAACCCGTATCAGGACGACATGAAAACCTCAAGCCCATTTTCAGGATCTATGGAAAGGGATTTGGCAGTTTGGAGAAACCTCGCTATCGTTTTTTTGCGTGTTTTACAGGTCCCTCAGGTTTCTAAGAAATTCACCTTGACGGTCTTTCCCAGTTGCTGACAATTCCACCCCGTTGCACGACTCATGATGAGTTGTGCAACAAAATCCATGGTTCGGCTTTTTAGTGTTTGTTACAAGGAAGTGGCAGACGAAGTCGGTACGGCGAATTGGCAGGAGGCCAAAGATAGATGACCCCACCCCGTGATAATGTATCAGGAGTTCCATCAGAGAAAAATCTGCAGAAGTTGTCGGAACTCTTTCTGAATGCCTCTTTTTTCGCCTGTTCGGATATTGAATGTCGAGGTTTTACTGACCAGGCCAAAGAGTGTCGCCCAGGTGATGTCTTTGTTGCCCGTTGTAGTGACTGCGATGATGGTCATGAACATATTGCGACAGCCGTCGCGATGGGAGCGGCTGGTATTGTTGCCGAACGCATGGTGCCGACACATGGTGTCCCGCTTTGCGTAGTCTCTGATACGTCCTGGGCGTGGGCACGACTTGCGCACGCCATGGAAGGGCTTCGTGGGCGTGGGTTACGAGTCATTGCTGTTACTGGCACCAGTGGAAAAACTTCAACAGTTTGGCTTACCGCATCGGTACTTGCAGAGGCTGGCCTTCGCGTTGGCGTTATTTCGGATGCTGGGTGCGTTGATGCCATGTCGTCGCTGCCCGAACGTGATTCGATTACGGACCCAAGGCAACTCGCATCATGGTTACGACGCCTCGAGAAAAGTGGGTGTTCCCACGCCGTCGTGGAAGTGTCAAGCAAACTTCTTGCTAAGCATGCGCTCGCGGGCGTCGCCTGTGACACAGTCGCTGTAACGAATCTGGGACGTGCCCACCTTGATCTCCACGGCACAGCCACTGCGTATCATGCCGTGAAGGAACGAATTCTACAGGCTGCATCAAACGATGGCGCTCTTGTTGTCAATAGTGACGACCCACGCTCTCAACGACTTATCGAACGATACAAAGATGAATGTACAGGGAGCGTGTTTACCTCTGGCCTGCAATCTACAGCGACGGTTTCAGCAACTGCTGTCGAACGAACCCTTGCTGGTCAGACACTACTCCTGAGGTGTGACGGTGTCATGATGCCTGTTAGTCTTGATGTTCCGGTAACATCTACTGCTCGGAATGCGGTGTTAGCTGCTGCGATTGCAACACGGTACCGAGTGCCTGCTGAAAAAATCGCTCGTGGGCTTGAGTCAATAGGTAGTGTTGCTGGACGAATTACACGATGTGATCGTGGACAAGATTTCACAGTTTTTATTGACCGGCCATCAAATGGGCACTCACTTGCCAGCACCCTGTCAAGTTTAGGGCGGCTGAGTCATGGCCGCCTCCTTGTGCTCGTTGAGGAGGGGCTCGCTGACCAGCTCGGCGGGAAGGAACGGTTTGCGTCGCGAGCATCTAGGTGGAGTGAACAAACACTGATTGTGCCTCCTGGAATCGCTTCAGAAAACGCGACAGTTGAAGATTTGCAGGCGTATGCTCGTCTTGATAAAGAGCTGTCTCAGTTACATGCTGGTGACTGCCTCTTGGTGCTTGGTGCCGTTCCGCAGATCGGTTCCGGGCCATTTGATCCTGAGTACGATTTTATGCCATTGGAGGCTGTGGTGAATGGGTGGCTGGAATTAGCACACGAACCAATGGCAGAGTGGGGAGGATATCGACGGGCTGCCTGATCAGATTTTCGATGCGTTATGCATTAAGGAGGTCTGAGTAGACGGCGGTAGGCTTCGTGCGGCACAATATAATCGTTCTTACATCATTCGGTTGGATTCACGTGAGCGAAGATTTTTTCAACACAACAAGAGACCCATGACAGATCAGCCAACATCATCGCCTGCGGGCAGTCCTTTTGATGATCTTCCGGTAACCGTGCAGTTGGCTGAGCCGATTGCTAAGCATACGTGGCTTGGTGTTGGAGGAGTGTCACAATATTTTTGTGAACCTGGCAGCGTTGATGCACTCTCAACAGTTGTTTCAAGATGCAATGAGACCGGAGTGAAGCTTCGGGTTATTGGAGGGGGATCAAATGTGCTTGTTCCAAGTGAAGGAGTGGAATCGATGGTGGTTCGATTATCAGCGTCACCGTTCTGTGGTGTTGAAGTCGACGGCCAGAGTGTGAGCGTAGGTGCCGGTGCAAAACTTGTGCATCTTGTTTCGGCTGCTGTTCAAGCTGGGCTTTCAGGCCTCGAAGACCTTGTGGGCGTTCCCGGCACTGTTGGTGGCGGCTTGGTTGGTAATGCAGCAGCACATGGATGTAACCTGGGGCAACGAGTATACAGTGTCACAGTGATGCTCCCAGACGGCAGCACAGAGAATCGAGTGCGTGATGATATTGCCTTTGCATCAGGCTGGAGTAGCCTCGATGGGGTCATTGTTTTGGCTGCGAGATTTGACCTTGATGAAGATGATCCAGAACGCTTGACGAAGCGAATGCAACGGCAATGGATTGTTGAACGATCAGAACAGCCTAGTGGTACGCGTTCGGTAGCGATGATGTTCAAGGATCCAGTCGGCACGACGGCAGAGTCACTTATTGCACAGGCTGGTTGCCGTGATCTGTGCATAGGTGGTGCGTCAATTTATCCGAGCTGTACGAATTACGTTGTTGCTGAGGCTGGTTGTCCGAGTAGTGATGTGCAGGAGCTTGTCGAAAAGGTGCGTGGTGTGGTGCGAGAAAAGCTGGGTGTTGAGTTAGCTCCAAGAATATGTGTCTGGTGAGGCAAGCAGTGAGCGAGCATGATACGAACAGCGCCGTCGAGCCCTCTGGCAGCATTGTTGGCCTTGCTTGGCGGTGGCGATCGATTCTTGGAGCAGCTGTCATTGTTGCGGCTGCTGTTGTCGGTGGACGCCTTATCTGGGAGCAGCAAGGTAAACAGGTCTCTCGTGATGCAGATTCATTGTTAACGGCTGAGCGTATTACAGTCGATGGTATTCCTGACTGGGTCACAACAGATCTCAAATGGCAGGCTCTTCGTAATGCGAGTCTCGACATGCCGCTGCCCCTCGATGCACCAGATCTTGAGAGAAGGCTCGCTCGGGCATTTGATATGCATCCGTGGGTCAAGCATGTTATTCGTGTTGAAACAAGTCATCCTGCGGCTGCTGTTGTCACACTTACATGCCGTGAGCCTATTGCGATGGTTCGAGTTCAGGGCGGTCTTCTTCCGGTTGATCGAGACGCCATTCTCTTGCCAAGTGACGATTTTACCCCTAATTCAGCAATGCAGTACACCGTTATTGATGGCGTGCTAACGAGTCCTCGTGGGCCGGTTGGTTCTCCGTGGGGAGACGTCGCAGTGAAAGAGGCTGTGAGTTTAATTGAAACACTATCACCCGAAGCAGCGAAATTTGGGCTTGTCGAATGTCGTCGTGTACCGAGGGAATCAGAAGAAGGAAATTGGTGGGAGTTAGTCGGTAATGATAAATTTAGTGTCCTGTTTGGGTCAGCCCCAGGGAAGGCGGTTTCTGGTGAGCCATTAGCAGCAGAAAAAATAATTCGTCTTGGAGAGCTGGCAGATCGTCACACCAGCGGTGATGTCATCGAGAACGCAGATTTGACAAAGTCTCTGGAATGAGTCGTTTCGAAAGCGTCTGATGTCGGTAGGAAAAATAGATTTGCCAGATAAAAATCTGTGTGGGCAGTAAATAGCCTTAGGGGAAAGTGATCAGTCATGTTGTCTTTGGAGGAACATCGTATGTGTCATCTGAGAATGTTGTTCGTGCCTGTGTTGGCGTTGTGTGTCTCAGAAAGTGTTGCAGCCCCGGCACGAGTCGTTGACATGAGTGTTGCTGCAAAGCAGCCGAATCTACGGGTTGTGGAAAATAAGATTTCAGGGAGTGATCCACTCTCGGTGGCAGCGAGTGCATACGTCACACAGCGAGGTCGGGTGGCAATGTTGAATCTTCAAAACTCGATGAAAATGTTCAAGGCAATGAATGGGAAGCCTCCAACGTTTAAAGAGTTTGAGAAGATGATGAAAGAACATAATATCGAGTTGAATGTCTTACCACCAAAAAGGCTTTACGGGTATGATCCAAAGACCGGTGGTATTGTCATTCTTGAAGATACCAAAAGCTAATCGGCTTACGCTGTAGCCATACTGCCTCCACGAGAAATGTAGGTGTTGCCTTTTGTGTCGCGTTGCAGATCATGAAAGTGTTTTGAAGTGGCCCTTGCGACTGTTTATGTTGGAAGGAAAGCATGCTAGGCGATGTTATTCTTTTGAAATCAGTTCTCGCATTTTTTGGAATGCCGGGTTTTCCGCCGTGTTGCACCATTCAAATAGAATGGCTTCGGTTGTCGAAATCACAGCACCAGATCCTTCAAGGCGACGGAGTGCAATACTGTGATCCTGCTCGCGTCGGCTTCCGGCCGCATCGGCAGCAAGACAGACATGATATCCAAGTTGCAGCAAATCGAGTGCTGTTTGGGCAATACAGATATGGGTTTCAATGCCGCAAAGAACAAAAGTCTCAGTGCTTGAGGGTATTTGGTTCATGAAAGATGTGCTTCCACAACAACTGAAAGCCTTTTTTTCAATAGGTTCCTGGTGCTGAAACTTTGTAGCGAGTGGCGCAACTGTAGGCCCGAGCCCTTTGCGGTATTGTTCGGTAAAAATGACGTGTGTGCCAAAAAGGGTAGCGGCCTCTATCAGCCGACAACATTCAGTGGTGAGCTGGTGGGCGGTTGGAATAGTTGGTATCAGTTTTTCCTGTACATCAATAACACAGAGCGTTGAGCGTGCTGGGGTGAGTCGCATGATAATATGAGTTTTTAGAGGTGAGGTGGTTTCAGGGAATGAATCATGTGTGTTTTAACCGACTGATACTCGGTGCCACAGTACTCAAGGTGAAGACGGCGGCTGGACTCGCCTGTGATCTCAAGACTGATACGAAGGCGTTCTGTGGGCAGCGCAGGGGCTATTCGTTGGGGCCATTCAACGAATGCCCAGCAGCGGTGTCCGCGAGGGGCTTCCATCGCACTGTCCCAGCCAGTCTCAATGAGTTCGCTTGGGTCGATCATGCGGTACATGTCTGCATGGACGAGACGGAGCATCGTATCTGGTGATTCGTGTATTGTGATGAGATTGAATGTCGGGCTTGTCACTGTTGATGGATCAATGCCTACTGCCTTGGCTACAAGTTTTACAAATGTTGTTTTGCCAGCCCCCAATTCCCCTTCAAGAGTTACCAAAGCGGACGATGGGAGATGCTCGGCCAGTCTTGTTGCAAAACAGTCAAGGTCGTCCAGACAGGTTATTTCCTGAATGACACTGTTGCTGGAGCTCATTTTTTTATTCAAAGACATGCTCAAAACCTTTTGGTTCGAGGTGGTGAGTCTGCCCACTTGCCGTTCTGCTTAAGAGTTCAAGGTTTTTGGTTACTTCACCAATTATGTATGGCTGCATTGTTGTTTCGGGAAGGAGTGTCTGTGGATCACTGTGAACGAAAGCGTGAGCGTCATCCGGAGGAATGGCCAAAAGAAGTTCGAAGTCTTCGCCATCCTGTAGGGCATGTTGAATCGGGTCGAGATGGCCACCAGATTCTAATTTGGAAAGGCTGAGAGCGTCCGCGTGTACCGGTACAGCCTCGATATCAATAATCGCACCGGTCTGGCTCGCATTCATAAGTCGAGAACAGTCAATGGCGAGCCCGTCACTGATATCTATGGCAGCATGGACGTCAAACATGGATGCGATTGTGAGAGCTTCACGACAACGTGGCGTGACTTTGAGATGCCTGCCGAGTAGACTACCCCCGAGGGGGCCTGTCACAACAAGCAGGTCGCCAGATTTGGCTGTATTTCTACGCCAGCACTGGCCCGGGGAAACGCTGCCGATAGCGGTCACACTAATGACAAGAGGGCCGTCCCATGCGTTTGTGTCGCCACCGGCAAGTGTTGTGTCGAAAGTTTCAAGCTCTTCAATGATTCCTCGGAAGAGTTCGTCAGCCATTTTTCGGCCACTTTGTCGCGGAAGTGCAACTGAAACAACCGCAGCCTCTGGCTTTGCTGCCATTGCGGCGAGATCACTAAGGTTTACAGCAATTGCTTTCCTGCCGACTTGATACGCGGTAGCAGCTGGCGGAAAATCTTTGTCGCCATTCGATCTGGAGAATCGAAAGTCGACAGACTCTGTTAAAAGGTCTGTCGTGACCACGGTGCGGCTTCCCCCCGGTGGGCGAAGAACTGCAGCATCGTCACCCGGCGGAACTTCAAGCCGATATTCTTTTTTTATTTGTGGCAGGAGCCACTTGAGAAATTGATTTTCCACGCCAGTTTCTTCCGCTGAGAACGAAATCAGACAACACCGTGAGTGCCTACCTTAAGATCGTATCAGAGGTGAGGTGACCGAAAAGGGTATCACGGCCGCGGAGGATATAGAACTTTACGGTCTCTAGTTGGTCAGATTTGATCTGATCGAGAATGTAACTGACGTTGTCAGGCTTCACAGTTTCCCAGATGTGCAGGCCAACAAGAATATCCCCAGGCCGAATACCTTTGTCACTGGCAGGGCTTCCGAAACGAACTTCCTGTACGAGCAATCCACCGTGATAACGCGGTTGGAGTTGTTGAACAGTAGAGGAAACAGCCGGGGCGAGCCGGAGTCCAAGCTGCTCCCAGGATCGTTCTGACGCACTGACTTTTTGCTGCTTTGCTTTTGCCAGGGCAAGGGATAAATTTTCTTCACCACCTTCTCGTGTCACGGTGACCGCAACAACCTCTCCAGCCTTGTGACCCAAGAGAGCTCTCTCGATATCGAGCTGACTTGTCACGTTTCTGTCACCTACTCGAAGAATAATGTCGCCGGCCCGCATTCCAATCGTCTCAGCAGGACTTTGCCTGTGTACAGATTCAATAACTGCAACCGTTCCGCAGGTTCTGCATACGATTCCGTGCCAGGTGTGATCAATTCGTTCAACAGATAAAAGTCCAGTAACGATTCGGAGTACGCTATCAACCGGGATTGCAAAACCGATACCTTGTGCACCAGCACGTACTGCTACGTTAATACCAATCATTTCTCCATTGATATTAAGAAGGGGTCCACCGGAATTGCCTGGGTTAATGCTTGCATCTGTCTGAATAAGGTCTTCGTATCGCTGGGTGGGGCTTACATCGACATTGCGATGGAGAGCAGAAATGATTCCACGGGTGACGGTGTGCTCGTAGCCAAAAGCGTTGCCAAGTGCGAGCACAGTTTCCCCAGTGAGGAGGTCGTCTGAAGTTCCTAATTGAATGACCGGGAGTGGGTCGATGGTATCAATTTTTATAACAGCGAGATCGGTCCTTCGATCATGGGAAATGAGACGGGCTGCGACTGTACGTCCTGATGCGAGTGTTACCTCAATTTCACGGACACCATCGACGACGTGGAAATTTGTGACTGCGTAGCCACGAGCGTCAATGACCACTCCGGTACCCATTCCGTTGACTCTGCGGTCCTCAGTATCGTCGCTGGAATCTGAAACAAATTTCTCGCCATGGATGTTGACGACGCTGTCTCTGCTCGTTTCAATGGCCCGCACGATCGCAGTCCGTCGGAGATCTTCCGCGCAAGCAAAGCTAGAAAATGCTAAAAGGGCAGTAAAAGTTGTTACGAGCAGGTAGCCCCGCGTGTACACCATGAGAAGATTCCGGACAAAAGTTGCCAACGGCGGCAACGTGTCCGACCGCCCTTCAAGGTATTACTCGACGATTCACGGGAATTGAGTTTGGCGGTATCTCCCGGACCCCTATACCTTGCCAGTGCACGGTCTTTGATGCGACTGCCGTGCCGGCTGGGCGAAATTTGACGGTGGTTTAAAAATCCTCAAGAGTCGCGTGCGAAGGAACCTTCTGCATCAGCGTTTTTATTTGCTTTTTTGGGAAGGAGAAAAGGTAGGAATTGCAGAACAAGGAAGAGTAGCAATGTCGTCAGGATTGCGTACGGCCAAATCGAAGCAAGCCGTTCGCCGAAGTCCCATCCAGCAGCACGAGCAACGCCACCAACAAGAGTTGCCACAAAAACGATAAAGAGTCCAGCCATAATGATGCCGCAGCCGAGAGATGCCATCGTGCCACGGAAAGTTCCTAGCTCACTAAACTCCTCTTGGTGGAGGTCGATCCCCCTCCCTCGTTTGACACTTCGTGGAATAGTCTCTGCCAGTTCGATTGTGCGGGCAGCATCAGGCCACGTCGCTGGAGGAATTAATCTTTCGGAAGAGCCTTGGTTTTCGCCATGAGCAGTTTGAAGAAGGTGTGCAAGAAGTACATCAGCAGGTTGGAAATCAGTGGTCTCTGACGGGAAGTTCAAGAGAGGGTCGGATGCTTCTGAATCCGATTGGTGGGAAACTTTCCACGCCCCACGATCCTCAGGCGGGATTTCAATGCAAATGCGGCCATGTTCACAGAGAAGTTGGATCGACAGTTCAGGAGTTTTTCCTTTGGCAACATGCCAACGAACTGATACTTGGTCAGGTCCACTCAGTCCTACAGCGAGTGTCGCCCATCCGGAGTCGCCACCACCAAGTGCCATGAGACGGGATGGGTCACCGATGAGTACTCGAATAATGTCGGCATCACGAGCAAAGCTCGCAAGGACACTGTCCTCGTTACGAGTAGGTTGTCGACGTTCAAACTGAAGGGACTCAATTGAACCAAGTGGACCATTTCCAGCAATCGATTGCTCGATGAGGGTTCTGAGTGATTGAATAATCGGATGCTGTCGTGCTGCAAGTGCTGGTATGACTGTAGCCGTAGAGTCAGCGAGAATCATGTCTAGCTCGTATGCCCAGAGCATTGATAACGATGCGGGGTGGCCAACAAGAAGTAGCCTGCCTGCCTGAACAAGTGTTCTCACTTGCTCCGCCCGCTGCTCATTCCACCCATCGACCCCAACCAAGACAGCATCGCAGAGGTCTTCCTCCAAAAGGCCCTGCCATTGCTCGCGTGGTTGGCGATCAATACCTAAAAGCGCTGGTGGTAAGTCACTCGGTACGTCGTACGCAGGGCTGAGGGTATGGCCAGCTTCTACCGCAGCGGAAGCGATCGCGAGAATCTGTTCGTCACATCCGAGGAGTCCAATTTTCATCTGCGGCTTAGGCTTTACAATATAGTTGTGTTAGACGGCAATTTTCGTCGGTCAAAAAAGAATGACTAAGATATCATGGCCGATCGAAAGATTCACTTACAAAATCATATCGTAGAACGACGGGAAGAGGATGCCGTATGTTGGCTGAAATTATCGCAATTGGGGATGAACTGACAAGTGGCCAACGGCTTGATACAAATAGCCAATGGCTTTCTCGTGAACTTGGGCTCCTTGGTATTCCTGTGAGATATCACACGACCACGTGTGATACTCTTGAGGCAGGGGTACACGCATTTCAGGTTGCTGCTCGTCGGGCACAGGTGGTGGTAGCAACAGGAGGGCTGGGTCCGACTGCTGATGATTTGACCAGAGATGTCTTGGCAGAATTGTCTGGAAAGCAACTGGTCTTATCAGAGCAGGCACTGGAAGTGATAACTTCTCGTTTTTTGGTTCGGCATGCTGTGATGCCAGAAAGTAATCGCCGGCAAGCGTTGTTTCCTGACGGAAGTTGTCCGATAGAGAATCCTGATGGGACGGCTCCCGGAATCGCTGTTTCATTGCCTGCATCGGACGAATGGGGCGATGGTCATGGATGTGTTGTGTACGTTCTTCCGGGAGTGCCAGCGGAAATGCGACGAATGTGGAATGAGACAGTATCAATTGAGTTGAAAAAAGGAAAAGGCAGTAAGAAAGTACTTCAGCATCGGCGGCTCAAATGCTTTGGTGCTGGAGAAAGCGCGATTGAAGAGATGTTGCCTGGCCTTATTGAGCGAGGACATGACCCGACGGTTGGCATCACCGCGCACGAAGCAACTATTACACTACGCATTTCAGCCTGGGCAGACGATCAGGATTCTTGTACGAAAAAAATCATCACTACAGAAAATATGATTCGTGAAAAGCTTGGGCAACTGGTGTACGGTGAAGAAGATGATGAGGTTGAAGATGCGGCAGGTGCAGCACTGATTGCGGCATCAGCAAGTCTGGCGACCATCGAAGCTGGTACTGCAGGCAGGGTCGCCGCCCTCTTTGCACAGGCGGCTGACAGGCGGCAGATTGGTACGGCGTCATTTTTTCGAGGAGGATTGGTACTTCCTGAGTTGTCGCTCGAAAAGCCGCATCTTGTTGATGCAGCAAAAGGTGTCGCAAAAAGCCATAATGCGTCTGTCGGCATGGCTATAGGTCCCGTGCGACCAATAGGAACACGTCAGGCGGTTGATGTAATTGTTGTAAAAGACGACTCTGTAATCGCCACGGAGCATATCCTGGGAGGTGGTGGTATCGCCATGTCACGGGCTGCAAAGTCGGCAATTGATCAGGTACGACAGACGCTGCTTTAGGGGGAACGTCTAACTTTAGGGGGAACGTCTAGGAAGAAAGGAACTACGCTACGCAATGACAGGAAAAACCACGGCGGTTGGTATCAGTCGAAGGACAGTTGTTATTTTTTGTGGTTTTGTTGTGCTCGTTGCACTCATTGTGTGGCCGGCATTTCTTGGAAGAATTCGGTACGCCCAGACCAGGGCCGAGTTGCGTGCAATTCGTGACGCCGCAATGGTCTCTGAACTGTCTTCTGTTGGCAAGCTCTTCACAACGCTTGCACGTATCATTGGTCCATCAGTTGTGAATGTAACAGGCGTGCGTCGTGTGCAAACATATGTGGATGAAATCACAGCCTTGAGAGGAGGTCTTTCGACTGGCTTGGTTGATGAATCTGTAGGTTCCGGGTTGATTATCTCATCTGATGGGTACATTGCGACCAACTATCATGTTGTCTCTCAGAGCGAGGCAATTGAAGTCCGCCTGGCTGACAAGCGAGTTTTTCAGGCGCAGCTTGTAGGAGCTGATGCTGCAACAGATCTGGCGGTGTTGAAAATCATGGCCGATGATCTACCCGTCGCAGATTGGGGGGATAGCGAAACACTCGAAGTCGGTGAAATGGTATGGGCGATTGGAAACCCCTATGGACTTGAGCGTACCTTGACGTACGGAATAGTCAGTGGCATGGGCCGCCGAGGAGTGGTCGGAAACCCCTATGAAGAATTTCTGCAAACAGATGCGTCAATCAACCCAGGTAATTCAGGTGGTCCACTTGTGGATGTACATGGCAGGGTAATGGGGATTACAACTGCGATTGTTGGAAAAAGCTTTCGAGGAATCGGGTTCGCAATTCCGAGTACAACAGCTCGGCGTATTTGTGAAGAAATACGTCAACAGGGGCACGTTGAGCGAGGGCATGTCGGGCTTCGGCTTCGCGAAAGACCTGCTGGAGGCGTCCTGATTGCAGCAGTTGCAGAGCAATCACCTGCTTCCATGGCAGGCCTTCGGTCGGGTGACGTCATTACAGAGCTGGATAATGAGTACATAGATAGCCCCGCCATGCTCGTTCTGATGCTGACGCGGCTGCCGATTGGTAACGAAGTTACACTGACTGTGCTCCGTGAGGATGATGTAATACAGGTCCCCATTCGCGTTGGAAGGCGTCCCAAAGAATAGAAGAGTTGCAGGAACCCCTGTAAGATGTCACAAGAAGTGACGTTCTGTTCTGCGTAAGGAACAAATTTTTGCGCTTGGTGAAAAGGGAGGTCTGGGAATGTTTCGATCATGCATCTGTCTGTTTGTTGCAGGACTCATGACAAGTGTGGCTTTTGGTGCTGGAAAGCCAAATATCATAATTCTTATGGCTGACGACCTTGGGTGGAACCATGTTGGTGTGTCTGAATCGACGTGTGGAACGGCACCGACGATGTATCAGACGCCAAACGTGGCCCAATTAGCAGGAAAAGGAGTCAGTTTTCCTTTTGCCTATGCTCAGCCAAATTGTGCACCAACCCGCGCGGCGATGCTCACCGGCCAATATGCTCCACGTCGTTACAATGACATTTATGTTGTTGGTAATTTGAATCGAAATGGTCGCGGCGGTATTTCGAAGGAAAAGGCAAAGTTCAAAGGGCCGCCGCAGCATGAGGACGTTGGCGCAGAGGCAATTACGATTGCTGAGTCACTGAAAGAAAATGGATACGCAACTGCGCATATCGGAAAATATCACGTTGGTGGACATGACGGCCCGGAAACGCTGCCCGAGAACTCGGGGTTTGATGTAAATATCGGTGGGTTTTCACAAGGGCACCAGCCGGTTTGCTTTGCGTCGCGTGATGGGAAACAATGGAAATTTAAAAATCTCGGTCGTGGTGATTTTGACCGATGGGCTGAGCCGTACGGCACGGCATATCTAAAAAAACGTGACTTGCCTGAATCGTTGTTGGGTACCCCAAAGCATGTAAGCGATGCGTTTGGTGATGCTATGGTGGAGACCGTTGCGAGTCTTGCGTCGGGAAGTCAGCCATTTTATTTGCAGCTTTATACATACGCTGTTCACGGCCCGGTGAAAGCCAGGCCTGACCTAAGAGAGGAAGCAGCGGGACGGGCTCAGAGTAAAAAGATGGTGGAATATCTAGGTTTTATCGCCGGTGTGGATGAAAACGTGGGTCGCCTCATGGCTGTGCTTGATGATCCAAATCGAGATGGTGATATGCAGGATTCAATCCTTGAAAATACGTTAATCCTTATTACCTCAGATAACGGCGGAACACATGCGAATAATCTTCCGCTTCGGGGAGAGAAGGGTATGTTTACCGAAGGCGGAATTCGAGTTCCATTAATCGCTTTCTGGAAAGGCCATCTTCCTAAAGGCCGAGTAAGCCGACGGATGGTTCATGCAGTTGATTATTACCCAACATGCCTTGACGTGGCCGGAGGAGGATGGGTGCCGTCAAGCGATGTGCATCCACTCGACGGTGAGTCTTTTCTTGGAGAGCTTCTGCAGCCTGGGTCGGATGATGATCGTGGGCCGGTTTGTTATTTGTTTCCAGGGTACCTAGATCAACGTGCGCAGCCCGGTGCTTGGGTAATTAACGAAGTCGGAGACGATCGATTCAAGGCAAGTTTTGATTATGAGGAAAATGCATGGTCTCTCTTTAATCTCAGTGAGGACAATGGCGAAGAAAGAAATCTGGCAATTAAAAATAAAAAGGTTTTAGTGACGCTTGCAAAACAGCTCGATGCCTGGCTGACGCAAAAGGGGGCAACATGGCAGCCCAAATATCCAATTCGAAAAGAAGACGGCATGTCTGCAGGAAGGCCTCCCAAGCCGTAAGATAAAAATCTTTATGAATTTCACGACTTCTATTCATGACGTACAACGTCAGGTGGTTCAGATGGCTGGTTGTTGCCTAATGTTTATCCCAAGGCGTCAAAGAAGAACTGGAATTTCTCCAGTGCTCTTGATAACGATTCTCTGTGCATCATCGGTATCCACAGCTGCTGATAATCATGCACCAACGCTACAGGGGGATCGGTTTAAAAAGCTTGTTCCTTTTGATCCCACAGCTCAATTCATTATTGGTGCCACATTTAATTTTCCACATCTTGAGACACCAGCAGAAGAGATTTTTGAAAATGACTTTCAGGTGCTGACGCCTGGGAATGCGTTTAAGCAAACGGCAGTGCACCCGCGGCCAGGGGTATGGGGATGGAAAAAAGCCGATGCCATGGTTGAGT
>Ga0315320_10002023_pt1 | contig 16781 bp, 9 predicted proteins | sample M140m21515metaG_FD_203458 | JGI IMG/M metagenome (GOLD analysis project Ga0315320, IMG submission 203458) | Ammonia-oxidizing marine archaeal communities from Monterey Bay, California, United States - M1 40m 21515 | ecosystem: Environmental > Aquatic > Marine > Coastal | place: USA: California... | reverse complement strand
CACCACGGCCTCCGCCACCACGGCCTCCGCCACCACGGCCTCCACCGCCACGGCCTCCACCGCCACGGCCTCCACCGCCACGGCCTCCACCGCCACGGCCTCCACCGCCACGGCCTCCACCGCTACGGCCTCCACCGCCACGGCTATTTCCGAATGAACCCTGATTTCTTTGGCCATAATGACCTTGATTACGGTCATTTCTGTTTCGGTCACCGTAACTCTGGCGTCTCTTTGGTGCGATGAATTCTACTTCGAATTCAGGTAAATCGGCAAACTCAGGAGGTTTGAAATCGACTTTTATTCCAACTTCACGTTGAATTCTTCCATATGATTTCTTTTGTGGCTTCTGAACTAAAGAGATGACAATACCGCTTGCTCCACCTCTAGCAGTTCTTCCACTACGGTGCTTGTACGCTTTGGCATTTTCTGGAGGGTCGTAGTGTATTACGCAGTTGACACCCTCGACGTCAATTCCTCTTGCTGCAACATCTGTTGCCACAAGAGCCATACATTCACCATATTGGAATCGCTTCATTGCTCCATCTCTTTGTCTTTGAGATAAGCCGCCATGAAGTGTTTCAATTCCTAGGCCATCATATTCTAAATCTTCACCAACTCTGTCAACGCCAGCTCTAGTTCGGCAAAATACAATAGTACGTCCGCACTTTCTAATGATCTCAGATGATATTGTTGATTTCTTAGAATTTGGCATCAACCAAAAGTGATGCTCCATACTCTCGATACTGACTTCTTCTGGACCGACTTCAATAGTAACTGGATTTGTTTGATAATCACGTACTAATTCTGCCACTTCATCGTCGAGAGTAGCACTAAAAAGAATTGTTTGACGGTCTTTTTTACACTCATCCAAAATTTGGCATACAGGTTCCATGAACCCCATATCCGCCATTCTATCTGCTTCATCCAAAACTACAATTCCAGTCTCTTCTAGAGAAAGTGAACCGCGGTCTAGTAAATCGATAAGACGACCAGGACATGCAACTAAAATATCGACTCCTCTTTCCAAAGCACGGAATTGCTTGGTGTAGGAAACTCCTCCATATACTGCATGAACATAAAGTTCCATTTCCCAAGCTAGTGGTTCTAGAACTTTGTAAATCTGCTCTGCCAATTCTCTTGTCGGTGTAAGAATTAGAGAAGTTGGACGACCAGGTCTAGCAGGTTCAGTTCGTTCGACTAAAGGCAAACCAAATGCTAGAGTTTTTCCTGAACCAGTTGGCGCTCTACAACAAACGTCTTTCCCAAGCATTCCATCCGGAATTGATTCGGTTTGAACCTCGAAAGGTTCCTCGATTCCTTGCTGACGCAAAGCATTGACTAATCTCTCGCCAATACCTAGATCTGAAAATGAAACCATGCTCTCCCCGTTTGTGGCCGTCTTCCAACCCTATTTGATACCCACAGTAGTAATAGTGCCTAAATCAGTAAATTAAGGTAAATTATCTTTGCTTCGAAGCAATTTAGTCTATTCTGACCAACATTGCAACTGCATTGCCTCCACCAAGACACAATGTGACTATACCAGAATTTGCCTCAACTCTTCTCATTACTCCAAGCATAGTGATTAAACATCTTGTACCGCTACTTCCTAGAGGATGACCGAGACTTACTGCACCCCCGTGAAGATTGAATCTATCATTAGGTATTCCTACTTCTTTAGCAACGGCGCAAGACGCTGATGCAAATGCCTCATTGTGTTCGTAGATATCAACATCCAAAACATCTAGTGAATTTCTCTCCAAGAGCATTCTAATTGCCGGAATTGGAGCGCTCATAACTTGGTCAGGAGCAACTCCGCTGGTGTAATAATCTTCGACATAAGCAATTATCTCCCAACCTTGTTCTTTGGCAAATTCTGCATCTGCGAGAAGAACTGCACTTGCACCATCGTTGAGAGTACTAGCATTTCCTGCCGTAACTTGGCCTTCTTTATTGAATACTGGGCGAAGTTTCGAAAGTATATCTACCGAAGAATTTGCCTTCACACCTTCATCTTTGGAGAAGATAACAGGGTCTCCTCTTCTTTGAGGAATCTCTACTGGGAAAGATTCCCAATCAAACCATCCGGATTCCCATGCTTTAGCCGCTCTTTGGTGGCTTTGAACCGCAAATTCATCCGAATTTATTCTAGATATTTCACTGACATTAGCAACCGTTTCGCCGGTATTCCCCATGTGAATATCATTGTACACATCCCATAATCCATCATGAATCATTGAATCAACTAATTTTGAATCTCCCATCTTTTTCCCGCGTCTTTGGCCCATCAATAACTGAGGTGCATTGGACATACTTTCCATTCCTCCAGCGATGATAACCTTACTTTGACCTGCACGAATACTGTTTGATGCAAGCATTGCTGCTTCAAGAGAACTTCCACATACTTTGTTGATTGTTGTTGCAGGAGTGCTTACTGGTAAACCAGAACCAAGAGCTACTTGTCTTGCTGGATTCTGCCCACATCCTGCCTGTAGAACTTGTCCAAACAAGAAGTCGTCTACAATACCGCTTGCTGGGTCTAATCCAACTCTTGAACATAATTCTTTGACCGCTAAAATACCCAAATCAACGGCAGATAAGGAAGACAAAGAGCCCATAAAAGAACCGATAGGGGTTCTAGATACTGCACAGATTGCTACTTTGGATTCTCCCATAAATAGGCTAAAAGGAATCTTATCTTGAATGTGTGCATCTAATTTTTCAACTGTTTTATGAGAAGAGTTGATGAAAGAAAAGTCCTGCGAGTGTCATGGCCAAATTCAAAACCGATTTTGAAACAGAGAGAGAACCCAACCAAATGCGACATGTAGAGGTTGAGATTGATTTTACCCCAAACGCACTAGCATCGATACTTTATCGCCAAGGAGATACTGTAATTCTTGTGTGTTGTACCAAAGAATCTAGACTACCTGGTTGGTTCCCTAGAGACTCGACTAAGGGATGGGTTCACGCGGAGTATTCCCTACTTCCTGGTTCTACTGATTCCAGATTTAGAAGAGAAAGACGCGGTGCAAAAGGCCGTACTCAAGAAATTGAAAGACTGATTGCTCGCTCTCTACGTGCTGCTGTAGACCTTGAGGCTTTGGGCCCTATTTCTCTGAATATAGATTGTGATGTGCTAAATGCAGATGGAGGCACTAGATGTGCTTCGATTACTGCTGCTAATATAGCATTAAGACTTGCAGTTAGAAGAATGATAGCACAAGGAATTTGTCTACCTCTTGACTTGAGACCAACTGATGAACAAAGAAAATCAGGATGGACCGCTCCAACTCTGTCAGAAGCAGAGAGAACAAATCACGAAAACGATGTCATACCTCATGACCTTGCCGCTCTGTCTGTTGGACTGATCGATGGGGAAGTATACCTTGACCTTGACTATATTCTTGATTCTAATGCTGATGTTGATATGAATGTGGTAAAAACTAGTGATGGTAAGTATGTCGAAATTCAAGGTACTGGTGAAGAGTCTACATTTTCCAAAGAAGAACTCGCCGCCTTACTTTCACAAGCCGACTCTGGCCTTGAAGCTTTATTCGAAGCACAGGTAGCCATTTTAGACGGTATCGAATGAACCTTTACAGCATTCATTCTTCGGAAGGCTTGAAATGCCAGTCGACATCGCCACGATTACTGGGTAAGTAGCTTAGTTGGGAGAGCGCAGCACTGAAGATGCTGAGGTCGCTGGTTCAAGTCCGGCCTTACCCACCAGTTTTCACCATATCGCGAGATTTATTCTTAGATGAATAAATATTCAAGCGTTGGGTTCATGTGCTAGTGACCTTTCTGCGCGTCATGGGCGATGAAATTATTGATGGCGCCGAAGACATCGCTGAGGTCGATGTCGAGCAAAAGGCGCGAGATAAGGTCGCTAAAGAAATCAGCGAAATTAGACGTCGTCGTTCCAAGGATAAAAAGAAAAGATTCCTAACAAACAAAGAAGATTATGTGCTATTCGCTGGGCTTGGATATGGTGCATTATTCGCATTGGTTATTTTTTGTATGTCTAGTGGAATTTTTGGCTCTTCGGCAACACTAGACCAAAAGGCATCACAAACATTCCTAGATACTGGAGAGGAATGTGAAAATATCGAAGATACCCCATGGATTCACATATTTCCAGAAAATGACTTGGAATATTTCTCATTAGCAGGCCATAATCTTGAAGAAGGTTTTGCGTTGATGAACTATTCAATAACTGAAATTGGTAATGATGATTGGGCTGGTATCAGTAATGAGATTGTGGAAGATGTTAAAGATGAAAGAGCGTATTTTGAAGCATCTTATGAAACGCTTGGAATAGGAGAATATCAATTATATTTCGAAGTCACAATATTCAATAATAGCGATATTGAAAATGCCAGTATAGTCGAAGATGGTGAAAAAATGACTAAAACCATAGATTTCGAATTAAAAATTACTGATGGAGGGTTCTTTTCTTTCCTCCCGTTTGTCGACTCCGATACAAAAAGTGAAGTCAGAATCACCGATTCTGGAAGTCGTACTTGCTGGACCACAAAAGACCTTGGAGACTGGGGCTATATCCTAATGGCTGCTGAACTAGGTGGTGGAAGAGAAACTGCAATGCTTACTGGTGGAACTGCTGGTATCCCTGCTTGGTGGATGGCGTTCATCTCCCTTTCTCTATCCGCTGTAACATTGCTTGTTGTTTATCCAATAATGTATAAAATATACCATCAGGATACTGATGATGTATTATCTAGGGCACATATTTCACGTCTTGTAGAAGATTCTTTGAATAAGACAGCTAAGCGCCTAAGTATATTGGTGGATTGGGAATTATACAAAATAGAATCTAGGGAGCTTTCTATTGACATAATGGTACCATACAAAAATACTGATGCTACTCTTTCGGATAGTAAGGATGTCCGTGCTGAAGTGCTTCGAGAAATATTAGAGGAATTCGCAATATTCCGTGTTTTCAAACCAGTTCAACTAACAGTTAGAACAATTGGAATGAATCAAGCGATAGACTTTGACAGTGGAGTTGGAGTTGGAACAGGAGCAGAAGGTGCTGAATTAGAAGATGAACAAGACTATTCGAGTTTCTTTTCTGAACTTCACACATTATCTCGAGTTGAAGACGAAGTTAGAGACAGTTTGGACTTGTTCTTCACTCGAAGGAGCGATGTTAGAATGGAAGGTGCTGTGGTTACTAGCGACGATAGTGTCATCTTTGTTTCAGTGATTTACCGACCAACACAAAAATTCGCGTTCTTCAGATTTAAGAAAACAACCGATGAAGTGGAAGTTGAACTATACAGATATATTTCTGAGAGAAATAATGACCTACTAGGCAGTCAAGAATTAATCGTAAAAGCAAGAAACCAAATCTCAACCCTAGCAGATCGCTCCGGCGCAGGACGTGTTGAAAGTGGTGGCAAGGATGATGATAGAATTGTTGCAGTTGCAAAGCAAGACGGCCTTGGTGGAAAGATGTTACAGACCAAATTCTTGGGCAATACCCTTTCAACTGTAGAGTATATGGCAAATGAGAAGCGTGAAATGATTAACAAATGGGGATTCTGGGGGTTGATTGTCTTTGTATGGATTCCATTCATGGCATCTGGCGTTCTAGTTGGAGCAATGTTAGGATTATTATCTAGAATGCAGTTCTCAAGAGTTCTCGCTGCAACTTTCATCGGTGGAGCCATCGCTTCTATGACATGGGCTTACACTGCTGAGGGGATTGTGAAATTCATGCACCAGTATAAGTTAGAAGCTGTTATTCCTTTGATAATAATTGTTTTCGTTGGTGCTGCTTTACTTCACATTAGGTCTACAAAGGTGAGAAGACAAACTGAATTGTTTGAAGATACCCTACTAGACAATTTCCATGCTGACGTTCATGCGAAGTATGGCGATAACTGAGCATAGGTGATGAGCTTGCAAGCCAATACTGTAATCAATGGCTCTAAAGATACATGTGGAGATAAAGTCAAGTTAGGAATTATTACTGTTAGCGATAGAGCGAGCAGTGGTGAATACTTGGATGAAGGAGGGCCTTCTATACTCGAGTTCTTCAACCAAGCATTAGCAAGTCCTGCAGAGGTTGTTTATCGATGCATTCCAGATGATTACTCGTTAATTCAGGAAGTGATGATTGAATTCGTAGATGTACTTGGATGCAATGTAGTTGTGACTACTGGCGGGACAGGACCTGCAAAGCGAGATGTCACACCAGAAGCAACAATTTCAGTTTGTGATAGAATATTGGATGGATTTGGCGAACAAATGAGAAATATTTCCCTAAAGTACGTACCTACTGCAATCCTTTCAAGGCAGGTTGGCGGTACGCGAGGCAAGTGTCTGTTATTCAATTTGCCAGGCAGGCCAAAAGCAATACGTGAGACTATTGATGAAATTTGGAAAGCAGTTCCTTATTGCGTTGATCTTCTTGAAGGACCATATATGGACATGAACGATGAGGTCTGTGTGGCTTTTAGGCCTAAGTCCGCTAGAAGACGCTGATTCTTTCCGAAGAGTTCATTCATTGCCTAGTATGCCCACGAATGAGGAGAGAGTTATGAGTGTTGAAGGGAACTTATTGATTTGTGGTGCTACAATGGTGCTACCTGAGAAAACTATAATCGGAGATTTGAGAGTATCTGGTGGCAAAATTTCTGAAATTTCCGTCGGCGGAGGCCTCAAGTCCGAAGACAACGAACTCTTTGTCGATGGAACAGGACTGCACCTATTGCCAGGAGCGATAGACCCTCAAGTACACTTTAGAGACCCCGGTCAACCCGAAAAAGAAGACCTAGCGAGTGGTTCGGCTGCTGGTGTAAGTGGAGGAATCACTTCATTCCTAGATATGCCGAATAACAAACCTGCTATCACTACCTTAGATGGAATGATGACTAAACTTGAAACCGCTTCTAAAAAGTGTATTAGCAACTATGGATTCTTTATTGGAGCAACTGAAGATAATGTAGAAGAATTACAAAAAGCAGTTGGAAAGCCAGATGCCCCTATTGCAATTCCGGGAATTTGTGGAATTAAGATATTCATGGGAGCATCAACTGGAACACTACTCGTCTCTGATAGAGGTGCTCTGAAAAATATATTCGAAAACACTGCTGGATTAATTGCTGTTCACGCAGAGGATGAGGATAGAATGAATGAAAGATTCAAGTTATTCCAAGATCGAACCGATATGGAAGCACACGCGCTATGGAGAGATGACATCACTGCATTATTAGCCACTCAGACCGCGGTTGAAATGGCTAAAGCCACTGGACACCGACTACACATTTTGCACTTGACATCGGGACTCGAAGCGGACTGGCTAAGCGATATATGTCAAAGTCCAAGCAATGCAGTTGAGACGCCAATAATTACTACTGAGGTATTACCACAACACCTAACATTTGATGAAACAGATGTCCATGAAAGAGGAACTCGTTTGAAAATGAATCCACCGATAAGATATGCTATCGATAAGGAAAAGTTGTGGCAGAGATTGCATGATGGAACTATCATTTGTATTGCCACTGACCACGCTCCTCATACATTAGAGGCTAAAGAACTTGGATTCCCTAAAGCACCTAGCGGTATGCCAGGGGTTGAAACTTCACTACCAGTTATGCTAACTCATGCTAAAGATGGTAATTGCACTATTGAAGATGTAGTAAATTGGATGTCGACCAATGTTGCTGAATGTTACCAGATGATAGGGAAGGGTAAACTCGAAGAAGGCTATGACGGCGATATTGTACTTGTAGATATGAATAAGGAAGCCACAGTAAAAGATGATTTATCTTGGACTAGAGTCGGCTGGAGCCCATATGCTGGCAAAGAGTTAGTTGGTTGGCCTGTTTTGACTGTTATTGAAGGAATTCCTGTCTTTGAAAGAAATCAAATTACTGGGCAAAAGGGGAAATTATTGGTAGAGGCAGGAACTGTCGGAAAACCAATTTTGATGGGCCCTTGGAAATGATAAAACCCCAAATTTAGCCCAATAATAGGGAAATAGATTAAAAGTCTTAGCGAATTAATAACTTCAAGGAGACATATTATGAGCGAAGGATTAGAAGAAACACTTGGAAGCGGATATCAACAAATAATTATCGGATTTGTGGTATTCATTATTGGAGCAATTTGGGGCGGAATAATGGCTGATGATGGCATGACTGCCTCTGATGTATATTGGCCGGCTTTCACTATGCTTGCTGGAGCAATGATTACTATGCTAGGTATTTCATTTGGAACCGAACAAGAAGATGACAGAACCAACGACCTGATGGACGCAATTAACGAGTTAACCGCTCGAATGGAAGCGATGATCGGCGGAGATGAAGGTTCAGAAGAGTAACTAGTCTAAATTATATAGATTGGAATACTTTTGTTCTACATATTGTAAGAATGGTTCAGGAGAAGGTGGCATACCTGTCGCCTTTTCTATCAATTCACTAGGAGTCCATTTACTTCCTTGATGATGTATTTTAGGCCTCAACCAATTTAGTAGACTAGACCAATCTCCCGATTGAACAATTTCATCAATATCTCCTAAATCATCAGACATGGCCTGTAATAGTTGAGATGCATATAGGTTTCCAAGCGTATAGGTAGGGAAGTAACCAAACGCTGCCATAGACCAATGTATATCTTGTAAGCACCCTAAAGTATCATTTGGAACCTTGATATCGAACCACTCTTCAAACATTGAATTCCAAACCTTAGGTAAGTCTTTGACAGGTAAATCTTCATTGAAGATTTTCTTCTCAATCTCATATCTTAGCATAACATGTAGATTGTAAGTAACTTCATCTGCTTCTACACGAATAAAACCAGGCGTCACGCTATTAGCGATTTTATTCAAATCTTCAGGGCTCCAATCAGGAGACTCTGGGAATTGTTCCTTGAACCAAGGCAAGGCAACTTGCCAAAAAGATGGAGTCCTACCAATTTGATTTTCCCAAAATCTACTTTGTGATTCATGAACTCCTAATGAAACTGCATCGCCCCTAGGAGTAAATGAATGCTCTAAAGAAAGCCCTTGTTCATACAGTGCATGTCCTGTTTCATGCATAACTGCATATAAGCAAGAAAATGGGTCTTTTTCGTCAAATCTAGTTGTAAATCTAGTATCACCAGGCCAAAGTCCTGCTGAGAAAGGATGAGTTGAAGCGTCCATTCTTCCAGCCTCAAAATCAAAACCCATCACCTGTGAAACCTTGGTACAAAATTCGGTTTGACCTTCGATGGAAAATACCATGCCTTCGGGCAACTCAGGGTCTGGATTACTTTCTTTCGCCTTGATTATTTTTTGTAATAAAGGCACTAGACGCTTCTTTAATCCATCAAAAAGAGGGTCATAATCATCCACAGTCATACCGACTTCAAATTCATCTAGAAGTACATCATAGGGAGTTGTTTCAACACCATAGTATTCGATTTTCTTCTTTGTCATATCAACTAAATCTTGAAGCTTCTCTTGAAACATGGAAAAATCTGATTCTAACCTTGCTTCTTGCCATGATAATAGTGCCTCTGATTTAGTCTTGGCAAATTGTGCCACGAAAGCCGAAGGTAATTTTTTGGCCTTTTCATGTCTTCGCTTTATCTCTTTCAAATTTGATTTCTGATCTTGGTTCAAATTATCCTTATTAGACAACTTTTCAATAAGTTCGCCTAAATCCGGAGCGATTGTTCGAGAATGTTGCTCTTTGGCCAACCATGAGAGTATTTCTCCACGAGATTGTGCACCCTTAGCAGGCATTATTGTTTCTTGGTCCCATCCAAGATGGCCCTGCAATGCTCCGATTTTGTGGATGTCTTTAACCTTCGAAATAAAATCTTCATAATCGTCCATATCATTGGGACATGTAACTTACTCATCAATACTTTCATATTTTTACTAAGAAAAATATCTCTGATACGGCCACACATTCAAGACTGACGACTTTATCCGGCTATCATGGGCAAGTCATCTGGAGCAAAAGATGCTGACATGCCCGATATCGATGATAACGATTTAGCTGATGTTGTTGAATCTGTAATCACTAATTCAATAGGTAAATCGTCCGAACAAATAGACTTGGGTTTGGAGCAATCCAGCGAAGAATTATTGGCAACAAGCGCAAAAATGGTTGTCGAGACATGTATGGATATAAGACGAGGAGAAAATGTCCTAATCGTTTGTGACCCTACCACTGGCGAAATTGGTCAAGCACTGCATGAAGCGGTTACAAAGCGCTCTGAGAGAGTATTACTAATCGTTATGCCAAAAGGTCGTCATCATGGTGAAGAACCACCGTCACCTGTTGCAAGTTTGATGCGTCAACAACAAGTTATTCTTGCACCTACAAGATATTCCTTAACCCACACTAAAGCAGTGAGGCAGGCTTTGAAAGAAGGAGCACGTGTTGCTACAATGCCTGGTATGACTGAAGAAATGTTCACCCATGGTGGAATGTCTGCTAATTTCAATGAAATCAAAAGAAAAATCAGTAACCTCGGCCCTTATCTAAGAAGGCGCAGAATAATCAATGTAAAGTCTGAACAAGGCACTGACATAACGTTTGAAGTGAACTGGAGAGAGTGGAAATTAGACGATAATGGCATTTGTAATAGACCAAAGATGCTGACCAACCTTCCAGCAGGCAAGGCGTTTATCATGCCGAGAGAAGGTTCAATGAATGGAAAAGTGATAATTGACGGTTCATGGGATGCGACCCTTCTTGATGAAGAAATTGAACTAGAAATTGAAAATGGAATTGTCATAGATGTTAAAGGAGGAACTACTGCTGCAAATATCCGTCAAGAATTTGGTGAAGTCGCAAGAACACTTCGTTCTAAAGATAGAGAAAATGTTTGGACAATTGCAGAATTTGGTTTTGGAGTTAATGATCAAGCTAGATTAGGCGGTAATGTTCTTGAAGATGAAAAGCGATTGGGTACATGCTATATCGCAATTGGAGATAACACTGCACTGGGTGGAAACTCGTCGGTAGGAATACACATACCTGGAGTTTTGAAATCTCCGAGCGTATGGCTTGATGACACACAAATTTTAGACAAGGGTAGTTTCATCCTTGAACTATAATCAACCTAAATTTTGACCGCCGCACACCGGACAATGTCTCCAATATGGGTCTAGTCCAATACCGCAACCTCGACATAATACTCCTGAGCGTATTGTAGGTTGAACTGGTTGACTCCAAGGCTGCTGATTAATCTGTTGTGGTCTTTGCATAGGTTGGACTTGTGGGGCCGGTTGAGGAACTGGCTGTGGATATTGAGGATGTTGTTGAACCGGCTGACTTTGCTGAGTAGGTTGTGCAATCGGTTGTTGATTTATTACTTCTTTAGGTTGTACAGGTTCTCTCCTGTTAACAGGTCTACGTACCGGCGATACAGGTCGAGGCAACGCAGAGAGCTTCTCAGCTGCAGGAGATGCAATTACTTCTGAAAGTGATAGAGAACCATCGTTGTCAACGTCTGCTTGAGAATGTAATTCTTGAGTTTCTTCAATTGATAAGCCTGTGGCCTTGGATAACTCTTCGACCGATAGTGTCCCGTCATTGTCTGTATCCGCTTCGATGAATTGCTCGGCTACACTGACAAATGTTTCAGGCTCTGGCTCAGGTTCAGGTTCAGGTTCAGGTTCAGGTTCAGGTTCAGGTTCAGGTTCAGGTTCAGGTTCAGGTTCAGGTTCAGGTTCAGGTTCAGGTTCTGGTTCTGGTTCTGGCTCTGGTTCTGAAATTTGAGGAATATCAACTCCAAATGCTCCATCAAAAGCATCCTGGGTGACTTTAGCTGCTTTCTTGTCGGTTACATCTTCTTGCACTACAGGCTTAGCCTCAACTTCGACAACTGCGGATTGATTGAAACTTGGCAGAGGAACAGAGCCTTGTTCCTCTGATGATAAGACTTGACTTGGAAGTGGAGTATTATTAGAAACCGCTGGTTTTTCTACCGCTGGTGGTGAACTAACTTTTGGAGACGGAACACTTTTCGGAATTGAAACTGAAGAGCCCGAAAGTTCTGGGACGGGTATTGCATGACCAATGACATCTAGCGAAGCATCGAGTTGGTCAGCTACTTGGATGATAGACTGAAGGTTTCCTTCAGGACTAGAAAACATCTCTTTTAGTGAATGGTAATATTTCAGTACCTCTTCTTTACCACCTGTTTCTTGAGCAATTGCTAATAATTTCAAGACCCTCATTGGGTCTGTTAATCGGGTCAATGAATCAAACTCAGAGTCACTAACTGTTGGTTTGGAATTCGACGATTGTTCTCCAAGGGAATTAGGTAGGCCCAAGAATCCAAGTAATGGGTCAGTGAAACTCATTAATCCAAGATGGCCAGCGACTAAGAAGTAAATTTCTCCACCTTCGCAATTCATACGTTCACTCGCTGCCTCAAAATCAAATTCTCCCGGAAGAAGGACTATGTCTGAAACCTTCTCAAAGAATTTAGTTAAAGCGCCTGAAAAGTCCATTTCCATCAATTGATGAACTATGTCTGAGGATTCTATTACACCAAAGTAAGCTGCGGTTTCATCGACCTCAATCCCATCTGGTAGAGAGGCGCCTTCGAGTACATCACCAGCCATTACAACACCTCACTAATCTCTGCTGAATACTCTTCTTATGAAAACACATGGATACCAAAATTCCTTTCATCTATTTTTACTGAGATTAATGATGGCTCGAGACTGTGGTGCATTCCATCCATTACTCTGTAGTCGCATTAATATTTCCCGCTCAGAGGAGCCATCTGATAACGATTCAACTACCCAGTCGATTGCGGTATCTCTATGAGCATCTTCAACTCCTTCGAATATATCCAAGTCGACTTCTAATTTCGCTTTACGAACCTTCTTTCCAGTCTTAACACTAGACTTGACTTTCTTTGAGGTTGTTTTAGCACTTCGTGATAAAGAAGACTTCGAATTAGTTGATGGGGTAACTGGATTTCTTGTGGCTGGAGGCGTACTTTGAGGACTATTTCTGCTAACTGGAGGTGAATTTCTTGGAGGGCCGCCAGTAGGTCCTCGATTAGGACTCGGGCTACTTCGATTAGAACGCAAGTCAGATAAGAAACTTAATTTGTCTTCTTGATAATTTTCTTCATAATCTTCATCATAATCTTCATCATCATCATCAAACCAATCCTCTTCGGCTCTCCTTCGAATAAAGGCGAAGAGAATAATGATTCCAACTAGAGATGAAACACAGATAAGAATGAAAGTCAATATTCCCATTCCAAATATTTCAGCTGAATTATTAGTATTGTCTTGAGTTTCCAAAGGACAGCCGTCGGCGTATCCATTGATTCCTTTAGCATCAATAGGACAATTGTCTAAACTATCAACAACTCCGTCGGAGTCTGAATCCTTCTCATTATCTGCACAGCCACTGGAGTCGACGCTATCTCTGTAAACAGATTTAGTGTTTGGACAAAGATCGGGATTATTTCCAGATTGATTATCCCCATATCCATCACCATCGACATCTCTCCATTGAGTTGAATCGTTAGTAAATGCATCCGCTTGCCCGTTAGGAGAAGCAAACCAATCAATAGAGTTTGGATTGGACCATCCGTCACCATCGGAATCTAGACATCCGGTTCTATCTTCGAATGATGTTCCATTTTCAAGAATACAATCATCAGCATTAACCCCCTGTGGATTATCTCCAAAGCCGTCACCATCGCTATCCCACCATTGAGTTTCTTCAAACGGATATAAGTCGCCTTGCTGATTAATTCGAATCTTTAGAGTTTCATCTACGTCGTATTGATAGACACCTAGGTATCCATCACTATCCCAATCAAAGTTTAGAGCATTATTGTCTGTACATCCAGACTCATCAACTGGATAACTTTGGGGCGTATCAGGACAATTATCAAGAGAATCTAATACTCCATCTCCGTCTGAATCACGTTGTGATGAAGAACAACCAAACTGGTTTGCTACTTCTCCAACAGGAGTGTTTGAACACGAATCTTGGAAATTAAAGATACCATCTCCATCATCATCGACTTCTTTTTGCGCTTGACTACAACCTATAGTATCGACCAGTTCCCCGTTAGGCGTCAATTCACACTGGTCTGCATCATTGAATACTCCATCTCCATCATCATCAATTTGATTTTGTGCACATCCATCAGAATCGACGACTAACATTGCATCAGTATCAGGGCATATATCCTCCTCATTAATGACAAAATCTCCATCATCATCATTGCCATCAATCAAACGACAGCCTACTCCGAGGGTACCATCAAGAACTCCAAATTGATAAGGACAGATATCTGGCTGGAAACCAAATTGCTGGTCACCAAAACCGTCACCATCAGTATCCTTCCATTGTGAATCATCGAATGGGAACGCATCTCCAGATTGATTTTCTCTTAGATTAGTTGTTGCATTTAAGTCATATGTGTACAAATCCATGAAGGCATCACCATCACTATCTAGACAACCAAATAGCGGGTCCGAGGAATTTCCAGGTACGAGTGGGCAACCGTCTAGATATATACCGTTAGCATTACTTCCGTTGTAAAAAGAAGTGAAATTATCTGGATAACCATCACCATCAGTATCGTTAACTACGGCAATATTATTCGGGAAAGCATCAGGGTTAGTTGCATTTAATGAGCTGTTATCACCATAACCATCACCATCACTATCTGCCCATTGTGTAGGGTCCAAGGGCCACATATCTGCACCGTCCATTTGCGTCCAGTCTGGTCTTGGGTCCGAGTATCCGTCAAAGTCTGAATCTAAACAACCATTACGGTCATAAACAGAAGTACCAAATTCAAATCTACATCTATCTCCGCCAATCAAGTCAGAAGTATTATCACCAAATCCATCACCATCCCAGTCGAGATATTGTTTGTAATCGTATGGGAAAGCGTCACCTAGTTGAGCGTTAGTGTCATACCAAGTATCACAACAGTCAGGGCCATGATTATCCCCGTATCCATCACCGTCACTATCGAAAACTTGTTTCCAATTATCGGTAAAAATATCCCCACTTTGATATGAAATCTTGTTATCTGACCATCCATCTTGGTCAAAGTCTCCACACCCTGTCCTTCCTAACCATGAATAACCACGAATATTGTTACAGGTGTCGATAGAATCTGCATATCCGTCGTCGTCATAATCAACGCAACCAAACACGACCAGAGATGATGTCCTATCATCTAGAGGACAAGAGTCGAATTGCGGCCCTAAGGGACTGTCTCCATAACCATCTCCATCGCTATCTGACCACTGGCCTGATAAGTATGGTAAGTCATCTATTTTATCGAAAATCAAGTCTTTATCTGAATCTAAGTATAAACTTAGAGAAATAATCTGATTGGTCAAATCATCTATCATTGCTAATTTCAATGTCCCATTTGAATCGATTAATGGTACTACTTGTGAAGTGGTACTCAATCCACTAAAGGTTTGACTAAACCACGGAGCAAATTCTTGATGAATACCATTCTTCTCAATTGAATTCCACTGTAAGAATCCAGAAACCGGATTAGTTGTGAACAAAATATAATGCGTATCGATTTGAGTTAGACTCCATGTTCCTTGAGGCGTGGATTCGGGCTGACTTGCCATGGAAATCCAATTTTCTACTCCTTGCCTAGCATAAATAGAATTTGAAGAAGACTTTACTGCCATTGCAGGGAATTCCCCTCCTACCAAATCAAAAGACATATCGGCATTATTTCCAGTTGGTTGGTCAACTAATACCCCATTCCACACAACTTCATTCCACGTTCTTTCGTAAAGACTTAGGGAGCCTGACGATGTTAATGCTGCAAACATAATTACTCCATCATCTGTCAAACTAATTTGGATATCTGTTGATAAGTCTGTTTCGGACCTAATAACTGAACTATTGAGTACTGATCCGTTCCAAGTCCACAAACTTAGATTGTGATTATTACCATCAAACTCGATTAGACCTATTGCCAAATCACCATTTGGCAACCATATCGATGAATGAGAAGTTGATGCTGCCTGATTGGGAGCGCCCAAATTCTGGATATTCCATCCATTCAAGTAAAACGCGTACTCAATCTGCCCATTTGTTGAATCTCTGTAAATAAGATGAGATGAGTTATTACTATCAGATAGAATATTTATTGGTGAAGCGATAGAAACTGAACTTCTAATATTTTCAAATGTCCAGCCTGAAGTGGTTTGTTTGTTTAGGAAAACCTGGGTATTACCAGTGGTAGAATAGGCGATATGTTGCATGTTTGAGTCATCTAAAGTTTGTCCGATGAATTCAGGAGAAGTACCTAAGGTTTGAACTTCCGATTCTAGAGCAGTCATGGATTTAGAAGTTCTAAGTACTAATCCATTGACATCATCAGCAATGACCACGAATGGAAGGCCAGATGGAGACACTGCTAACGCACTAGAAGAGTTGTTATGGTCTAAATCTGTTAATCTGTGTTCAAGCCAATCACCTGAAGCTGCCTGAGAAAAAGCGTTATCAAATATAGTCGTAATAGTAGAGTTTTGTGACGAATAAGACGCTAAAATAGTGCTTTTACCTGATGATGAAACATCAAGGTCAAGGCTTTCTAACTCTCCATTTACTGAAAAGTTCCGATTTTCCCAAAGATTACGGGAATGAATATGATAAACGATGTAGTTCTCATTCGAAGACATATCTGTTAATTCTTTACTGAATACAAAGTCTTCAACATCATCTCCATCAAAATCTACTCCAGAGAGTGCCGCTAATGCGATATTACCTCCACCACCT
>Ga0315320_10002022_pt1 | contig 16789 bp, 10 predicted proteins | sample M140m21515metaG_FD_203458 | JGI IMG/M metagenome (GOLD analysis project Ga0315320, IMG submission 203458) | Ammonia-oxidizing marine archaeal communities from Monterey Bay, California, United States - M1 40m 21515 | ecosystem: Environmental > Aquatic > Marine > Coastal | place: USA: California... | reverse complement strand
TGGTTGGCCGGCTTTCAGGCAAGCATGACCGAGCCTCAGAGCGCAAACCTTGCGCCGTCGAGTAATCAAAATCTTCTGGGATCTGCATAGACTCGCGTTCGGCACCGCGCTTAACCCAGGCTTGCTGGCGCATGGCATATCCTGCATACAACACGTCGGATTCAATCGTCTGCCAATCTGTTAAAGGCACGCCGAGCTCTAGCAAATCAGGGTGCAGCTCAAACATTGCCGGCCAGCCAATAAACTTAGGTTGCTTGCACATATCTAATAATGTACGCGCACCACTATTCGCAACTTGCAACGGATATGGCTTACTCATTAACGCCGCGCGCGCCACAGCCAAGTCATGCTGACGCTTGGCGAATATTTGATCGCGCACTTCGCAACTAAGGCCTAATTTCTGAGCCAATGGTGTCAAGCGCAAGTCAGCGTTGTCTTGGCGCAATAATAAACGATGTTCAGCGCGTGAAGTAAACATACGATAAGGTTCGCTTGGATCGCTGACTACTAAGTCATCAATCAATACGCCGATGTAAGCCTGGTGTCGCTGCAAGACGAAAGCCGGTTGCTGCTGAATAGCCAAAGCTGCGTTCAATCCAGCGATTAAACCCTGTGCGGCTGCTTCTTCGTAACCTGACGTACCACAAATTTGACCGGCGAAATACAGGCCACTAGCGTCGCGGTATTCGAGAGTGGGCAGCAAGCTGCGTGGCGCAACATGTGTGTACTCCACGGCATAACCGGCTTGCAATATCTCTGCTTTTTCAAGCCCGACGCAAGTGCGAACAAACTCGAGCTGGATATCAGCTGGCAGCGAAGTACTAATGCCATTGGCGTATAAAATATTAGAGCCGACAGCTTCTGGCTCTAGGAAAATTGTGTGTGCATCACGATCAGCAAATCGCACTACCTTGTCCTCAATCGACGGACAATAACGTGGCCCTTTACCCTCGAGGCGGCCCGCATACATCGCGGTTTTGTCGAGATTATCGCGCACAATTTCTTGAGTACGCGCAGTTGTTTTAGTCAACCAACAGTTTATTTGCTCTCGCTCGGACAAATCTCCGGTCACAAAAGAGAATGGTGACGGGACAGCATCGCCGGGTTGTTCATCGCAAACGGACAAGTCAACCGAGTCTAAGGCAATGCGCGGTGGCGTGCCCGTTTTCAGTCGTGCGACGGGCACGCCAAGTAAGCGTAAAGTCTTTCCGAGAGGATGGCTTGCGCCCTCGTCAACACGCCCGCCTTCGACATTTTCTAGACCTTGGTGCAAGATGCCTTCCAAGAAAGTGCCTGTAGTAAGTATTGCTGCTTGGCAAGTGAGTCGTTGCTGCCCACTGAGAATGACGGCAGTTACTTGACGCCGTTCATTAAACTCAATGTCACTGACCTCTCCTGCAACAACAGTAATGTTCTCAATCTCAGAAATTAGTTGCTGTGCGTAGTTTTCGTATGCATCGCGATCACACTGCGCACGCGGAGATTGTACAGCTCGACCCTTTGATGTGTTGAGCATGCGAAATTGGATGCCTGCGTGATCGGCAATGCGGCCCATCAAACCACCGAGGGCATCTATTTCGCGGGCCAATTGACCCTTGCCAATTCCTCCGATTGCTGGATTACACGACATCCGACCTATGGAATCCGCCGTCAAATTCACCAAGGCAACGCGCGTACCACGTCGAGCAGCAGCAGCAGCAGCCTCAATGCCAGCGTGGCCACCACCCACTATCACCACATCAAATTCGTTTTCTTCCATGTTTCTAGTTCAATTTTGCGTTATTGTACATGACTGTATGATTAGCCGCCCTACCTTTGTTGCAACTTTGTTGCTGATGCCGCTGTGCTCTACCATGTTCGCTCAAAATAACCTCGAAGGGTTACGTGAGATTTTGGTCGCCAAAAGTGCTGCTCGTATTGAAGCGGCGAACACTGCTTGGGCCAAAGATGGCGCACAGTTCCTAGAGAGCGGCGACCGCAACTTAATGACACTATTTGAGTCCCTGCAGCCTGAAATCCAGACACCGTTGTTTGTCAGTCTCAATACCATGCTCGATGATCCAGCAAAGTCTGGGCAGGTATCACGCGTCTTGCAATTACTTGGTAACGTTCTCGATCACAGTTCCGCCGCACGCCTGCTATCGCTTCTTGACAGGCTGCCAGCGGGCGAAAGACCTAAGGCTATTTATACGATTATCAAGCACGGCTCTAGCGCCACCCAACTCGAGACCGAGCGCTACATCGACACTACCAATGCGCGCTTACTACAGTCCATAGTCGAAGCTTCTTTGCTTTATGCCGACGTCAGCAATATTTTGGCTATGTCCAAGAAGATTGACTACGAGAGATTCCAGGCTGACGAACTTGGCGCCATCTTTGGCATTTTGGCGGAGCGCGAATTCAACGGCGAATTGTTCATTGCCCCGGCCGCTTTTGAAATAACCTCTAAAGAGTTTCGCGTCGGACTACTCACTCTACTCGCCGCATATCCTCAACCCGATACAGCGGCCTACTTCATCACAGAATCGATCGAAGACGGGCTAGAGCCAAAATCGCTCGAGGTGAATCGACTTGCAGTCCTTGCTTTTGAGGCTGGTGCAAAAGTTTTCAAATGGTCCCGCCACCAAAATAAATATCAGCGTTTTTTGAAGGCAGAGCCAACGCATCGCCTTGCTGAAGACATTGCGTACAGTCTGCATCGCATGGGCGACCGCAAGGGTACGAAGCATTTGCTAGACAAGCCAGAGCAAGAATATCGCGACAACAACGGAGGCTGGCCTTACGCCGTCAACCTCGGCAGCATGCAGGTCAAACTCGGGCTACATTCCGAAGCCTATCATGTTTTTGACAAAGCTTATAAGAAGGGCGTAAAGAACGAACAGGTGCGCCGCCGCATGAAACGCGATGATTTCGTATGGGCAGCCCGCGCGGCGGCTGGCGCCAAACGCCCATCCGTGGCATTTGATTGGCTCAATGCATCGGGACTATCCATTATCGAGCTAAAAGAGGTCGGGAAGTATAGTGAATTTGCGCCCTATCTCGACCGCGACAACTTCATCGCGCTATTTAGTCTAGACAGCTAGACAATTGCTCAACGCGAAGCGACAATGTATGACCGTTTTTAAACCAAACCACCCATTAAAGTGTCAAAGAACCATCCAATCGAAGCAACTAAAACTGAAAGTGGCCCCTGCGAGTACAAAATTAGCGTAACAGTTCCTTCAGAGCGTGTTACACAAGAAATCGACCACGCCTATCAAGATGCTTCGCGTGGGCAAAAAATCCCAGGTTTCCGCCCGGGTAAAGCGCCGGCTTCTGTCTTGCGCTCAATGTATGGTGATAGCCTACTCGAGCATGCTAAAGATCATTTGATTGAGCATATCTCACAAGATGCCCTTGCTGCTGTTGGGCTTCGTAACGAAGTTTTACGCATGCACGAAATCGATGGCTCTACCGTTGAAATTGAAGAAGGCAAGCCTCTGAGCTTCGAGTTCAGCGTGGACACGATGCCACAGGTTGTCTTGCCTAGCTTCAGTGACATTAGTGTGACTAGCGAAGCCACGACTGCTTCAAGTGAGCAATTAGAAGAAGCGCTGCAAACATTAGGGTCTAACCACCAACGGTTCGATGTTGTAGAAGATGGCACGCTCGACGACGCACACTGTGCTTTAGTCGACTTGATTTACAACTATGAAGGCGAATCTTCCGAAGTGAACGAGGGGTTACGCTTCGTGCTCGGATCTCCGCTTTACGGCTCGGATGCAGAAAAGTTTGATGCTGCACTTGCTGGCACCACAGCCGGTAGTGAGTTTGAATTAGATGTAGAATTCAAAGAAGGCTTCGAGAATGCGGACTGGGTTGGCAAGACGGGCTCTGCGAGCATCGTGGTCAAAGAGATACAGAAAGCGCGCGTCGCCTCTCCGAGTGAAATTGCCGAAGCTCTCGGCCTCGAGACGGAAGAGGTTCTATCCGAGCGTCTGAGCGAGCGCATCATGCTCGACAACGAGCAACAAGAGCGGCAACGTCAAGCTGCCGAGATTTTGCGCACCGTTTACGACATGAACCCGTTCGCATTGCCGTCGAAGATGATTGACGAGCAAGCTGAGCAAGCAGGACAACGTCAGCAACAGCAAATGCAACAGCAAGGTGCTTCGGAAGAAGAAGCGCAAAAAGAAGTGGACAAGAAACGCGATGACCTCCGCGACGATTCTGAGAAAGTCTTGCAAGACTGGTTTATCATACGTAAATTTGGTCAACAAGAGAAAATACGCGTCAACAACAAAGATCTCGACATGGCCTACCGCAGCATAGCTGCCCAGCAAGGCATGGATGTAAAAATGGTCAAAAAGTTCTACAAGGCGCAAAACATGGAAGACGATTTACGCTCTGAGATTCACGAATCTAAGGTCCGTAGCCACATTGTTCAGCAAGTTCTTGAAGCAAATCAGGCAGAAGCCGTTGATTCTGTCAAGGCTTAACGCTAGATTTACGTCATGACTCATTCACAGCCTACTTCACCCGAGGCATACTCGGTTCCTTACGTCATCGAAAAGACTGCGCGCGGAGAGCGTACCTACGACCTTTACAGTCGACTTCTCGAAGATCGCATCATCTTCATGGGAACTGGCGTTAACGACGACGTTGCAAACGTTATCGTGGCACAGTTACTGTTCTTGGCTAAGCAGAACAAACAACAAGATATACAAATGTATATCAACTCACCTGGCGGTTCCGTAACCGCTGGTTTGGCGATTTACGATACCATGCAGTTAGTCGAATGTGATGTTGCAACTACCTGTATTGGGCAGGCTGCGTCGATGGGTGCAGTACTACTGGCTGGCGGGACAAAAGGCAAGCGTTCTATCTTGCCCAACTCACGGGTTATGATCCACCAAGTTTTAGGCGGTGCCCAGGGTCAAACGGTTGACGTCGGTATCCAGTACAAAGAGATGGAACACCTCAATGACACTTTAATGGACATTCTCGCCAAGCATTCTGGCAAGACTGCCAAAGCCATGAAGAAAGCTTGCGACCGTGACAACTTCATGTCGGCTGAAGCATCTGTTGAATTTGGTCTAGTTGACAAGATTATCGGCCGATAACAGCTTAATCTTTGGCGTCTAAACAGCAAATTTTGTGATACAATATTTGCATGAGTAAGTCCAGTGACAACGCACGCGGTGAATCATGTACTTTTTGTGAGAAAGTGCGTGGTGACGTCGACTCTTTGATTGCAGGCCCACCGGGCGTTTATATCTGCAATGATTGCATTGATATCTGTAATAGCATCCTCAACGAAGAGGACAAACGTATTCAAGAGGCTACCTCTGCGACCTCGAACTTCGATGTAGACTCCTTCCTGAGCCCGCGCGAAATCACCGAGCGCCTTAATGAATATGTTTACGGCCAAGAAACGGCCAAGCGTGTTTTAGCTGTTGCTGTTCACAACCACTACAAGCGTCTACAGTCTGAAGTCAAGCTCGATGAGATTAGCGGCGAAAAGCCTGAATGGGCAGACGTCGAGCTCGAGAAATCGAATGTGTTGCTAGTCGGACCAACTGGCTCTGGCAAGACCTTGCTCGCGCGTACTCTGGCAAAGATCCTCAACGTGCCTTTCGCTATTGCCGATGCCACGACTTTAACCGAGGCAGGTTATGTTGGCGAAGACGTAGAGAACATCTTGCTGAAACTGCTACAAGCTTGTGACTTTGATCTCGAGACTGCAAAGCGTGGCATTATTTACATCGACGAAATTGACAAGATTGCGCGCACTACTTCAAATGTAAGCATTACTCGCGATGTTTCTGGTGAAGGCGTCCAGCAATCACTACTGAAGATCCTTGAAGGCTCGGTGGCAAATGTTCCCCCGCAAGGCGGACGCAAACATCCTGAACAGCAGTTCATCCAGTTCGACACTTCCGGCATCTTGTTTATTGTTGGTGGTACATTCTCTGGCATTGAAGACATCATTGGCAAGCGTGTCGGCGAAGCTGCCATCGGTTTTCACGAGAACGAAAACACGGTCGGTCTTGCAGCCAAATCGGAAGACCTAGCAGAACGTGATCGTTTGGTGCCGTTGCTCGAGACTCGCGACCTAGTTGATTTTGGTTTGATTCCTGAGTTCGTGGGTCGCCTACCTATTCATGCACACCTACATTCGTTATGCGCTGAAGACTTGGTGCACATTCTCACCGAGCCAAAGAATGCGATTATTCGTCAATTCCAGGCGTACTTTGCGATGGAAGGTCACCAGCTCGAATTTACTGCAGACGCCCTGAAAGAAATTGCGACGCTCGCTCATAGCCGCAACACGGGCGTACGCGCACTGCGGTCGATTGTTGAGAACACTTTGCAAGACCTCATGTTTAGCTTGCCAGATTACGACGGCGAGCCCATGCGCTTCGTTATCACTGGCGAGATGATAAAGAATTCATGCGTCGGCGTTTTGCTAGAACAAATCACTGGCGATAAACGCGAATCTGCTTAGATGTTCAGCCTACTTGGCTTAATCGCCCTCTGCAGTTTTCAACAGGGCCACGAGTTCGACATTAATTTGCCGAGTTATTTTGGTGAGTTTCAATCTGACGCCGCCGCATCATTTATAGCTAAGAGCATCGAGCCTTTAGCGGCTGTTAAGGTGGCGCGTTATGACATTTCGAGCAGTGGTGCTCACCTTGACTCAGTACTGAGCGACATTCGCAAGCGTCAGTGGCAGCCGATGGCGCAGAGTTACCCGTCGATGGTAATCAATAATTGGCGCGGCAAGGTGTCGATACTTGATGGCGGTGGCTTCGACATCACTACTAGCGATTCTATTATTTTGCAGCGGATTGCTATTCACGAGACTTTAATGGTTGTCATCAGCTGGGAATCCCCGTTGAAGGAATCTGACGACGGTAGAGCGTGCCTGGATAGTTTTGTGATTCCGCAATCGTGGCTTGCCACTGACTTGGTCGTCAATGATATTTATCGCGGGAATGGCGCGCATGGCCTAGCACATGATTACCCAGGCACCTTGGCTATTAGCGTATCTTTAGCGAACTCCAACACAACTAATCTTATCGATATCGAAGTGGCTTTTGTTGGCCATGAAAATGCGCCCACGTTCGAGTGGCAGTTGCCGGAGATGGCTATTAATAGCAAACTATTAGGCAGCGGCGCAATGCACTACCAGCTGGCCTTGAATGTCGGCGACGACATCAGCCTTCCCAACGGTATCTTTCGATTAAACGGGAATGATTTAATGGCTTTCGATCCGCTGTGGTTAGCGGTACCAAACTTTAGTGGCAACCTTGAATATCGCGCGCCGGCGTGGCAACTAAGCTTAGAATACGCGCCCCACCTCATTGCTGTTTCGGCGCCGATGCTTAAGGTTGAACTTAACGAGAAACGAAAACTCAAGAACAGCCTCACACAAATTGTCCCTTCAGGAAGCTCGTGGCCGTTCTTTGCTGTCGCCAATTATCGTGCTAGGCAAGTCGGCGACTTTAAATGGTTTCTGCGACTTGATAGCAAGTCTAAGTTGCCAGACGGCGTTATTAACGAACTGCTACTCCTCGACAAGGTCCTAGATACTCAACTTGGAACACATAAGATACCGTTTACTGTTTCGAGTTTCCCATACTCAGGTGATCGTTTATTTAGTGGGCTGCTAGTCTTCGATGAGCAACGTGGGTGGTTTGACGCTCCGACGGATACGTCCATCGATAGTTTTTCTCGTCGCGTACATCTAGCAAGAATTTTGTGCGAATATCGTTTCGGCATAGAATCTACAGGTCGCGGTAGCGCTAAGATGTTTTTAACACGCTCCTTGGCAGAATATCTTGCGCAGCAATTGCTGGCAGGAGCTGGCCATGAAGACGAAGCGAAAAGCATGTCCGACTTCTGGAAGTTAAACGAAAGTAATGCGGGCGGCCTCCCTCAAGCTTTATCCATCACACCCGTTAACGATTTATATGGCGCACGCCGCCTGCTCAGCTATGGTGCGCTTGTTTGGGAGGATATCGCCAGCAAGCTTGGGCCGAAGAAGTTCAATAAGCTGTGTGAGCAAATCTACTTAAAGTCCGCGTATAGTGCCGACGATCTCCTTAACATGTTAATGCTGGCGTCCCCAGACATCGAGTGGAGCAAATATTTCCAACAGCATGTTTTCGGCAACCAATTACTTGAGCAGTAACAAATGAAAATTTACTTTCACCGCGACTTTGATGGCATGGCTGCTGCCGCCATTCTTGCTGATGCCTTGGCGACCACTCGAGGTCATCACGATGTCTCATGGGAAGGTGTCAACTTCGACCGCACCCTTGAATGGGACAACTTCGCTAACGGTGAAGAATTTGCTGTGGTTGATTTTCATTATCATCCGCGAGCAAAATATTGGTTTGACCACCACCCTACCACTTTTCTAGAAGATAGCCACCAAGAGCAATATAGCGACGACGAGAATCGTTGCTTCGACCCTACTGCGAAGAGTTGCCCACCCATCATCCTGCGACACGCTGCAGAACGCTGGGGCTATACTCCTCCGACACATTTCACTGAATTGGCTAAGTGGTCTGACATTATCGACTCCGCCGGATATGAATCTGCAGAGGCTGCGTTGTTTGGCACCGAGCCGGCAATGATTGTTAGCCGAGCCCTTACTTGCTCGCCGAATTTACAGTTTCACGACACTATGGTGCAGTTGATGCGTGATCAGCATTTGAGTGATATAGCCAAGCATCCCGTGGTCGAAAAGTGTTACAAACGCTCTTCAAAAAATCGCGACAATGCGCTCGAAAATTTTGAGAGCAACGTCTTACTTGACAATGGCGCCGCCTTGCTCGCCGACTTGCGCTCAAAGAAAATACGCCGCGACAGATTCGCGCCATTCTACTTGCACCCTGATGTTCAGTTTGCCGTAACCTTATTGCCAACCCGAGCAGGCGATCACATCACGGTCTCATCCAACCCATGGAACCGACCGCAAACCGATTTCAACTTAGGCGAACTGATGAAGAAATACGGTGGTGGTGGCCATCAATCAGTCGGAGGATGTAATCCTTCTGACAGTGTAACCGCAATGAAGTGGGCGCGCGAAATCTACAATGTCATTAAAGATTTAAGCTAATGGTTAACTCAATTTTAGATTTACATCCACGCGATTGGCCGCAATATTTTGTCGACTTAGGTCACAAGAAGTTTTATGGCAAAATCGCTGCGCGCTGGGTTTTCCAACGCGGTGTTTACGATTGGGCAGAGATGACTGATTTGCCAGCAGCATTGCGCGAACAGTTGGCATCAACACCAGTGCTTGATACGGAATTAATCAAAGCCTCACATGCTGAAGACGGTGCGCGCAAGGTACTTGTTAAGCTAGCCGATGACTCTTTAGTCGAAGCGGTGTGCATGCCTGGCACTAAAGGGCAAACCATTTGCATCAGCACCCAGGTTGGCTGCGCTGTCCAATGCAGTTTCTGCGCATCGGGCATGGAAGGTCTAAAGCGCAATTTAACCCAATCAGAAGTCCTACAGCAGGCCTTTTGGATGCGCCGCGAATTTGGTGACTTTCACCGTATTGTTGTTATGGGGATGGGCGAAGTCGGCCACAATCTTGACAATGTCTTAGGTGCGCTTGATTGTTTAATTGACGAAGCTGGCTCCAGCTTCTCAGGACGTCGAATTACTGTTTCAACCGTTGCGCCAAAGGGCGCGATTGCTGCAATAGCAAATTTTGGCAAAACGGTACAACTTGCAATCTCATTGCATGCGACTACGGATACCCTCCGCCAAGAATTAGTGCCAGGGACTAAGGGTCGCACTATCGAGCAACTACTAGACGAGGCCGAGAATTATTTCAATACTACAGGTCGCGAATTCACGATTGAATATGTCTTATTAGCAGGAGTCAATGACAGCATCGAGCAAGCACAACAGCTGGCTGATTTGCTGCGTAATAGCCGCTGTCACGTAAACTTGATCCCGTACAACAACATTGACGAACTCGATTTTCATTATCCGGACGGCAAGACCTGTGAGGCATTCGCCCAGCGACTGCGCGACAACGCTTTTTCGGTCACTTTACGTTTAAGCATGGGCAAGGACAAAGATGCTGCCTGTGGCCAGTTGCGCAGGCGTACAATCAGTCTCGATGTCTAGATTCTCCGCCTTGCTCGTTGTAGTGGCCCTTAGCTGGGTTCCACTGCACACTAACACTGGCAATCCCTTTGTCGAGAAGTACATCAACGCCTCACAGAGGCACTTTGAAGAAAACGATTTTGCCGCTGCGCTGTCGGACATTGAGCACGCGCTTGAACGCGATGACCAGCATTTTGGCGCTCTAGAACAATGGGCAAAAATTGCAACTGCCATGGGTGACATAGACACAGCTGCATACGCGTGGCATTCATGGATGAAAATCGCGGTCGCTGCGGACAAATCAATCGTATCGCGCAAGCGCTTGAAAGAGGTGAAAAAGATATTGCTCGGTATCGACCCCTACGCTGAAGAATTTAGCAGTCTTTCGAACGACTACATAAAAGAGTTGTTCAAAATTGAGAAGTCCCACAGTGACAAAGGGCGGCACCACTCGGCGATAAAAGTCGTGCAAGAAATATTGCACATCGACCCCTTACTAAAGCGCGCGACTGATCGACTCAAAGAAATTGAACGTAACGGCGGCGCCGACACTGCGACCGTAGACATCTATGCTGGTTCAGATCCGACTGCCGGAGTCGACAGTGAGTGGCTTGAAGAAAACAACAAAAAACACAGCGAGTGGGCCACACGTTGGCATCACGAAACTGAACACTACCGTATACACACTGATGCTAGTTACCTAGTGTTGATGACCGCGGGTATCGCCATGGACCAGATGAACTTGGCTTACCGCAAATTCTTTCGCTACAAAGAAGATGGTGGCGCGATTCCCAAAATCGATGTCAATGTTTTCAAAAATCGTGATGAATACTTAAAGCTTGGCCAGGGGCCACCGGTTGAGTGGTCTGCGGGTCACTTCACAGGCAATGCTGTAGAGACTTACCAAGGTGGCACCGAAGGCAAAGATGGCCTACTTGAGATGTACCACACCCTGTTTCACGAAGCAGCACATCAATTTGTTTCGCTTACGGGTAAAGGCGGTGTGCCTGGGTGGCTAAACGAAGCTTATGCTTCATTCTTCGAGGGCACCGACATCTTATCCAATGGCACGGTTCGCTGGAATCGCGTCAACTCTGGACGCCTGTTTGCCCTTACGCCACGACTCGATGCCGGGTGGATGGCTGATCACAATGATGGCGTCCGCGATGAGCAAGGCGAATGGGCTACTCCTGAGATGGCGCCTAGCCTACGTATCCTAATCGAAAATGAATATCAGTGGGGTCCACCTTGGTATGCTCCGACTTGGGGTGTTGTGTATTTCCTTTACAACTACCGCGACCCAGAAACCGGCCGTGCGGTGCTGCGCGGCCCACTCCATGATTATTACCTGAGTGGCGCTGCTTCTAAAGGTTTATCACAACGTATCGAGCACTTTGAAGAATTTGTTTTATCTGGGCCGACCGCGCCCGTCACAACTGTCGATGAGCTCAACGAAATAATGAAAGAGTGGCTGCTGCGGTTGCGCGACCAAGCAATCGGCAAAGAGTCTCCTGAAGATGACTTGCTCGCATTTGCGGATAAAGCCCTCGAGCGCGGCGAATCTGATTTGGCCCTTGAACTTCTAGAAGAGGCGATACTTTACGCACCTGATAACATTGAAGCACAATGGGAGCTAGCACAGTTACTACTCGAACTAGAACTCGAAGATCGCGCCGCCGCAATGTACGCGAAATTCGCCAACGAAGTTGCACTACGCGGAATCGACGATGAACCACGCCTAGAGAAAGCTCTGCTCATGATGCAAGAACTAGACCCCATGTTTAAGAAGCACAAAAAACTGCAACTTGAATTAGAGGAACAAGGACTAGAGCTAGCGCATAAATACTATGATCAGAAAATGTACCGCATGGCAATGGAAATCACTAGGCGCATGTCCGCTTCGTGGTCCATGCCGGACGCCATGGCCTTCTACACGAAAATCGCGGTAGAAACGGGCATCAGCCTTGCACGCTGGAAGGTTGCATACAACGAGATGAGTCTCGATGGCTGGCGCAGCCAGGGCGAGAAGAAATATTATCGAGCCTATGGCAAGATGATTGAGGCAGCGATTGTAAATGATGAGACGATTGCGATGACTGGCGGCGATTTACAAACGCAGGCCTTGATTTACGACACTTCCATTAGTTCTGACTTTTCGCTTGAAGCTGAAATCAAGTTCAGTAATTTAGATCCGGGTATGCTCGGTCTTTGTTTCGGCTACAAAGATTCCAAAAACACTCAGGTCGTGATGCTGCACCGTAAAGGCTCGCTCGAAGTCAAGACACAAGTGGGTGGCGCATGGATACCGCGTGATAAAGACAACATACCACTCGGCAATACTTGGCATAAGTTACGTATCGATGTTGTCACTCAAGTCGGGCCCAAGGCTTTGGTCGACATTTACTTTGATGACAAATACTTGCGCACCGTGAAAATGTCGCGCGATGCTGTACGTGGATCCTTTGGCTTGTTCACCACTACCGGCAATGGCGCCTATCGTCATATTCGCATGCTGCGCCGTGATGCTCATGACCCTGCCGCGCGTATTGAACGGGAACTTACACTGGAGAAGCGTCTCTCTGATCCGCAATCACGAGCACCTGGTGTTTTCCAAGGCTTAACTCCACCGAATATCAATGCATTCGAAGGTGATTGGATTCAAGGCGAGGCTATTGACCTCAAGGATCGTCAGGGCGCTATTACCGTCATTGCGTTTTGGACTGCTCATCAAGACGAAATTATTCCGACGGCAGCTTACTATTCGATGCTGGCAGCAAAATACCGGAAGTATGGACTCAAATTAATTTGTGTGTGTACTAATCAGCCGCACACTGCGCAGCAGGTACTAGATTGGGTGGCGGAGCACCCCCTTCATGACATCTCGTTGTATTACGACACGCAATACAAAATTTACCCAGCATACAACATCGGTAATGGCGGCCTCGATATCCCGCGTATTTTAGTTTTAGATGTCGACGGAAAAGTTTACTGGGAAGGTGATCCTAATCTGCCACTCACGCGTGGATGGGACCCAGAGGCCCCCGTCCTGACTCCGGTCGATACGATTATCGAAGAGTTGATTGCTGATCGAAAAATGCGAGAAATTTTAAAGTTCGCAACTGGCTTAGTGAAGGCCGAAGCATTCTTCGAGCAAAGAGAATGGGCTGCGGCTCTTGAGGCTATCATGCCATTAGCTGAGCTCGACGCCGATTACTCTCCATTAGTGCGCAAAGCCCGCCTATTGGTTGATAACGTTGAAGCTGAGGGCGCCTCTTTGCCTGATCGCGCCGCAAAACTCATTGACGATGGTTATCCCCTGCAAGCACAACAACTTCTCACGACTCTAGTCGAAGAGTTTGCGGGCACCGCAATAGCTGACGACTTAGGCGCACCGCGAAAGCGTAAACTTGAGCGCAGTAATCTTTACCGTACTGCCAAATCAAATATGCGTAAACTCGAGAAAGCGTTGCAACATATCGAGGGCGGACGCCCAGGTGATGCGCGCGAAATCTTGCGTAAAATGAAAGACGCGCAAACCTGCACTGAAATTGCAGAATTTGCGCGTGAGCTCGAAAAGCGTTTAGGCTTATAGAGTTTTCAGAGAGGCTTCGGTAATTTCGAGGGCCCTAGAGACGTCGTCGTTGGTTATCGCAAGATGCGGACGGAAACGCACAGTGCGTTCACCTGAACTGAGACCAATCATGCCATTTTCGAACATAGCGCCAAGAACCTTATCGCGTGTCTCAGCGTTTGGAGTGTCGAATGCCATAATCAAGCCTTTGCCTCGAACATTGTCAATCATGTCAAAGCTTGCAGCCATTTGCGTCATTTCTGTCAACCACTTATCGCCCTGGTCAGCAGCGTTGTCACAGAGCGAATCATTCTTGATTGTTTCAAGAATTTTTGTTGCGCGAACCATGTCAACCAAGTTACCGCCCCATGTAGAGTTGATACGACTTGACATTTCAAAGCAGTTATTCGGGACCTCATCAATGCGTGGACCAGCCATGATGCCACACTGCTGTGACTTTTTACCAAAGCTGAAAATATCTGGTGTAATACCGTAGTGCTGGAAAGCCCAAGGCTTACCCGAGCCAAAGTAACCGGTTTGAACTTCGTCACACAGGAACAGGCAATCGTATTTTTCACAACGCGCTTGCAAGCCTTGCAAGAATTCTGGGCGGAAGTGACGATCGCCACCTTCACACTGAATAGTCTCTATCAAAATAGCGGCAATATCATCGCCATGCTGAGCAAAAGCGCCATCGATAGCAGCGAAACACGCGTCTTCCTCAGCGACGTGGGCAACCATTTCGGAATCCGTCATCGGAAACTTCAAGCACGGCGCACTGATGCGTGGCCAGTCAAACTTCGGGAAGTAATCAACCTTGTCAGGTATGGTGTTCGTCAACGACAAGGTGTAGCCAGAGCGGCCATGAAACGCCTTCTCGAAGTGCAGAATCTTAGTACCGACGTCGGCGTCAATGCCTTTAGCGCGATTACGACGCACCTTCCAGTCAAAAGCCACCTTAAGAGCGTTCTCAACAGCCAAAGCACCACCTTCCACGAAGAACATGTGCTTATAACCTTCAGGGACCGCCATCTCGCCCATAGCCTCTACGTAACGCGCCATTTCGACCGTGTATAAGTCAGAGTTTGCTGGGCGGTTAGCGACCACACCGTGGACCGACTCTAGCCAGGTCTTATCGGTGAGTGATGGGTGATTCCAGCCAAGTGGAGTTGAGCCAAAGCAGCCGAAGAAGTCTAAAAAGTCTTTACCGCTGCGACTATCATGCAATATTGCGCCTGATGATTTGTCGAGATCAAGGACCAAATCATAGCCATCGACGAGAATCCACTTAGCCAAGCTGTCATGGACGGATTTTGAATCAAGTGTAGTGCTCATAAGCGGACATCTTACCCTCAACTGCCGTAAAACCCAAGTAAAAAGGCTCTAGAGCGTTAAAATGGTGGCACATGACTTCCGCCGACTCCAATCTGTGTTTGCCGCGTAACGTGCAGTTACGCAGCAAGAGCGAGTACTCCCATGTTTACGCTAATGGCGTACGCATTCGTGGGAAGTATCTGCGCATTGTGGCTGCAAAAAGTCCGCAAGACCTTGGAGCGCGCATGGGACTTTCTGTCAGCGCTAAGTTCGAGAAGTCGGCGGTTAAACGCAATCGCGTGCGTCGGGTTTTGCGCGCAGCATTTCGTCTGCAGCGACAGTCTTTACCTGAGCTTGATCTAGTGGTAATACCTACTCGCAACAACCTCAGCTATCGCACGCCAATCATTGAACAGGAACTCGTCGAGCTGTGCGCCAAGGCCGTGGCCCAGCTTTCAAAGGATTGATGCTCGCTTACATCTTCGCCCTGCCGATTCGTGCCTACCGTAAATTCCTTAGCCCGATGCTTGGGCCATCCAAATGTAGATTCGAACCTACATGTTCGCATTACGGACTCGAAGCGCTTAAAATACATGGCGCATTCAAGGGCTTTTCCCTTATGACATGGAGAATTCTCCGATGCCATCCATTCTGCAAAGGCGGATTTGATCCCGTCCCACTAAAAAAGAAATGATTTCAGTCTTACTCCTCTCTGCTCTTATCCAACACCCAAGCGCTTCGGAGCCACCTGCGGCTGTGCCTCAACCGTTGTCGGCGAAACAAGAGTTTGCTTTGCCAGCTCGCGAAGATTTACGTTACGACGGCGAGTATTATTTTGGCGCGATCCGCCGCTTATCTACGGATGGCGAAAATGCCGAAGGATATTTCTCTTGGGGCGGCACACGCATCACCTATCAAGCGACATTCGGTGATCGCGCCTGTGACCAAATCTATGAACTCGATTTACTAAGTGGCGCGCGGCGCATGGTTTCAACGGGCACTGGTCGCACGACATGCTCCTACTTCATGGGTGGCGATGACAAAATCATTTTTGCTTCCACACATGGTTTCGCTGAAGATTGTTTACCACCGGCTGATCGCTCAGAGGGTTACGTCTGGAAGATCTACCCGCAATTCGATTTATATGTGCGCGACCTAGATTCATGGGAGCTCACCCCACTCGCACCACACGATGGCTACGATGCCGAAGCCGTGGTTTCTCCTGATGGTGAGCATATCGTTTTTACCTCGCGTCGCTCCGGCGACCTTGAAATATTCATTATGGATGCTGACGGATCAAATCTAACGCAACTAACGGATGAACTAGGCTACGATGGCGGACCTTTCTTTAGCGCAGACTCACAAAAGATTGTTTATCGTTCTTATTACCCCGAGACCGAAGCAGAAGCGAAACACTACCGCGACTTACTCGCGCGTGATTCTATTGAGCCTATGAACCTACAAATCCGTACTATGAATGTCGATGGCTCGAACAAGTTCCAGGTGACGCATAACGAAGCGGCGAACTTTGGTCCTTACTGGCATCCAGATGGCGAGCGTATCATCTATTGCTCAAATCAAGAAAGCGAGACCGGTCGTGACTTTGATTTGTTCATGGTCAATGCCGACGGCAGCGATAACCACCGCGTCACATTCTGCCCATCATTCGATGGCTTTCCAATGTTTAGCCACGATGGGCGCAACTTGATTTTCTCAAGTAACCGTAATGCCAGCAAGCGCGGCGACACCAACATGTTCATGGCGGAGTGGCTAGACGATGCGCGTCCT
>Ga0315320_10002021_pt1 | contig 16790 bp, 8 predicted proteins | sample M140m21515metaG_FD_203458 | JGI IMG/M metagenome (GOLD analysis project Ga0315320, IMG submission 203458) | Ammonia-oxidizing marine archaeal communities from Monterey Bay, California, United States - M1 40m 21515 | ecosystem: Environmental > Aquatic > Marine > Coastal | place: USA: California... | reverse complement strand
TTGGGCGTTCTTCCGAACTCTCCCCAAGCCAGCACAATGGTATCATCCAGCATGCCTCGTGACTCAAGATCCGTTACCAACGCATGAAACCCGTGATCAAACAGTGGACCGAGATGACGCATTCGATTGTTGTTGTCTGAGTGTGTATCAAAGTCACTCAGTGAGACACTGACCACACGGACACCAGCTTCAATCAAGCGTCTTGCCAGCATGAATTTCAACAGCGAATCTGGACCTTCACTCGTATAAAACTGCGTGCCGCCAGCAGTAGATTTGGGTGTGTAGTGTTCTACCACCCGTGAATCCTCAGCATCGATATCCATTGCCCGAGCGAACGCACCCGACGTCAGCACCTTGTAAGCTTGTTGATGAAACTGATCCATGGCGTCCATCGATCCGGATGTATCCAAATCACGCTTAAAACGATCGACGCTCTTCAGCAATTCCAAACGGTCATTCAAACGGTCCACTGGCAGATCATGAATGAGGCTGAGTTCTGTCTTGTGGTCATTCCCTAGTCGTTTCAGCTCACCCTTCATTCCTGTTTCAAGTTCACGTTTCCAAATATCAGAGATGTCTGGCCGAAACGGTTTACAGCCGATCCCGAGAAAGCCCGGTCGAGCACTATTGCGAACCAGGGGTCGACCCTGCATCAAGTCGATGAAGTTCGGAACTTCATCGTCCGGTTTCCCCTGAAGATGCTTCACGACGCACCCCAACGCAGGACGTCCTCCAAGAGACTTGAGGGCCTTTTCTCCATAGCCAGACTGACATTGAAAAGCATGATGTTTTCCATCCGATCCCACCAGAGAACGCAGAAAAACCAGCTTGTCAGCAATCTTCGCACACTGCGGCATCAGCTCCGTCAATTGCACACCGGGAACAGCAGTACTGATTGGACCAAATGGACTCCGCAGTTCACTGGGAGCAAATGGCTTGGGATCGATCAGATCCATCTGAGGTGGGCCACCGTCAAGGTGAATCACGATTAACGACTTCTTTCCCGCCCCCGTTCCAGCAAAGGCTTCTTGAGCAAGAAGTTCAGGCAGGCTTAGACCACCGATTCCAGCAGACCCAGCCGTAAGAAAACCCCGCCGCGATACCCCATTACAATTAGCAAAGGCTTGACCAACATTCAAACGGATCATGTCATGCAGCTCCGAGGTAATTGATATCGACCCGCATTTTAACAGTTTCTTAAGAGTCGAGGTAATCACGACTCAGTCCTAATCCGAAGCACACTCAACCGCCGATGTTGTGCGTCGAAATGCTTACCCACCGCGCTCAACATCCTCAATGAGCCTCAGAGGTTCTCGATCCAGCCTGCACAAAGTTCTCGTGCAGCACGACCTCACGAATTACATTTCGCAGAGGGAAATCATTCTGGCCAGCCGCCTCAATGATTTCATCCACAGCCACGGCATCGGCCGGTCCCAGATCCCGTGAGAGGGCAAAACGCAGCAAATGGGCTGTAAACGCATTGGCAAAGCGCTGACGTTCTTGATGTAATAACTGCTTGAAACGCACCACATCGTCAAAAGCGTATTTGGTCATCAACGTCCCCGCAGCATCGACTGCTCGCCCATTAGAATACTTGTCACGCCAACGCCCGGTGATGTCGAAGTTTTCAAGTGCGAACCCAAGCGGATCGAGACGCGCGTGGCAACTGGCACAATCCGGGTTCTCACGATGCGCCGCAAATTTCTCGCGAATCGTCAGGTTCTTATCAGTCTGCTCTTCATTGAGTGGTGGAATATCATTCGGAGGCGGGGCAGGTGGATCGTTAAAAATAACTTCAATGACCCAAGCTCCTCGAGCGATCGGATGCGTACGTTTGGGTCCAGAAGTCATGCTCATCATCGCTGCGTTGGTGACCACCCCACCATACCGAGGATCATCGACGGCGACTCGTTCAAACACACGTGATCGCAACATGCGTTTGACTTGCTCATCAAATTGACGATTCAGATCCTGCTGCCGTTTCGCGGGGTCAATGGGCCCAGGCACTTTCTCTAACGCCAAGTCGTTTGATTGGATTTCTTCTATAAGTCGATCGAACTGCTGCTTCTGTGCCTCACTCATCGCACCGCGGATATCCTGATCAGAAACAAACAGGTCATTACCACTGAACGCCGCGCGAACCTCCTCAGGTTTCAATTCTCGATCATACAGGCGAGCATGATCCACACTGATGGAAAGATATCTGTTTCCACCAGCCGGCAGATGCCGCAAACCGAAAATGACCGACGTTTTTTCCTTCGGGAACGTAGCTAACCCTTTATTGAAAGGGCCGCCATAGGGCTGACCATTGCGGTACAGTTGCGTGTTTCCGTCACCTTGATACACCATCACTAAATGCAGCAAGTTTTCAGTCTCTGTCTCTTCAGTTGAGTCTGGGAAGTCATCGGTGCGACTAAACCCATTGCTTCCAGAAATCCAGTGTTTGCGTTTACGCTCACCCAAAACGATCGTATCAAAGAAATCACCCGGCCCTTGAATGCCCATCACACCACCGCCCTGTTGATTAACATCATGCAGACGGAACGAAACCTCGAGACTCTTGGTTTTCAACTCGATCGGCAAAACCGGACTTTGCAGATAAGCCCGATCCAGCACCACCAAACCATCCTCGAAGCGTACTTCTCCGTGTGATGTCAAATCCAAATCGTTGACTGAACTTTTCAGATCTCCATCAAACTCCCAAGCAGCGTATGGCTTCAGGTCGAGCGGTGGTTCGGAATCCAGGTCCAGCCGCCGCTTCGCAAGCAAGCGCTCACGCACAGGAGCTACCAACCCTTCTTTCTGCTTCCTTAAATCCAGAACGAGCTCCGCAAGTTCCTTACGCCGCTGTTCATTCTCTCGATTGAACCCATCCACCTCCTCCCGGTCCAATTGGGGAGGCTTTAAGTCAGAGGTGTACCAGAACTCCAAAAACTCACTGCGGTACGCCGATTCAGGCAACAACAGTTCTGCCAACGGTCGATTTTCAAGAAACACCATATCGAACAGTAACAGCGGTTCCAGCAGCATCTGAAGGCTGGCTGGATTCTGTTGATCGAGACTGAATAAGCGATACTGCTGAGGATCTGGCGTCGCCGCCAAGACATTCTCAAGTTGCATCCATTGTGCAGGAAACGAGTCCAGAAAGCGTTCAATCTTGGGATCAGCCATCATCCGTTCCACAACATCTGCGAGAACCTCTGGGCGTGTGAGTTGCCCCTGCTCGGCCAACGCCAGCAGTGCATCATCAGGACCACTTCCCCACAAAAAGAAGGAAAGCCGCGATGCCAATTCAACGTTGGCATCAGACAACTTACCGGTATCTGCCCTATACAGGAAAAGTGGCGAAGACAATGCTGCAGCAGCAGTCTTTTTCATGCTCTGTGTGAATGGCAAACCCGATTCGATATTTGCAATCGCATAGTCGCCGTAGCGTGCTAAAGTCGCATCCTCAACCGGACCACGAAATGCAATCCTCAAGAAGGACTTCAAACGCTTCTGTATTTCTGGTTTCAGACTTTTCCCGTCTTCCGGCTCTGCAAAAAACCCATTCCAGATACCGACCGTCGTCTCGTTGAAATCCGGGCTCTCGGTGATCGAAACACTTAACCTCAAGAACGCATCCAGCAACAGCGGTGAAAGTGTTAGCTGGTTAGCCTGATTGTCGAAACCATGGGAAGCACGCAGGTCTTTTGGAAACGAATCCACCGATGCCATGCCGCCAGTGCTGCCGAGGGACTTGCTGCTGACACGCACTTTGGCCGGCATTGCCTGCTTACTGGTCGCCAGATAATTCTGATCACGACTCATCAGCTTTTCTGGCAGGTGAAAAACATCCATCTTCAAGCCGAACAAGTCTTTCACTGCGTTGTTGTACTGAAACCGATTCAACCGCCGCATTGGAATTTGGGGCACCGGCGTCGCACCGGTTGATTCACGCAGCAAGGATTTCAAGACCGCCACTGCTTCTTGACGCGTGGGCTCTCCCAAATCGGGTTCGTCCTGAGGTGGCATGTCATAAGAGTCGATTGCCTTCAACATTGCCAATATCATTTTTGGCTTACCGATGAAGTCTGCACGATTGCCGATGGCCTCAAAATCCATCTCACCATTTGCATCACTCCCCTCGTGGCAATGCACACAGTGATCGGCGATCAAAGGTTGAATCGTTTGTTCAAACTGCCCGGCCAAGGCAGCACGAGGTCCCGGCAAGCACACGAGCGTTAACAACAACAGTGGCAACTCAAAATACAGCGTCCACCGGATACAACGTGACATTTCTATACTAGCTTTCATGTTTCTGCAGCTCACGCCCATAAGTCTGAGATCACACCGTTACTGTCGGCAAACTGCTCAATTTCCAGACCCATCAAGTTTGCAATGGTGAGCCACATATTTGAATTCAATGTGCCGCTGGGCGATCGTATGAATCGCCCTTGCTTCACTTGGCCTTGCGACTTACCAGCCACAATCAAAGGCAGATCGTAGTATTGGTGAGTTGCGCCATCTCCCAACCCAGCACCATAAGTAACAATCGAATTATCCAGCAAGCTGCTACCGTCAGTGTCTTTGAGTTTTTTCATTCTGGAGAGCAGATATGCATATTGCTGCATGTGAAAGACATCGATCTTCTGCAATGCTTTGTATCCATCACCCTTCTGGTTGTGAGTCATGTTGTGATGTTGTACCGGATCAGAAAAAACTCCTTCATACAACAGCGAAGCATCCCACCTCTCGGGCCCAACCATGAACGTGCAGACATTCGTAATCCCCATCTGTAAGGCTAACAACATTAGATCTGCTTGCAGTCGAATGTACTCACCACGGGGCAGAACTTCGTCTTTGGGGATCTCGATATCAGCATCCGAAATCAACTTTTGCATTTTTTTGATTCGGACTTCAACATCCCGAACCATTTCCATGAACTCACCCATCATTTCACGATCATGACGACCAAGCTTTCTGGACAACGACTTGGCATCGGCCAAGACCAGGTCAGTCACATCCATCATGTGCCGCCGATACCCATCTGCCATGAATAATCGGTCGTACAATTTCTTGGGGTCTTTAATGGACGGTGCAATTTTGTCCGGTCCATACCACGAAATGTTATCGAAAAAAATTGACTCCTTTCCTGCCTTGAATCCATTGCAACTAATTTCAAGTGTCCGGAACGCAGTGCTTCGTCCAACATGATCGCCGATGACCTGATCAAGGCTACGTCCGTTGGGATGCCGAATTCCCGCGGCAGCAGCTTGTTCCGGTGAAAGGCTGGTCAAGTAGCACGAAGCCCCCTGAGCATGAACATCCTGTCCGTTTTTAAACGTGCGGTCTAAACCAGTGATCAACGTAACATCATTGAGATGCTCGGCCAGCGGTTGCATCGTAGATGTCAATTCGAGGGGATAAACCCCGGGTTCATTCCTTTTGCGAAGCTCATCCTTCGACTTGTCAGCATTAAAACCACCGACAAAGCCAGGCAGTGCTGCCTCTTCCTCGCCGGGGAAAAAGCAACGTCGCACGAGACCATTGGGAACATACATGATGACAAGCTTCTTACTGGGCTTACTGGGATCACCCACCAAGCTGCCATCTGTTGCCGCGTCATCACCATTGGCAAGTGAGGGCAGGAAAGGCAACGTTAGAACCGCGCCTTTTGCCTTCAGAAATTTCCTTCTCGTGAAGTCCATGGTTTCCTCTACACAATGTCAGATAGTCAATGACGCGGGAATCTGCTTGAAGTGCCGAAACCCACACTGTTTGGCAACAAAGCAGCCGACGATTCCACGTCCTAAAATGTTGCCCCAAACCGTCAGCCGGCATGCTCGTCAGTTTAACCGATAGATCAGGCCGCATGCTTTTCAGTCTAGCCAATGGAATAGTGCCTGCCAAAAAGGAAAATTGGAGTCCAACCGGCGTCGCTCAACAAATTCGCTGCCTGGACAGGTGCCTGTGCGTCCAATCCAGCGTAACCCCGTATTCGTTGGCAAAAATCATCCAGGAGAATTTCCTGCTACATTTTGAATTATTCATCCAGACGAGCCAGGCGATTGCCACCGACAGGCATGACGACAAAATTGTCGCTCCTCTGTCAACTGAATGCCTGCCCATCAGTAACAACAAAAATTTGCGCCGGTGCTGTCTGCTCCGAGTTACAAGTGCATGATCTTCAAACATCCAGAAATCGTGAACCTGACTGCTACGAAAAAACCTGATCATATGCATGACACCTGCCCCCCCCACATGACTCGACTCACAAAGAACGGGAACATTGGATTCGCCACAAGCCACGGCGTTTAACCTTAGGTCAACAACTCGGCCAATGGCCCCAGCTGGTCCTTCTCTTTTCCGATCGCAAAATCAGGCTGACCAAAATGGTCCACTGGCGCGCCGGCAACGTGACATAGCGTGGTTAACCAATTGCCAATCGTGTGATGGTGACCTGATTTTCCATATCCGGGAAAAGCTAGATAGCGTCCATTTGATTTGAGCCGCCCCCCCATATTGCCGAGCACCACCATCGGCCATTCGGTCGCGGTGGAATGGTGTTTATCTGAATTATCGCTCACGTAAACAATCACAGTATTGTCGAGCATCGTGCCACCATCCTCTGGAATAGCCTCGAGCTTGCGTGCGACTTCCGAAATCAGATTGAAGTGAAACTTACGAATCAGATTACGACATTCCTGTGATGACATACTTCCGCTGCTGGCGCCGTGTCCCACGGAATGTACTTTGGGTGTGATACCCAGTCCCTGATACGAAGAATTGAGATCACACGTGTGGATCGTGACCACATTGGTGATCCCCGTGATCAGGGCCGAGGTGGCCATGTCAAAATGAGCTTCTAAGTGATCTGTGCTGAATTTCGACGTGTACTTGTCGCTGACCTCGGGAGCATGCCGCTTCAGAACGTCTTGCATCCCGACCAACTTGAGCCTTCGATCACGCAATGCTTCAAAACCACCAAGATAATGATCCAGTTTTTCACGTCCCTGCTGCGGCAATTGCTTCTGCAGTTTGCGAATATCCTCTGACATCGTGTCCAGCACGTTTCCAGTTCGCAAATAGTTTCGCTTGATGTCACCGCCTGCCGCGATGCTGCCAAACAGATTCTGGAATGCTAATTCTGGATTGCATTGAAAAGGCAATTGTCGATTTTTCCCTTGAGCGCTGATCGATGGGTACGCTGTACCCTGACTTCCATCGCCCATTTTCAATCCGACATGGTTGAAAACCGAAGGCAGTTGCTGTGCCAGATAACCATCGATTGTTGCGTCAGCGGGTTGGCTGTGTGCGTCAGCCTTATACGCTCCCAAAGCCCCGTAGTGCGACGAGTGCCCCGGATTACACATCCGCCCGCTGAGCCCCTGCAAAATGGTCAATCGGTTCCGAAACGCCTCCAACGACTCCATTCCCTCAGCCAACTTGTGCTCAGCAAGCGGTTGATCCACGATGCTGTCACCACCGTGCTGAAGTCCCTCTGGGTTGATAAATTCTGCTTGCAGTCCGCTGGATTTAACGACAAACAAGAATCGCTTGGGCGTTTGTGTCTGAGCAGTCACTTCCTCGCTGCAAGCGTAGCGATTTAAAAACGGAGCCAGAGCCAAACCACTAGTACCAAGTGACAAGCTTTGCAGGATTGATCGGCGGGATTTCATGCTTCGGATCAAAATTGAGTTCTCGTGTTATGACTACTTATAGATGATACAAGCAGGCAATTTTTGCTGCAGCTGTTCAATGCCAGCCGTGGTCAAATGTGGACAATTCTCGAGTCCCACATACTTAAGTGACTGAAGTGCTTCCAAGCACTGAATTCCATCATCCGTAATTTCCCCGCAACCCGACAAGGTGAGCTCTTCGAGTTGCTGCATCCCCATTAGTGATTGCAATCCACTGTCCGTGAGTTTACTACAGTTATCGAGATACAAATAACGCATCTGGACGTGATTTCGCAAATGCTCTAACCCAGCATCATCGACCTCAGGGCAGTCAGCCAGATTGAGCCGCGTTAATGCTAATATCTTCTCGAAAGCTTGAAGGCCCGTGCCGGTGATCTGTGAACAGTGCCAAAGATCGATATCACGGAGAGCCTTCAATTCAGACAGATAGCTCAAACCATGATCAGAGAAGTTGTCGTTATCAGACACATTCAACTTTACGATTCCTACGTTTCCCGCGAGAGCCTTCAGGCTCTTGTCCGACAGGGCACGTATGGAACCGAGATTCAAAGATTCGAGCGCTGGAAGATCCTGTAAAGATTCGATTCCCACATCGGTCAGAACAAGGCACTGAAACAAGTTCAACGACCTCAACGACTGCTTTTCTGGCAAACGCACCAAGGTCTCATCTACCAAACGCTTCGATTCATGCAAATCGAGGTCACGGATACCGCCTGGCAACTGCAATGCCTTGCCCTCATGCCACCAACAAAATGCGAGACTCAGCGTTCGCAACTTTTTCAGTTTGCTAAAAACCGGATTGAAACCATCATCTGTGATCCGGTGAAGACCGTACATTTCAAGCGTTCGCAAATCAGTGAGCCTGCCAAGATGCCTGACACCTTGGTCGGTGATCGTATCCTGCCCATCCAGATCAAGCGATTGCAAGGCAAGCAAGTCTTTGATTTGCTCCATGCCTTCGTCTCCGAATTGACCACGACCACAGGACAGATCTAAATGGATCAGGCCACGCAATTCGCTTAAACCTTTACCGCGGAACGAAGTGTTCCTTGCAAGACTCAAGGAAGTGAGCAGGGGAAGCTCTGCAAGTGGTGCCACATCATTGGCCCACCCTACTTGTTCAGCAGAAAACTGCTCAAGTGATTTCATCTGGCGTATTGTCTCGAACACTTTGGGAGTCAAACGGCGACAGGAAGACAGGTCCAAAGATTTCAACTTCGAGAGCGTCAAAAGATGCGCAATTCCATTATCAGTAAGATTTCCGCAGCCACTCAGATCCAAGTCCGTCAACTCACTGACAGAAGCGACTTGCTTCAAATCATCATCGCGCAGTTTTGCCCCATTTTCCTGCAACCACGACTGCACGGTGCCCAACGTTAAATCTTCCGCACGAGCAGAAGCCGACACACACACAGCACTCACCACCAACAACAGTGCCAGAGGTGTCAACAGTAAACGGTCGTAGCCAAGTATTAGCGACATCACTTTCGATACAAAAACGAATCCGAAGTTAACAGAGCGACAAGTGTTTCTTTAAAACTCCCCCCGCTCTCCAGGTATGCCGTGTCCATCGCAATGAGAGTTTTTGAATCACGCAACGACTCATTTCGCCCCATCCAGAATCGGAACATGTGCCGCAAAAAGGATTGTCTTACTTTTGGTGCCACTGCCAGGCGTTCCATCATTTCACGGACGTTTGACACGTCGCCGCTGAACTGTTCGTCACCAGCAAGCCGAATTGCTCCGCTGGTATCCACGGGCTTGCCTTTTTCCATTTCCCGAAACCTGCCCACATGGTTGTACGCTTCGAACGGCATGCCCAGTGGGTTCATTTTACGATGGCACCGCCAACAATATTCATTGCGGACCACGCTGAATCGTTCACGCAGCGTCTTACTCTCATCATCAGGAACTTGAGCATCAACGGTAATCGGAACATCGATCACTGTTCCAGCCAACAACTTTTCGCGAATCCATTTCCCGCGTCGAACCGGATCATTGTCAAAATTACCACTGTGAGCGACTAACCAGCTTGGTTGCGTGAGAATGCCACAACGTTGTTCGGAGGGTGCGGTGATCGCCAGCTTGCCATTCGTCTTGTACTCAAATGGATCGAGGTTGTAACTCTGTGAGTCATGCTTGGCGATGTACTTATCACGACCACCAGCGCGTTTGATCTGATCTTCCGGGTTCGAACCATTCCAGTAACTCACAAACACCTTGTTAGTCGTTAATAGCTGCTGCAAGACATCCTGATCTTCCTCGAGAATATGCAGTATCAAAGCATCCGTGTCATACATCAACCGATGCGGTGTGTGATTGTGATAATGCTGAAATTCGTCTTGCCCTGCAAACTTCTCAACATCCTTGAATACAGTCTGAGCTTTGTGGTAACCGAAAAACTCACGAAAGAACTGCAAGATTCTTGCGTTAGTAACCGACTCGATATCGGAGTTGTGATTGGGATTCAAATTACGTGAACGAGCCCCCAAAATTTCCCTGACGACTTTTTCTACATGTTCACGCGTTTGCAGTTCGCCTGCATTCATCCGCTCCACCAACCAGCCATGCTTTGCATGTCGCCGCACCTGCTCCTGAGTGAGTGCATTTTTCACCAATGGGTCACTGTTCTTCGTGTATTTCTCGATGGTGTCAAATTCATTAACCCCAAACGCAGGTGTATTGTGGAAGGCGTAATGAATCGCCCCTACCAATTCATGGGGCGACAGGAAACGCCTTCCATCTTCATCAGCCTCAGTCAGGCCCGTTTCCATTCGGTACACAAATTCGGGAGAGATGGCGATGTAGATAAGCATTGCCTGCAATGCAGTCGTGTTACCCAATTCTGAATTTTTTTGAAACACATTATGCCAGTAGTGCTTTACATCCCGCTGGTTAGGTTCTCGACGCAAGAACAGATTGAATGCAACCTGCAAAGCTTCCCGAAATTCAGATTCACTAACCTGCTTCTTGGCCTCCATGATGCGATGAAACGCGAGGGGTATTTTGCCTCGTCTTTCATGACTGATCGTTTCAACGCCCCCAACAAAACTTCCATGATTATTGCCGTGCCGACTATCTTTGTTCTTGACCTCGGTGACGATTGTGACAGGCAAACCCAGCGTCAATATCTCAGCCATCGACTCGGCATTAGTGAGCAACGATTCTAGTGACGCCTGATCGGCCATGATTGATGCGTAATCCGTGATGCCTGACGCCCGATGCACATATTCAAAGAACGGATTAGCAAATTTCTCGTTTGCAAAGTAACGTTTCGAAATAGATTTGCCCTTGTGAGGACCATGCTGAACCCGATTACGTGCTGTCGCCTGATTACCACCTCCAATCTTGACAGAGATCCAATGCTGCTGACCGTAATGCGGCCCCCACATTTGCTGGTAAATCCCAGGACGCTGCCTCCACAATCGCGCTGAAGTATAGGGCTGTTCTTTTACTTGCCCACTAAACAAGGCGTCGTGATCGAGCAGGTTTCCGTATTCCGGCAAAAGCATCTTGTCTGCCAAACCGAACCCATGCCCGTGCGGTTCCAACTGAGACTCGATCGCTTCGACAAATTGTTTTCGCTCTGCTGCGTCGGCCGCATCACTTCCTTCGGGCGGCATTTCACGGAACAAGACCTGCTCTTCGATTTGTCGCCACTGCGCGGCTATTTTGGGGTCATCCCATTCTTGCGATAAAGTGTCAAACCGCAGCCCGCTTTCCTGAGTGTCCGGACCATGACAATCCGCGCACCATTTTCCAAGAAACTGCGACAATTCGTCCCCGGACACATGCAATGGGTCATCTTTTGGCTCGGCACCCAGTGCCGCATGCGGCCCTATCAATACAGAGACAGCGGCATACAGCACAACGCTCAAAGCAAGAGCCGCGCGACCGAGACAGATTTGTGTGTTGGAAACAGACAGGTGAAGACGCATCATGACTTCCAAGATGATCCATCAACGGTCATCTCAATGAGGTGGGCGGCGAAGCAGCAGGCGAGTACCACATCTTAATCGACAGGGACGCAACTGTTGCAGACAGACTGACAGCAAATAGCCAACGAAAGGCAACTAGCGGTACTCCGCCGGTTTCTTCGGCTCTACGCCTAACTTCTCATAATTAAAACCACTTGCAAGCGGATTGTATTGGTCGATGTAATCCACACTGCTTTGGGGGTCGATCTGTTTTTCCATCCCCAGCCCCCAATAAACCGCATTGGCAGTCAGCCTTCGCAGTCCGGCACTCTGGTAATCCTTGGCACTTCCCATCGTGACATGAAAAACCCGTGCCTCTTTGCCTGCGTTTCCCGTCCACGACTTGGTCCATGCAATGGGCAGTGGAATCTTCTTGGCATTTACCTCATCGTCATGTTTCCGCCCCACCAGCGGTTGGCCTTCAAGCAAGGCGGTGCAATCATCCCCAAGCATCTTACCCTCAGGATAGGTTCGATAAACGTCGGAAGGTCCCCACACATCGTTAACACCGACCAAAATAGGGTGATCCTTGTTTTCTTCTACAATCAAACCACGCGTCGAATCGGCATGCCAGTTTCCATGATGACCGCGAAAAGCTCCGCCCAGAACATCATCACCGAAGCGAACCTTGCGACCAGCAACCTCATACGGAAAATTTTCGAGGAAGCCGTGGTTCGCTGTGCGGATTCCGATCAGCGGTTTTCCTGATTCAAGATAGTCAATCACATACTTGATCTGGTCATCAGACAACGTCAGCAATCGACTGAACAGAATTAAAAGATCTGCTTTCTGCAGATGTTCCAATCCCGGAATCTGGTGCTGCACCGTCTTGTCTTCCCAGCGAATCTTTTGTGTAGGGTCAACTTCATTTTTTTCATTCACAGCAAATAAGACGGTGCAATCGAACCCATGTCGCTTGGAAAGAATCTTGGCCAGCATCGGCATTGACTGCTCACTTCGATATTCCTGCTCTGCAGCTATCAGCACTACATGCTTTCCCTGCCCTGGACCTATCCCACCGGGGTAAGTCAGCCACAGCGGACTCTCTGGGACAGGATGCGCGGTAAGTTGATTCGAATATTTCTCTGCGAGCCTGTTCCAAAAATCGTGCCAATACTCATCGTAGTAATCCAGTGCAGCAGTTTCGATGTGCACTGGATCAACAACTACCGGTGACTTGGCGGGATCGAAGTCCTTCAAGTGGTCTTTTCCTGCGCGTTCGCGTGGCGAAACAAAACGCCACTGATCTTCACCAAGCACTTCATGACAAAGCTGGGCGAGGGGTGGATCGTATGCCTTGAGCTGCTCTCGCGTCTTGATGTGATTGTGGTCGTGATCCATGGTCCGGTTGGTGTCGTACCAACATTGAAACCCCTCGGCCCAATATTCAGCCCGATTCTTGGATGCATAACACTCTTTGGGACCGCCGAACACGATCAGCACTTTGTCATCAGCAGTCACCTTTGTGTCTGCAGTGACCGTTTCCCCATTGACCAGAACATCTCCCCCTTCAAGACAACACTTGATCAAGACGGGTGATTGATCGGGAAAAGCTTTGACCAGTGCGTCAAACAGACTGACAGGAGTTTCACTTTTCACTCTGCGAAATCGCTGAGCCGCACGCCCATCCTTCCAGATTCCATTTTTCTTTGCGAGTTCGAAACACTCGGTCAAACGGTCCTGCAAGGTTGAATCAAAACCAGCTCCATGAACCACATGACCGAATTCATGAATCAGGATACTTTCCAATTGCATCCCACCTTCAAATTCCAAAACATCTTCTTCGGCAAAAACAACTGTCGAGCGATTGTTCTTTCGGGTCAGGAAACCCCGGCTTCGCCAATTATAGAAATCAAGTTCTTTACCGGTCTTGTTGGATTTGAATTGAGGCAACTGGGATGTCAGTTCATCGTGCCCGATAAGAATGCAAAGCACTTTCTTGTCTCGAATCCGCTCAGCAATCGCTGGACTGATACGCTGCATGATCATGCCAAACTGATAGGCCGCTTCCAGATGCGCCAAGTCCGACACCTTCGACGATGTTGCGATCAGGACCCCCTCTGCTTCAGTCACTTTTGAATAGAAGTCAGTATCGAGGTCATACTCCGTTGCCTGGGCCTCTGTGATCGGCCCCACACTGTATTCAGCGTTCGCCACCGTTACTTGCAGCGAGAAACCAGAAATCGCGAAAATTGAAAGAAAGGCCAAATTCAGCAGGCGCAGACGCATGGTTTTCTCGAAATGAAATAAGGGCTCAGACGAAGCGGTATAGTCACCCCCTATTCTACTGGGTTGTGACTGACAGCAGTAATCGGGTGCAAGCATTCGGTCTAAATCTGGATATTACCGCAAAGCAGGCCAATTTCCGAAGAAAGTGCAGAGAAACCCTGCTGACAAACGTTCAGTAACACTCTGGACCGAACACGCGTGATCCCCCCGACGTCGACACAAACAACTTCCCCCCGACAGGGTGTGCGCCTTCCTAAACCAGATCCTAAAAACAAACCGGCAAATAGAGCTCCAACGGCGACCTACGATTGCAATTCCCCCTGTGCACTCTGCATAATTTGCCCGTTCGCAATCCAAACAGGCTGCGCGCCAAAACCGGCATGTCTTTGAGCCTCAGCAATGCAGGCCTACACAACAGCGTCTTGCAGCAGCAAGAAAAGCTGCAAACAGCAAAATCACTTCGCACAAAAAACGAGCCATCAAGATGTCGATACAGTTTGACTGCACCGAATGCGGAAACACGCTGGAAGTCCCAGACGGTAGCGAGGGGCAACAAGCAAAATGCCCCGCATGTTCCGCTGTGGTAAATGTACCTCATTCTAAAACACCTGATCCCGAAGGGTCGCCAGAAACACCTGACCCCATGAACCCGTATGCGTCCACCTCAACACTGGATCCCCAAGGTACTTCTTCGCTCGATCCAGTCGGCGAACTCACGGTTCAACAAGTTGACGTTGGTTGGACACTGAAAGCCACTTGGGAGTTATTCAAGGTTCACTTTGGCATCCTGATCGGACTTTTCATGATCATGGTTGCTGCTGGAATCGTTACATCGGTGGGACTCCTCATTTTCCGATTTGCTGTGATGGCAATCACTGGAGAAGTAAACCAACCTGGCGAAATCACACCAACAATGGTTGGAGTTAGCATATTCGAGAACCTTGTAAACCAATTGGTCAGTATTTGGTTCACAATCGGAGCCATCAGGGTCATGCTCCAAATCTCACGAAATCAACCGCCCAACCTAGGCCTGCTACTGCAATCAGCCCCCTTCTTTATTCGAACTTGCCTTGCGACGTTGCTGTTTGGCATTCTCGTTGTCGGGGGAATGATCTTATTCATCGTTCCTGGCATTTATATCATTTTGACATATTGGAACTACACCTACTTCATCGTGGATCGGAATTGTGGCGTCATCGAAGCGTTTCGCTTGGCCAAGGTCCATGCAAGCGGAAACCGGCTGTCCATCTTTGTCATTGGCCTGATCATCTCAGGCTTAGGCTTTCTAGGTGTTTTAGCATGCTGCTTGGGCTGGATTGCAACGACCCCCTACTGCTTGCTTCTGCTTGTGATCACCTATCTAAGCATGACGGGGCAACCGTTTGTTCAACCCCGCGTCATCACCAACGAAGAAGCGTGAAGAGGGTGAAGACACCATCAAGGGTGGTGCATCAAATGTGATGGTCGCAACCAATGCGACTCATCACATTGCATCAGCACCAAATTCACAACTGAGATTGCCCCAGTACAGCGCACCCCGTACTGCTCACCCCGTACTGCCCCGATCCAGTACCGGCAATCTCAGGAACCATGGCTGGGTCCAACTCTGGATACTACTGCGTCATGCTTCCGCGCCGAGATTCACTTGGAATCAAACCGCACGTTCACGGCAGCATCGAGTGGTAACTTACGCCCCACGGGAGTCAGCACACCCGTTTTCTGATCGATGGACAGTGCAACAACATTGCCTGTCTTTTGGTTTCCCAGCACCAACCATTTACCATCATCCGTAATTCCAAAACCTCGGGGGATTTCTCCTCCGCTGGGGGTGTTCCCAAGTGAACGAAAGCTCGCGGCGGCTGCATCGACCGCGAAAGTAGCAATCGAATTGTGGCCACGATTCGACACATATAAGAACTTGCCTGACGGGTGAACCAGACACTCTGCTGTGCTATTACCTTGTCTCTGCGTTGACTCGGGAACCGTGTCCAGTACTTCCCCGAGTGTTAAGGTTCGCTGTTCACGATCGTAGTGCAACAACGCAACTTGCGATGTCAATTCAAGGTTTGAAAACGCCAGTTCAAAATTAGGATGAAAACTAAAATGCCTCGGACCTCCACCAGGCGGCAGTTGTAGAAATGCCTGCTTCGAGGGCTTCATCTTTCCTGTTGCCGGTTCAACATCGTAGAGCAGGATCTGATCCTTACCCAAATCAGCGACGAATGCCTGAGTTCCATCTTGATTGAAGTTGATGGAATGTGCGTGGGGTGCCTCCTGCCTACCTGCATTGACACCGCTATGTCCAACATGCTGATGAAATGAACCAGCTTTCCCAAGTGAGCCATCTTCCAAAATCGGAAACAAAACACAACTGCCACCGGTGTAATTGGCAACACCTACGCACCGCCCGGTTGGATCAACCGTCACATGACACGCTGCACCACCCTGTGTCGAACGCTCGTTCAACCTTGTGAACTTTCCATCTACACCGATGGAATACGCAACAATCCCTATTGAATCTGATCCACTTGCACCGATTTCAGACACCGCATAGAGCAGTGGCCGATTCGGATGCAGGGCAACAAAAGATGCATTCTCTAAATCCGCCACCAGAACAGGCTCCCCCTGAAGCCCTGAGTTATCCAAGGAAATCGCATAGATACCACGACTGCTGGAATTACCTTGCGTATAAGTTCCGACATACGCAGTCGTCTGGTTTGATTTGGAAGGCTCAGCAGCAGTTTGAGCCAAAGCGTGTACGGGCATAGTTAACAACAAAGCAAAGACAAAGGATTTCATGGCAAACTCAGGGTGTAAAATGTACTTGAATGCCATAACACCTTAACGCATTGCCTTCGCGGCTGCTGTCGCCCCCTTTTGCCCTGTTGATTCATTCCCTGAC
>Ga0315320_10002018_pt1 | contig 16798 bp, 11 predicted proteins | sample M140m21515metaG_FD_203458 | JGI IMG/M metagenome (GOLD analysis project Ga0315320, IMG submission 203458) | Ammonia-oxidizing marine archaeal communities from Monterey Bay, California, United States - M1 40m 21515 | ecosystem: Environmental > Aquatic > Marine > Coastal | place: USA: California... | reverse complement strand
GACCTCTCGGCTCGGTTTTTGTTATCCCAAACGAACGGTCGACGGTTCCATGAGTCGAGGTGCTCTCGGAGATGTTCAGTCACCCGCGGTTCATCGACCTCGCGACCTAGAAATGAGCGTTTTCACAACCGAAGGAGTGGGTTTCAACAAAACCCTCGCCATCTCCGGAGACTTGTCATGAACCTGTTCTTGAAAATGGTGGTCTTCCCTTCGCTGCTAGGGGGGCTTCTCGGGTTCACGGTCACGTCCGCACATGCTGATTGTGTTTGCCAAACCATCGCCCGTCTGTTGAGTCCCCAGGACGTCCCTGAGGAGGTCTGCCCTGAGGACGACGTCGAGTGCGTCGAGGGCTTTCATTCACAGGGCCAGATCGTCGTGCACGATTCTCAAATCCGGCTCGACATTTACCCTTCCGATGGCTCGTATTTGCTGGAGCCCGCGCCGTGAAGAGATGGCTTCAACATTCTGCCGCGGTCATATGCTTCGGCGGGTCTCTCATGCTCGGCGCGACCCTGACCGGCGGGTGTGACAACTGCGAACTCCTGGTTTGTGAGGAGATTCTCGACCTAGACGATGGGGCCTATCGATTCATGTCGGGAGCATCCCCATCATGGGCTCTCGAGGTGGGGGAGGTCACCCTCTCCGAGACCACTATGACGATTGACTACACGGACCTCGAAGGACAGGAGCGTGTGGCTGTTTGGTCCATCGAACCGCTTCTGTGACTTCTGGGTTCCTCCTCTCCTGCTGAAGTCGGTGGTCAACCCACGACAGGAGTTGGAGGCCGCAGTCGAAGCCACAGCTAAGCACAAGCACAGATCGGCCCGAGTCGCGTCTTGTCGTGCGGCTTGGGCCGTCCGCTGTTCTGCGGAGTGACGCGCGGCGAGGATTGCGTGTGCCTCGGATGGGTCGGGTGCGTGGGTGAGCGAGGCGGGCTGCAGTAGCTCTTCTTCCAGTGGGTCCTATGTGCAATCGAATGAGTGAGCTCGAGGCCGGCAGTGGGAATCGGTTCGAAGCTAAATTTTGGAGAGGAGCGAGTGAATAGAGTGGTTCTGGTTTGCTGGGAGTCGAGCACTCTGGCCGAGCACCCACGACATTTGTCGGTACAGATCGTCAACTGCCACTCGAGAGGGTAATTGGAGCGCTGTCCCCCGGACGTGCGTGGCAGTACCCTGATGGAGGAAGAGGGAATACATGCGTGTCGTCACCGTCGCTGGCACTCGGCCGGAGTTAATCAAGCTCGCCCCGCTCGTACCGCTGCTCGACCATCGGTTCGACCAGACGTACCTGTTCACAGGTCAGCACTACTCACCCTCCATGGTTCAAGTCTTTCTAGACGAACTCGACGCACGGCGGCCCGATGTGTTCCTTGACGTCGGTAGCTCGGACCCCGGGGCGCTGACCGAGGCCACGACACGGTCATTTCGCAAACTGTCTCCCGATCTGGTCCTCGTGTACGGCGACACGAACTCGACTCTGGCCGCGGCGCTGGGGGCCCAGGAACTAGGGGTTCCCCTCTTGCACATAGAGGCCGGGATTCGCTCGTTCGATCGGGCGATGCCCGAGGAGGTCAACCGGGTGCGCGTGGATGCGATCGCTGCGCTTCGGTTGGCACCCACGGGCCTCGCGACCTGGTTCCTCACTGCGTTTGAGGGCTACGACGGGGTCACCTGCCCCGCTGTAGGTAACCTCGTTGTGGACGCATGGCGTAGGCACCGTCCGCTCATCGACGCGCGACCAGGTCCTGGGCTTCGGGAGCCATACGCAGTCTTGACGATGCATCGGCAAGCTACGGTCGATGACCCAGAGGTGTTCGGCCGCGCTTTGATGGAGCTTGCCGCGATTGAGATGCCCATCCTCTTTCCGGTTCACCCCAGGACAAATGCACGTCTTCAGTCGTTTGGCCTGTCCTGGCCGGACAATATTGTGGTGAGTGCGCCCCTGGGTTACCTCGATTTCTGTCGTGCGATGGCTGGCGCGACGGTCTTGCTTACGGACTCGGGTGGAGTGCAAGAAGAGGCGATCAGCCTCGACATCCCGTGTGTCACGCTGCGCCCCAATACGGAGCGCATGGAGACGGTCTTTCTCGGAGCGAACCGCCTCTTTGACCTCACACGGGACAGGGGGCTCGCGAGGGTTGCGAAGGAAGCCGTTGTGGAGCATGGGGGACGTCCCTACCGACTCAACCCGTTTGGGAACGGCTACGCCGCCGAGCGGATCACGGCGTTGCTGGAATGTATCGATGGAAGGGAACCGAGCGCGCGCTTCGACTCCGCTCCTGGGCTTGTGGGTCTCGACGCCTTGCGCGCGGCAGCGGCGTGGGTCGGAGAGCTTCACGGATGAGGCTCTCGTTGCTGCCCGCAGTCGCACTGGTGGTTCTTCTCCCTGCGTTGGTCACGGCCCATGAGAGTGGCTCGGGAGGAGCCACTGCGGACGCGTTGAACGCCTCCTCCGTATGGCGCGCAGAGAATCGACTCGACCTCGCGGAGGAGGCGCTGTGGGCTGCCCTTCGCGAAGGCAGCGACCCACGACTGTGGGTGGAGCTCGCAGAGGTGGCGGTTGGACAACGTCGCCCTCACGCCGCGCGGTCTCTCCTCGAAGAGGTCCCACCGGAGACTCGGGGGTATGCCGACCTCGTCGGTGGTCTGCCGCCGACTCCAACAGCAGAGGGGCTTCAGGAGGCATACGCGTTGAGGGCCTCGGGAAAGTGGGACGAAGCGGAGTGGGCGCTCCGTGCGGTCGTCGATGGCCCTGATGTCTTTCTCGAACTCGCATACATCGCTCAGGCGCAAGGTCGTGTGCTTCGGGCACGCAGGTACTTCGAAATGGCCGCGGATGGGGCCGACCCGGCCCTCGCGGCCCAGGCCGTCGCCGAGGCCGCGGTCCTTCCTCAGTCACTGGCGACTCCGGTCTACGAGCGGGCACGGGACCTCCGTGAAACGGGAGACACAAGGAAGGCAGAACAACTTCTTCGTGCGTTGTTGCCCTTCGAGGACCCGCAGCGTGTCGCCTTGGAGCTTGGGTGGACGGCGGTGGTCAGCGGAGACCAGGCAAGCGCGGTCGCCTGGCTTATGGACGCCACATCGGGTGGCGATGAGTCTCTCGCTACCGCGGCGGCGGAGCAATTGACGGCTCTGGGACCTTTGGCTCTGACGGAGGGGGTCGCCCTCCGGTCTCGGGCTGAGTTTGGGCTCGCTGAGGAGGCCTTTGAACGCGCCCGGGCGCTTGGCATCGACGACCAGATCGTTGACATGGAGATTGCGTACACCCTGCTCGACGCGGACCGCCTTGAGGAGGCTGAGCCACTTCTCGCTGCCGCTGCGGGCGGATCTGGGCCGGACATCGCGTCCCGTGCAGAGGAGTTGAGGTCTGAGGTCAGCGCGCTGGTTCGAGATCGCCTGATGCTCCCCGTCCGCGCGCTACGCGGAGAGGGGAAGTGGTCGATGGCCATCCGAGCGCTTGAGGAGGCGAAGGAGAAGGGGGCGGACCTTTGTATGGTCGCACTCGAGCGGGGGTACCTGGAGGCCGAGCAGGGGAACCCAGCAAAGGCACGGAGGGCACTCAAGGAGGCGGCGAAGTGCGACGAGAACGACCAAGTTCGCGATGCCGCTCGTCGGTTGCTCAGGTCGAGATACCACCTCTTCTGGGGGGACCTGTACGTCGAGTTGTTCGGCTGGGACCAATTTGCCCCCAGCAGCAACCGCTTCAGAAACCTCGTTCCTGTCGTGCGGGCTCGCGGTTACCTGCACCCCATTCCCAAGGTCGACCTCGACCCCTACGTCTTCGCGCAGGTGAGTCGTGATGTTGCGTCACGCGGGCGAACGACCACCGGGTTCCCCCAGATCTTCACCGACAACTCAGCGATGTTCGGCGTGGGGCTGCTCGTGCGCGGGTGGAAGCGCCGGGTGGGAATCTATGCGCAGATTGGACCCGCTATCAACCTCCTGGATGACGGTCGAGACCGCGTATCGCTGGATGCGCGGGTCGCTGCGTTTTTCGCGGTGACGACGCCGACGTGTTACCCCACCCCCCAGATGACTGGGTCTGGCGTACGCGCGCTCTTCGCGGGATGTGCCGAGTCCTACGCCGAAGCAGTCTGGGTCAGTCGGTTTGATCACAACGTCATCACAGTCGGTCGGGGGAGGATTGGTTTCACGGCGCTGGTGACGGGACCCGTCGCATGGCAGCCCATCGCCGAGCTCCGCGTCTTTAAGGACATCAACGACGATTTCTGGAACAACCTGATCGATGCTGGCGCAGGCATCCGTTGGCGGCTCCTGATGCCTTTCGGGTTGGACGTGATGCTTGGAGTGCACGGTGGCAGCTTCTTCGGCCTCGAGAACGTCGACCCCGCTCCAGACCCTCTGCATTACGCCGAGCTTCGCCTTCTGCTGACCACGTACGTCGAACTCTAAGGATTCGACGCGGATTCGACGCGGATTCGACGCGGATTCGACGCGGATTCGACACGGATTCGACACGGATTCGACACGGATTCGACACGGATGCGCCCCCTAAACGCTCGACGGGGTACCCTTGGTGCTAGGTCGGCGGGTGTGTGTGCAGCCCGACGGGAAGGAATCCTGTTAGGCGATGGCTGACGCGTTTGATCTTGCGATGCGCTTTGTTGCGTATCCCGTGTGCGGCACCATCCTGGTCAACGGGATCGACGACCTGTTTATCGACGCGAACTATTACCTTCGTGGGCTCTTCAAACGGGACCGAAGAGACATCACCGTCGAGCAGTTGAAGTCGAAGGAGCCACAGCGTATCGCGATGATGGTCCCGGCCTGGCAGGAGGCCGAGGTGATCCAGCAGATGCTGGAGTTGAACCTCAAGACGCTCGATTACCCGACCGACCAGTACGACATCTTCGTTGGGACCTACCAAAACGACGCTGCGACCCAGGAGAAGGTGGATTACGTGGCTCGGCGGGTCCGCAACGTGCACAAGGTCGTCGTTCCGCACGACGGGCCGACCATGAAGGCGGATGCCCTGAACTGGGTCTGGCAGTCGATTCAGTTGCTCGAAGAACGTCGTGGTCAGCGCTACGACATCCTCCTGATGCATGACGCGGAGGACATCATCCACCCGCTCGCGATGAGGCTTTACAACTACCTCCTGCCTGAATACGACTTCGTCCAGACTCCTGTGTTCCCCCTTGAGATGAACTGGAACTCCTGGGTAGCGAACACGTACAAAGACGAATTCTGCGAGCACCACCTCAAGGACATGTTGGTCCGGGAGCAGATCGGTGGGCTTGTCCCATCCGCTGGGGTCGGGTCCGGCTTTGCGCGTGACGCCTTCGAGGAGATCGCGGTCCATCACGACCAGCAGGTGTTCAACACCAGTAGCCTCACCGAGGACTACGAGATCGGAATGAAGTTTCGACTCGCGAACAAGAAGACCTACTTCGCGTGCCGTTCCATCAAGCGGAGTCGGGTGGTCGAGCGCGGCATCTTTAAGAAGCGCAAAGTCCGCATCATCGAAGACGAGTACATCGCTACACGAGAGTTCTTCCCGGACAGTTTCCGCTTCGCTGTCCGCCAGCGGTCTCGCTGGGTTCTCGGGATCGCGATGCAAGGCTGGGAGCAGATCGGCTGGCAGGGGACGCTCCCGGTCCTCTATTGCCTCTGGAGGGACCGGAAGGCTCTCGTCACCAACTACATGAATGTCGTCGCGTACGTCCTGGCGATGTACTGCCTTGTGCGTCTCGCCACGGGGTGGGTCAGCGGCCATCCCTGGAGCTTCGAGAACATCTTCGCGCCAGGTTCATTGCTGTGGTGGCTGGTCATGAGCAATACGTTGTTCCTGATTTGGCGAGCACTCATGAAGTACATCGTTGTCGACCGAATCTTCGGACCCCTCCACGGCTTCCTCACTCTGCCGCGCTTCTTGGTCAGCAACGTCATCAACTTCATGGCGACGAGCAAGGCGCTCAAGCAATTCATCAGTCACAAGCTCACCGGAGAACCGCTTCGTTGGCTGAAGACGGAGCACGCGTTTCCGAGCGTGGAGATCTTGCGGAATTACCAGCGTCGCCTCGGAGAGCTTCTGATGGACCGGGAGGGCTTGAGCGAGGAGCAGGTCCGAGAGGCGCTCGATCTACAGACCGCGACGGGGTTGCGCCTGGGCGAAGTCTTTACGATGACCGGGATGGTGAGTACTCGGAGTGTCACAGATGCTCTCGCCGACCAGTTGTCGATGCCGGTCGCGGACCCCGACCCTTACAGCATTCCCATGCGACTTCTGCGGAGCGTTCCAGAGTCGGATGCCGAACTCTGGGGGATCCTGCCGCTCCTTGTCTCGGAGGAGGGTGTGGACGTGGCCGTGAGTCAGGCGCCGGAGCCTGGACTGCGAGACAAGCTTGAGAGTTTGCTGGGGTCTACCGTCCGGTTCGTGTTTGTCCCGGAGGCTGCGCTACGTCGCTCTCGCGAGCGAGCCTATCGTCGGAGCATGACCGAGCCTCGGAGGGAGGGGGCGTCAGAGAGGCTGGGCCAGGCGCTCTTGAACCGCGGCTTGTTGTCCGAAACCGAGCTTCATGAGGCGCTTGAGGAACAGAGCCAGACAGGAGAACAGCTTGGCGAGATGCTCGTCCGAAAGGGTTCTGTCCCCGCCGTCGAGGTCTCCCTGGTCTTATCTCGGCGCTACTCCAGGGGGTTTCGGCCCATCACCGCGGCCGAGGCTGATCCAACGGCGCTCCGAGCCGTTGGGTATGGCATCTGTGCGCTGTACGGAGTTGTTCCGCTCCACTCCGCGTCCGCCGACGGCACCCGTGCCATCGCCGCGTCTACTCCCGTGCACGACGAAGTCCTGATGCTCGTCGGCGCGAAGCTTGGGGCTCAGGTGGAGGTCCTGCTCGCTCCCGCGTTGAACGTCAGAACCGCGCTCGCAGCAGCGAGCCTGAAGGCATGGCCTGACGGGATTGCAGCGGGAACGTCGGGGCTCGATGGCTGTGAGCTGCAAGCCATCGGCTCAGATCCCGAGTGGGTTGGGGATCTCGCCTCCATCGCTCGCGGAGCAGTCCGAACGGCTCGGGCACCGATCGACTACCTGCTCGCCGCCGGGGGGGTCTCACCATCCATGGGGGCTCGTCTCCGTGCCCGGGCCATGGGCGTCGCCCTCGCGGGAGCTAGCCGGCTCGACGGGGCCGACCACTGGCTCCCGCCAGGCTGGGCGCACAGAGGCGACCTCCAGCTTCTCGATATGCAGCCGGGGGCACTCGTCATCGCGGCTCCCCATCCAACCCCTTCGCTCGCACGCGAGGTGGCGACCCTCTTCCCCGGCCATGCGGTCGCCTGGCGCGTCGCACCTTACTCCCGAGCACTCACTGACCGTTCCTCTGGCAGGGCGCGGCAAGCTCGCGCAGCGTCGCAACCCAACCGGTCCGGAGGTCCTTGATATGGCCACCCGTAAGCTCAACTCCCTCATCATTTTCATCGCCGCTCTGGTTCTCTCCGTTCCCGGGGCAGCGATCGCCTCAGACGAAGAGACCGCGGTCAATGAACCCACCTCCCCCCTCGCGAGCAGCGAGTACCGGGTGCGCGACATCTCCTTTGCCACCGACCTCGGTCGTGATGGAGACATGGCTCTCGTAGGGATCAATGCGGTCAACAGCGTGCGCTTCGGGATCCCAGACTACTGGGACGTGCAGGAAGAGCCCGAACTGCACCTCGACATCGCCCGGTCCGCGATGCTCATCCCGGACGTGTCCGCGATTACGGTCTGGGCCGATGGACGGCCCGTGGGGACCTTTTCGCTCGATGGGGACCCGACTGAGGTGACGAAGCAGGTGGTGAAGCTGCCCCTTCAGTCGGAGACTGGCTATCACTCGCTGCAGTTTCGGGCGTACCACCGGTCACGCCTCCCCTGCGAGTTGAGTGACCATCCAGGGCTCTGGAGTCGTATCCTCGAAAGCTCCTTCGTGCGGGTCAAGTATCTCCCCCGGCGCTCGGAGCTCTCGCTCAGCGACTGGCCATACCCGTTCCGTGACGACCGGGATCCCGACCCCGCTCGTGTCGTCATCGTTCTTGGCGAGGAGCCCTCAACCGAAGAGGTACGGGCTGCTGGGTACATCGCGAGCTATCTCGGTCACATCAGTGGCTGGCGCCCCATGGACCTCTCCGTGCACCAGGGAGACTTCGACACCGCGCCTGACGGGCACCTCGTTGCCATCGGGCGACTCGACGACCCTAGCCAGGCGGTGGGCAACCTCCTCACCCTTCTCGAGGCTCGAACCGAGCCGGATCTGACCCGAGCAGCGGTGCGGATGAAAGCAAAAGAGATGCCGGAGTCCGGGGTGATTACGTTGACCCCACGGTCGGAGCGCTCGATACGCTCCGTTCTCGGGATCGTAGGAGCCGACGGTCCAGGTCTGGTCAACCTCGCGCTCATGCTCTCGAACGAGGAGTCCAGCAAGCTCTCCACCGGGCTCGTCGAGTATATCGATGCCTTCTCAGCGCCGAGCCCGATGGAAGCGAGGCGCTGGACCAACACGGCGCCGCCTGAAACCAGCTTCACCCTGGGCGATCTCGGGTACGAGGACCGGATGGTGATGGGTTACCGCGGCGGAACCGTCTCCATCCCGATCAATCTGGTCCCCGACGACCGCCCTGTTCGAGGGGATGCGCGGCTGGAACTCATGTACTCCTACTCCGCGCAGGCGGACCCCACGAACTCTCGCCTGAATGTATTCATGAACGGAGCCGCCATTGGCGGTGGAGCCCTCGACGAAGTCGATGGTCTCAATCACGTCAAGCTTCTGCTTGAGCTCCCGGTCCATGAGATGGGACCTGAGTCGCGACTCGAGGTGCGCTTTACCCTGGTTCAAAGCGAGGAGCCGATGTGCATTGGTGGGGACCGCGAGCCACCCTGGGGGACGGTTCACAGCGACACGAGACTCGTGATGCCGCGCGAGCGTCGGGCGAGGGTTCCCGACCTTAGCCTCGTGCGTTTCGGTGCGTACCCCTTTGGACTTCATCCGGACCTGTCCGAGACCCTCTTCGTTCTTCCGGACGACCCTTCGAGCACAGAGCTCCAGCTCTACGTGTGGCTCGCCGCGGAGCTCGGTCGAGTCGCACGGGGAGACCGCTTTGCATACGAGGTTCACATTGGACCGCTGACGATGGAGGCGACTGCGGGACGAGACCTCATCGTGGTGGACTCTGGGCCTCAGGGAACTCTGATCCAAAGCATGGGGCTCCTGGACTCCATGTCTTTCACCCCGAAGGGGGCACCGGGGGTGCGCCTCGCTCTCGCGAATGGTGGGGCAGTCGCCCTCGGGGCTGACCCACGCGTCGCATACTTTGAGCAGATGATGCTTCCCTGGAACGAGGAGCGGTCTGCGCTCGTCGCATATGCCCCCGAACCCGCGCTTTTCGAGCGGGTTGGGAGCTGTCTTGACGGACCTCCTATCTTCGATCGGTTGACGGGACGGGTCACACAGGTCGCTTCGTGCACTGACCTCGCAGTCGTTCCGGTCGAAGAGGCTCGAATCACTGGTGAACAGTCGGTCAAGGGAGCCATCTACGAGGCCATCCGGGACCATTACTGGCTCCTTCTGGCAGGGTTGCTTCTTCTCGTCTTTGTGACGTTGGTTCTCCGAGCCCTGTGGTTGTTCGTCACTCGAAGTGAGGCCTATGAAGAGGAGGGGGAGTTCGCGGGCGAGGTCTCGTCGTGAGCCGAGAGCGTGATCCCAACGCGTCGGGGGAGCCGTCCTCTTCCGCCCCGCGGTCGATGTCCTTTGTTCGCTCGTCGTCAGGAACTCGAGTTCTCGTCGTGGACCCCGATGTTCGCTTCGCACTCCTTTTGAAGAGGTTTCTTGAGACGCGTGGATGGGGGGTGATGTGGGTCTCCGATGGCCGCGAGGCGCTGCGCGACTGGGAAGAGATCCGTCCTGAGGTCGTGGTCACCGAGCTCGACGGCGAGGGCCTCGATGGATTCGAGTTCGTCGCGTCGGTGCGGCGTCGGAACCCCGAGCTTCCGGTGGTCGTCTGCACGCGTCTCGCTGGCGTGTCTCAATGGAGTGACGAGGACCAACACGCGTTGGGGATCGCCGCGGTCCTCCTGCGTCCTCTCCAGTTCATGCAGCTTCACAGCACTCTGAACAGGGTTCTTTCCGTTTCCGAATGAGGCCGAGTTGTCCGAAGGAGTTGCTCTCTCGAAGAGTCCGGTTCGCTCGAGCATCGACTCTGGCACCCGGAGGTCGGTCATTCTGTTTGACGGTTGGTGTGGCGGGCCGGGAGGTCGCGAGGCAGCGCCATGCCCCTGCGCTGGTCTGCCCGCCTGGGGTGCTCCGACGGGAGCCGACGCGCCCCACCGATGGAGGCCCTGTCAGATGGCGCCCGCGGCGTCTAGCGACGCCAGGATGCCATCGATGGCCCAAAAGGCGCTGTAGATCTCGCCGTCCGCCACGGGGCCGCCCCACCACTGCTCTAAGAGCCACCGACTGTTCCAGGCCTTGGTACGAACCGTCTGGTAGTTGAGGGTGATCATGGTGTCCTCGCCGAACGCCCCGTCGACCCATTCGCCCAGAAAGAAGCCGTCGAGGAGGTCTTCGGCATCCGTGTCGTAATAAAGGCGCAAGTCGTCCACGAAGTCTGGGACGATCTCGATCATCAGCTCGCCGAGCACGAAGTAATCGTCTTCGTGCTCCTCAGTGGTCCCCACCGCCACCAGCGCGTACGGCAAGTCGAGCGTGAGGTGCGCGGTCATAGCCACCACGACGGTGCGGGTCCGAGAGACGTCGTCACTCCCGGCGAGGGCGTAGTAGTGGTCCCAGACATACGAAGGTGTCTTCCCCGTGAGCTCGGCACGTAGGTTCCGTAAGAAGCGACCGGCGAAGTCGACTACGATTCCGCGACCCCAGTCTCCGTCTTTGATCTCGCCGTCTTCGATCGCCTCGATGATTCGAGCGGTGATGTGCCGGTAGGTAGTGGGGAAGAGCCCGCGAGTGTCCTCGCATGACTCGAAGATCGAGGCGATGGCGTCGATTCGATCGTAGGTGCTGTAGAGGGTCTCCGCACCTGTGACTTGCGTCAAAGAGAGCAGGGCATCGGCCGCAGCGCCCGTTACCTTGTCACCGTCACATTCGACCTCGGGAGTCGGCGGCAGCGAGTCGAGTGCAGCGCCGCTGCAGCCTATCTCCAATTCGAAGGCGCCTTCCGCTCCGTCTGCACCGTCGATAACGATGAAGTAGCTACGTCCGGCGACGACTTCGAAGGCCAGGTCGTTGAAGCCGCGCGCTACCGAGGAGGAGGAAGCGCAGACGTCGTTCTGCGCTTCGATCACGAAGATGTCGTGATTGAGCACGCTCGGGGCGGGGTCGATGAAACGCACTTCGACGGTCTCTGTGGCCAAGGCCACGAAGGAGTAGGCAATCTCTGGCCCCGCGAAGTTCCCCACCGCTACCGGCCAGCCATCGATGACGTCGGTTGAGCCAGAGTTGAAGTCCGACGTGTCGCCAGAGACTCTCTCGCCACAGCTCAAGGATGCTACCGGCGCACATTCTGCCTCGACGCCGCTCTCGGGTACCTCATCTCCAACCTCATCTCCAACCGAGCCCCACGAGCTGGCTCCGTCTTCCATGGAGGTGGTCGGGTCTGTGTCGCAGGACCCGAACCCGAGGGAGGCGAGGGAAAGCAGGCAGATGGCAACGTTGAGCTTCATGAGATTCTCCGGGGGTACAAGCGGACAGGTCACATACGTGACGTCATCGGGCGGAGAGCACGTGGAACCTCTTCTCCGGCGAGACCTCGGGAACCTAGTTCGTTTGCGCAGTCACAAGGGGTTACAACCCGTCTTGTAACCGCGCCCTTCGGTGCGCTCTGAGGCCCCGCCTTGGGGCACGGTAACGATGGCTGTACGCGCGGAGAGAAAGATGGTGATGAAGCGCAGTGCGAGGTACTGAGCTGAGTGACATGACCTCGCGGGGGGAGGGGAGTTGTCGTTGGCACCGGAGCTTTCGTTGGCACCGCAGCGGTTGAGACTTCTACCCGAGGCGGATGCTCTGTCTCTCCGATGTTCGCAAGGAGTCTTTATGCGCATCCTCGCTGTGTTTGCTCCCCTCTGCTTCCTTCTTCTGGCCTTTGGGGGCTGTGGCGCGCCCTACGACCCGCCGCAGCAGTTGCCTACTGCGTACACGGACTGCATCGTTCCTGCCGACTGTGAAGCCGTGGAGGTGGGCTGCTGCGATGAGTGCAATGGAGGAACGGCCTACGCCGTCGCGAGCGACCAGGTGGACGCCGTCCTCGAGTCCTACGCCGAGGACTGCCGTGCGGGTGTGGACTGCACCGAGATGGCTTGCGGCTCTTGGGTTGTGAGTTGTATTGCTGGCACCTGCTCCATGGCTCGCGGTCAGCTGTAAGGCCTGTCTGATTCGTCGCCCTCGATTTCCTCCCGTCAGGGCATCAGCCAACGGGCTCGTCCGCTCGGTCGTTCTCTCGACGAGTTGGCTCCGACCGGCCTACGATTCAGGAAGCCTTCGTGGGCTCCTGACCGAGAGGGAGCTGGGTCGGAAGGAGAATAGGACTCGTTGTCTGTACACCGCTTTCCGCGGAAGAAGCCCGTCATTCAGCGCGTGCTCGCGACCAGTCGAAGGAGCCCTGCTGACATCGCGTGCAGCGCAGAGACGAGGGGCCTCGTCATGCCCTAGAGAGTCGTCTCGTGTCCGACAGCAAGCTCAAGAAGTCGGCGGGCCAATCGAACCAGGCTGGGTCGTACCGTCTCGAACCGAAACGTCTCCAATCGATCCGCTGCCAGACCTTCGAGAACCAGGGCGTCTTTTAGGTGGCCAGAAGCACGTGCCTGCGTTGCCCGGAGCAACTCGACGTGTCCCTCCGCCAGACCGACGATGAAGCGGATGTCATCGGAGTCGAGTTTGTCGGCCAGGCTCCTCCCCTCGTGTAGGGCCCGCAGCGCCGACTCTTCGTCTCCACACGTTGCATACGCCACCCCGAGGAGGCCCTGACAGATACCCACGTCTCGCGAGGAGTGGACCATTTGATATTGAGAAACTGCGGCCTCAAGCCTTTCACGCCCTTTCTCGGGGTCTCCACTAAGCAGGTCTCGTACGCCCCAGAAGGTGCAATGCACTCCCACGTGATACGGATCGGGGTCGACGCCATTCGCATAGATCTCTGCAGCTTCGAGGAAGAGAGCCTCCGCCTGTTCGTAGTCCTTCTGCAAAAGAGACAGTTGTCCCATGTTGGAAACGAAAATCGGTAGGAGGGGGAGCATCCCCATCTTTCGAGCGAGAGCGAGCGCTCGCCGCAAGGCTCGCGCCCCGCTTGGGAGTTGGTCGAGCTCCAGGTAAATCGCAGCGAGATTCCCCAGTGTGGTGTTTTTGTAGGTCAGGTCGTTGGAGTCCTTCAACCCCTCGTAGGACTCCAACACCCACTGTTCCGCCTCTTCAAGTTCTCCTCTCTCTGCATGCCAAACCGCGATGTTCCCCGCAGCCACGGCGGCCATGAAGCGATTGCCTGAGGCCCTATGCAGCTCAAGAGCCTCGTATGTACACCGCTCCGATGCCTTGGCGTCTCCCGTGTATCCAAGGGCCACGGCCAGAGAACTGAGCAAGAGCCCCTCCAGGCTTTTGTCCCCTCGAGTCTTCGCGAATGCTTGAGCTTCTCGCAATCGACCCACCACAATCTCGGCACTCTTCGCGTCGTGCACTGCGTAGCCGAGGGTTGGTGCGTGGGTGGCTGCGAGAAGCTCGTCCCCAGCGTCCTCCGCGATGCGAACAGACTCCCACCCGCTCTCAGCGCTCTTCCGTCTCTGGCCACGACGCCTCTGAGAGAGCGCCAGCGCGTGCTTGGTCTTGGCCCGAAGCCGGGGAGCGAGCTCATCCGAGTGCTCGTTCACCTGGTCTGTGATCCGGGCGAGGTATTCCCCGGGTCCACGGCGGAACAGGGTTGGCGTGATACCGACCACAAGGCCAGCGCTGGTCGTCCAGTCACCTGTCGTGGATGTGTGCTCGTAGGCGACAACGAAGTTGTCGAGCTCTTCCGCGAGACGAGCGTGTCCTTCGGTGGCATCGGTCCCCCGCATCTCGTGGACTATCTCCTCCCCAAAGCGGCAGAGCATTTGAGCGTGTTTGTCTCTCGCGTCATTCTGCGGGTCGAACGTTTGCAGACGGGCGGCGGCGAATTCTCGAATGCTCTCAAACATTCCGAACCGGAGGTCTCCGGTGCTCCCCTCGCTTGTCCGAAGGAGAGACTTATCCCGGAGAGCCTCCACGGTATCCAGGACCCAGGGGGTCTCGTCGAAGTGGGAGAGGTCAATCAGCTCCTCGGCTTGTTCTAAGGTGAACCCACCGCGGAAGGTGGAGCACCACGCAAGCGTCCACTGCTCCGGGGCTGCCAACAGGTCCCAGGACCACCCAATGGCCCCCTCAAGGGTGGCGCGCCGGTCCGACGTTCCACGTGTACCGCTTCGGAGGAGTCGGAAACGCTGGGAGAGACGAGCGAGGAGTTTCTTTGGCGGCAACACGGCGACCCGAGACGCCGCAAGCTCGACAGCGAGGGGAATTGCGTCGAGACGTGTCACGATCTCTTCAATGATGGTGGCGTCCTCGTCGGTCGGGGAGAAGCTCGCTCGGGCTCCCCTGCCGCGGTCGATAAAGAGTTGGGCCGCCGCGGCCGTCGAGAGCGGCCCCACTGGATGGACCTGTTCACCCTCCACCCGGAGGAGTTCTCTGGAGGTCACGAGAATGTGCAACTTCGGCGCCGCTTGGAGCCACCGATTGACAGTCTGAGGGGCGAGAGAGACCACTTGTTCAAAGTTGTCGAGTATCAGCAGCAGCCCCCCCCGTGCCGCGAGTCCTGCTCCGATTTGATTCACTTTTTCCTCGGGACTCTCCTCTTGGAGCGGAATCTCAAGGACGCGTCCCACTGCGTGGAGCACCCCGTCTAGGTCCCGGGCCCTGTCCAGAGGAATGAACCAGGCGCCCCCCTGGGGCCACCGGTCAAGGTGCGAGCGACCGAATTCGCCAGCAAGCCTGGTCTTCCCAGAACCTCCCATGCCCAGAAGGGTCACGAGACGTCTCTGCGTGAAATGCTCAGAAATCGTCTCCATGTCTGAGGCCCGCCCCAGGAAGCTGGTGCTGTCGGCCGGGATGTTGGTCGGGGTAGGCCAGTCGAGCGTCGCCGACAGACCGAGTCGACCGAGGACTGGGCGCGTGGACAGCGCCACGAGCTGAAGTCCGTCTCCACCTGACAACACGTCACGAACCACTGCCCGCAATGATGGGCCGGTGGAGAGTGCAGGAAGCAGTTCGGCGAGGTCTTTCTCTACCGTGGAAGCATGGGCGTAGCGTGCGTTGGGATCAGACTGGAGCAGGTGTTCGACGATGGGAGAGAGACCCGGTACGTGCTGATTCACGGCAGCCAGGACGTTGGGGTCTTCAAGCCGTTGCGGAAGCTGAAGCAGCTGCATCATCAGTTCGATGACAGTGCGTCCCTGGAGGAGGGGCTCTCCTGTGGCGAGCTGATACAGGATGGCGCCGAGAGACCACAGATCAGAGCGCCCATCGATCTCCTCAGCGGATGCTTGCTCGGGAGACATGAACGCCGGAGTGCCTTTGGCGACTCCGGTTTCGGTACGAGACCCCTCCGACATCAGCTTCGCAATGCCAAAATCCATGACCTTGACGATCCCGTCGCGACTGATGAGGACATTGCTCGGTTTCAGGTCTCGGTGCACAAGCCCGGCGGGCTTCTCGTCGATCTGTAGCGTGTGAGCATGGTCGAGCCCAGCTGCGATGGCCATTCCGAGCTCTACCACGTGACGCGGCGAGAGGCGGGTCTCTGCCATCAGAGCCTGGAGATCGAGTCCATGGACGAGCTCCATGGAGATCCAGGGGAGCCCGCCATCATCACCGAAGTCATAGATGTCCACGATGTTCGGGTGCTTGAGGAGCGCTCCGATGCGGGCTTCTTTGCCTAGGCCCTCCTGGGTTTCAGCGATGGCCCCAGGATGGCCCCCGGAGATGACTTTGAGAGCCACGTCTTTGCGGAACCCTGAAGGGCCTTGCATTACGGCTCTGAACACGCGCCCCATACCGCCCTGGCCGAGAAGGCCAGTGAGGGTGAACCGGCCAAACGGGAGGGGGAGGTCCTCTTCGCGTAGCGTCTCAGGCGTGGGGTGGGTCACGGGGATGCGGAGAACTCCAGAAGCCAGAGATAGGTCGGCCACCATGCTGGGGGGAGAATAGTCCAAACGGAGTCTCCCACTTCCAGTCTTCGTCGCCTTTGTGGCCGATGTTGGGGCGCGAGGGGCTCTCTTTGTCTCAAGTTCGCATCACAACCCACCGTTTTCAAGGCCTTCCTCTCGTTGTTTGGTTGGGCTTCGCTCAAAGGTGTTTTCTTCTTCGACGGATACTGGTGAAGAGCCCTGGCTCGAGGTGGGCTGGCTCTGCTTTGTACGTTTCGGCGGTGCTGAGGGCTTCGGGACGGCGACTGCGCGGACCTTCGGCGCAGCCCCGAGGACTGAACTGAGGGTCGCTCAGACGAGGTCCCAGCCAGGCGCGACGTTCGCCCCCATTCGTCCCTCGTTCGCTTCGCCGCACACCCCCTCGTCGTTCGAATCTGCAATCCTCGTATCGGAGAACGACGCACCCCCAGAGGCTCCATATGGAGCCTCTGGGGGTGACAAAACCCTCATGGGGAATATCCGTAACGATGTGGTCGCTGGTGAAAACAACACGACCTGTGAATCTCTTCCAGAAGCTTGAAGTCCCTATGCTTGGCCTCGCTGGCCTGGCAATCAGTCTCTATCTCCTGGGGCTCCTGGGGCTCTGGAC
>Ga0315320_10002015_pt1 | contig 16819 bp, 31 predicted proteins | sample M140m21515metaG_FD_203458 | JGI IMG/M metagenome (GOLD analysis project Ga0315320, IMG submission 203458) | Ammonia-oxidizing marine archaeal communities from Monterey Bay, California, United States - M1 40m 21515 | ecosystem: Environmental > Aquatic > Marine > Coastal | place: USA: California... | reverse complement strand
AATGGTGTTGGTGAACTTCAAAAAAATGGTCAGGTTAGAGTCTACCAAAAAAAAGAAACAAAAAAATTAGTTGTCATTGAAAAATGGAAAAATTACCAATTTCTTTATATGCGATTTGGCTCATTAACAGGGTCGGTTAGATATTTCAAACCTTTACATGGTGTAGCAAGTGACGCTGTTTATGGGTTATCTATTAGCAGAGAGAGAAAAACAAAAAAACTTTATGTTGGTTACTTAGAACCTACCGATAATGGTAATTATGACATTGTTGATAAATCTACCATAAGTGATGATAAAATTAGTGTAATTGCAAAAAATGTAACTGTTGAGGCATCATCAAGATTTGTAGCTGCTAACTATCCCAATGATAATCAATGGCGATAATCTTTGTTATAGATAAACTATAATACTGTTGATTTTTAAATACAATATCGTTATATATTTCTTATATGACGAATCACCCAAAAATATTAGGCGATTGTTACAAAAAATTTAACCTGGCACATACATCTAAAAGCCAGAACACTATTCCTGACGATATAAGATTCAGAAACTACATTGTACTAACCCCAAAAGAAAAAGCTAACTTACCAAGTAATTGTTCTTTTACTGGCGGTACGATTGCACATGAAATAATTCAAAGAATTTTATGTAAAAATTTATCTTACCAACAAGCACTAGAGTCTGTGCAAGATAGAATAACTAATTACAAAAGTATTGATGAAAAAGATGATTTAAAGTTTGGTCACATCATAGATAACATGGAAGATTTAGTTAATAACCATTTAGCTAACATTGATGAAGTAGGCAAACAAACTTGGCAAGATGAATTAGAATATACACATTGGGCAGATGGCATTAATACATATTTTTTAATGTATGTAGATTTAGTTGGCCAAACAGAATTTTTTGATATTAAAAATGTATTCGGCACACTAACTAAAACTAAAAAAGGTTTTAGCTATTCAAAAAGAAAATGCCCAAAAGTTCCATACCACTCAGACTGTATGCAACTTGCCTTGTACAGTAAGGAACTACCAAAACTAAAACCTTGCCTGACTTATGCAAGTGATAGCGATAGAGTTGTTTTTACACCTAGCAACTGTGTAGAACTTAGACCTGAGAGCTTACAATATTATTATGAAGAATTAGTTCTTTACCAAAAGTGTTGGGAAACAAAATTAGAATTAGCTAATGGCGACCCTAAAGTTCTAGCAAAACTTTGCAAGCCTGACCTATCAGAAATAAGAAAAGATGGCTTCTGGTGGAAAGGTTTAGATCCAGAAATTATTAAAAGATTTAGAGGTTACTATGAACTTTAAACAATTAATTGCACACTATGAGTCTTTGCCAAAAGACCAACTAATCCAAAAGTTAGTAGATAAAAACTCATTGCTGCTAAAGCAAGAAAACGAAATTGATAGGCTTAGCAAGGAACTAAAAGATGTAAGGGAAATAGAACAAGATCACAAACAACTAAATGGCAATTTAAAAAAAGAGTTAGACCAATTAAAGGAGAGAAATGAAAACACTAATTGATGCTATTCAACAATTTAGAAATGATATTGATGATAGCGATTATGCGAACTTAGGTGCTAAAGGTAAATACTTAACAGTACCTTATAGATTAAAATTTGTTAGAGAATATTTTGGTGAAAGAATTAGAATTGTAACCGATAGTTTTGATTTACCTGAGGGTATTCATAAATTTAAAACAGAAATTTTTTTAGACGATAAATTAGTTTCAACTGGTTTATCAAAACAAATACAAAACAAAGACAAAGAATTTGAAAAACAATCGACAGTAAGTTGTGGTAGAGCACTCAGTTTCTTAGGCTTTTTTGGGGATGAGATTGCAACAGCTGAGGAAATGGAACAGTTTCTAAGCAAACCTAAACCAAAAGCTAAGCAAGAAGTTAAAACACAAACTAAAACTATTGTTGAACTAGCTAATGATTGGATTGGTCAAATGCAAACTGTTGCCAAACATTCTAAGTCACAACTTTATTTCGAAAAAAATTTAACTCCTATTAAAGATAAATACAAAGATGATTTACATTTAATAGCAGCTGACCCTATTGAACAGCTAAGAGTTGATACAGAATACAACAAACTAAAATCACAAATACAATTAAGAGGAACAAATGGCAGATAACAATTATGATAATTCTGGTGCTTTATGGAAGCGTCAAAGCAAACCCAATGATGAGCCAGGTAAAAAATATCCCCATTACACCGGCAACGTCACTTTAAATGGTGTTAAAAAAAATGCTTCGGCTTGGCTTAATACTGAAAAAGGTACTGATCCAGAAAAAGCTGGGCAACCAGATATATCAATTAAATTAAACGACCCAATGAAGAAAGATTAACATGGAAAGTAAAAACCCTCCTCACTATCAAAAAGGAATACAAACTTGCGATGCCATTATGAGTCAAATGACTCCAGAAGAAAACATCGGCTTTTTGAGAGGATCAGCAATGAAATACTTATCTAGGTTTGGTGCTAAAGGAGGGCAAACACTAGAAAAGGCAATTATGGATTTAGAAAAATCTAATTGGTTTAACCAAAAGTTAATTAACTATTTAAAAAGTCTAGCAAGCGATGGCAATGATTTACGAACTACTAAAACCAACGTAACAAATTTATTTGAGGAAATTAAATGATACTTAAAAATGGAAATGGCAATGGCAATGGTCATATTTACCTAAGCCAAATAAAAAAAGATGTGCTTGATTTTATAAAACACTTTATTGAAACTTATGACTATGCTCCAACTTACAAAGAGATAAGTGAAAAGTTTCATTTTACTAGAGCTAGAGCTGGTGCTTTAATTGCAGAGTTTCGTAAATTAAATCTAATTAGTAAAAGCAACCAGGCTCATAGAAATATTACCTTATCTAAAAAACAATTAAAATTAATACCTACACTTAAAGTTAATAAAAGTTATTCAACAATGGAGTTTAGAAAATGAGCAAAGTAACAAAAGAAAGTTTTTTTGAAGCTAACTTTAAAGTTGATGAAGAATTTGAAAATGCAGAGATAGCTGCAAAATCAAATACTCCTAGCGATGATGCTAGGGTTACTGTCCTAGATATTAAGTTTGATAAATCTAGGATTAAATTAACCAAAGATGAGGAGTCTAAAGAGGATGGCTTTAAAGAAAAGTAACAGTCTTACAAGACGTTATGCAAAACTTGAGAAGTACCATGCAGAGATTATGAAACCGGCTAAGTCTGGTAAGTCTAGGCAATGTGTTCATTCAAGTGTTGCATTTAAAAAGTATGTAAAGACTTTTAGGCAAATATGCTTGGTAGAAAATGAAGATGCCAAGTTCATGTATTCGCCTTAATAACTGATGAACTTTAAAGTTGTAAAAAACTGTAGGCTAGGAGTCTGCTCAAAAGAGAGGAAGAATGAAAAGACAATATAAAAAACACCAATTAACAGAAATGGATAAAGCCATGAATAAATTAATTGGCGGTAGAATAACAGAGGCTAGGTACAATAGAATTAAAATAATAAATGCTGGCGACCCAGAGCTGCCAACAAGAGCATTTGAAAAAAAAGTGTTCTGCACACAAACAGAATTAGCTAAAGCACTTGATGTTAAATACCAACAAGTATCAAAATATGAGCAAGGTAAAAATACAATATCATCTGTACGTTTAATTCAAATTGCAGAGTTTTTTAAAAGACCACTTGATTACTTCACTAAAGAAGCAACCGAATTATTGAGGCAAGACACTTCTCTCACTAATAACCCAATAGCTCCCTCTTTAAAAGAGTATGGGATAACAGAAAAAAGTAAGTGTCATTAAATGTGAAAACTATAAGAGCTTTGTAAAAGAAACTCTTATATTTATTTGTTGTGTGATTGAGGGGGAGAGAGATCTCCCCCTTTTTTTTATGTATTTTGTAATTTGGAAACCTAAAGATAAATTTACTAGCTTTAGCAATGTACTGTTTGCATTAGAAAAGGATGCTATAGAGTTTGCTAAAAAAAGTGTTAAACGAAAAATTGAATGGGATGTAGTTCTCTATAATAATGAGAACTACAATAAGTATTGGTATAAATAATTATTATTTTTTTAAATAATTTTCTGCGTCTTTTTTATTTATAAAAAATCTTTTTGTAAATAATGTATCATTTACATTTGATAAAAATTTACTAAGTTTGTATTTTCTTATTCTTGTGCTGCCATGCCTTACCCTATAAACATATAGATCATTTTTAATTGTCATATTATTTCCAATTGTAGTGTTTGTTTTGATAATCAATGTTCTGCACTTCATCACCATTGCTTTGATATGGTTTGATGTAAGTGTCCTGGACAAAGTTAATATCCTTATCCCCTAGTGCTTTTGCCAAATCTATAGCGTTAGTGTACTTGCCGGTATATGCCCAGTAAGTAGCTGTGAAATGGCGAAAGAAGTACGACTTTCTATCTATAGGTAGTTGCACCTTATTTTTAGCTAGCACCCTCTCTAAGTGGCTAATAATAGCTTCAATACATATATATTTAGCTTTGCTATTAAGAAACAGTATAGATTGTTTGCTAGGCAAAGAATTAACATAATCTGTTAAAACATCTTTTAGTGCAGTAGAAATAACTAAAGTTCTATTACCATTAACTGTTTTAGTATCACCAAGTTTCTTTTTAGCTTTGACTGCTTTATCAAATCTAATCATTGGTATATTGCCTTTAAACAATAAGCTTTTTCTATCTAACGCTCTGGCCTCACTTGGTCTGCAAGCAGTTTCAAGCATAACCATACAGATAATTTGAATCATTTTGTTACTTATACCACTAACAATATTAGCTACCCTCTCTAACGACCACTCATGAAAATCCAATGCTTTTGTAATTTTCTTGGGTGTAATAATAGTAACTAAGTAATCTTTATCTTTGCAGATATTCTTAGCTAACTTATCAGTATCTACCTGGTGCTGAATAATTAAGCTTAAAGTATTAAATATCTTCCTAGCGGTACTAGATTTAATTTGAGCTCTTAGGATCTTATTTTTTAAGTAATCTACAAACTCAAATACCTTATGCTTATCAATAGTTCTTATATCTACATTTTCAAAAAAAGGTAAAATGTGATTAACATAAAAGCTACTGTATTCATTAACAGTTGAGGGTTGGATTTTATTTTCTAACTGTTTGTATTTTTGGTGCTGCATAAAAGCTATATTAGCTTCACTTAAAAATACTTGTGAAGATGATGTTTTAAATACACCAACCTCAGTTACTTTTTCTTTAGCTAACGACTCTAATACAGATTTATTTTTATGGGATATAAACTTAACTTTACCATCTATACCCCAATAAGAATAACGCCATATTCTTTTACCATTTTTTTGTACTGGTCTAATTTGTAGTTCCATTATGCTCTCCTTTGCAATTGGTGTTGTGTGCCATGTGCTTGAACATCAGACTCAATTGAATTAATTATTTTTAATACACTCTTGATGTGTTTGCCTGTTTCTGTTCTAGGTGTTCTGCCATAAATAAAACTATCAGCTCCATAAGGTAGACTTAAATCATCTTTATGCCAGTAAATACAATACATAGCTGATGACCACCAATGACCTCTTTTCCAATTATCTTTAGTTTTATCAGTTTCATCTGGCACATATTTTATGAAGTCTGCACCACCATAACTAACTCCATCATTTTTAGCTTTCATTCTTGGATCTGCTTTACCCTCCTCCTCAACATACAATTTCCAAAGGCTTATTTTTTTTTCTTCTATAATTTGATAAACATCTGATTTTTTCATTATGCTCTCCCTCCATAATAGTTTAACTCATTTTCTTTTTGACATTCTTCCAACTCATCAATTGGAAGTTTTGGTTGAGGTTTGCTTAAAGTTATTAATTTGAACTCATAACCAAAAATTTTAAAAGTTTTATCAAAATTTAGATCACAAATTTTATTTGATAAATCTTCTCTATAATTTTTGTGTAAAGGAAAATCTAAAATAAATTTTAAATCCCAACATAAATCCATTCTGTCATCATAAGTTTTATTAATAACATCACCTTGTTTATTTTTTATTTCAACTTTAATCATTTTTCTCTCCTCTATTTGTTAAGTTATAACAATGTTATACTATACCTATAACAGTATTGCAAATAATCAATTGGTGTTATTTCTCTTATTTCCCAATCATTTTGTAATGGGTATTTCCAAAGTATAGCTAGCAAGGGTATAAAAAAGGTATAGAACGCAATGATTCTATTTATATTTTGGGCATAAAAAAAAAGCCGAAAAGAATCTTGCGATTCAATTCGGCTATATATATAAGCTTTTTCAGTTTGCCCTTGTAGCTCAGTTGGTAGAGCAATTGATTTGTAATCACTAATAACAATTAAATTAATCTTATTATTACTAGCAAATCTGCTACTTGGTATATTATTGGTATAGTTCACAATTGTTAGTTTTTATCTTTTCTCAGAATCAATACTATAACATCATTAATTCAGAGTCCAATTATACCTATACCAATTGATTCTGTACCCTCCCTAACCCTCTAGTAAAAACTAGAACTTTAAACTTCTAAACAAGTAGTTTAACCTATTCTGTAATTATTTATCTATTGTTGGTACAAGATTTAAAGCGTTAATAAGTTTTAACTCATCATCTTCTAAAAAATTCATTACCTTTTTACCACTATCAAGTGTAATTGTTCTAACTTTAAATTTATCACCTTTACGATATTTTTTAAAATTTTTTTTGTACCAATCACTATCTGCCATTTTTTTACCTCTTTTTACTTTTTGGTTTTTTAGCTGTCTTTGCAGCTCTTTTAAAATTAGCAGCAGTTGGAGCTCCTTTAGAACCTACTTTTCTCATTCGTTCACCGCTACCAGCTTTAATTCTTTTACGCTTTGCATGGATGTTAGCGTACAATCCTTTTTTTGCCATAGTTTATTTCTCCTTATTTAATTGTTTGTTATGGTCATCTTTTCTCATACAAAGATAATGAGCATGACCTTTGGGGTAAAAACTTACAAATGAATCTGTGCTAACGATACTGCCTGAGCAATACCTACACTTACCAACATCAGTTAAGATGTTAGTTTTCTTCCATAGTTTTTTGGACACTTAGCAGTTCCATTTTCTAAGAGCTTTGTTAATTCTTGAATTAGGATCTCTAGCAGTCTTGGCAGATGTAAGCTTACGTTTCATTCCTTTCATTCTGGAACAAAAGCTACTTCTTCTTTTAGCTGCCTTACTACCCTTTTTTAATTTACTTGGTTTAGTAGTAACTGGTGCTTTAAGACTGCCACCAGTAGCTCTATTATAGCTAGCTCTACCTTTTGCATTAAGTCCACCAGATTTAGATTTACCAGCTTTACGCTGCCATGCTGGAGTTGCCATTAAACCTCCTTAACAGTCTTGCATTGAAACTGTACATATAACTTATATTCATTTGTTTTTTGCGTACCTACATCTTCTGTATAAATCTGTGCTTTGTTATAGCCGGCCATCATACAATCGTACCAGGTGCTGTGTTGTGATGCTGTTTGTGGTGGTAAGCAATTTTGTTCTAAGGCAGAGCAAAATATTACCACTAATACAAATTTCATTCATTGTCTTTCTTATTAATTTTATGAAGTTGATCTTCTAAATCTGTTATTTTTTTATTAGCTTGATCTAAGTCTTGTTGTGAATGTTCAAGTTTCTGTAAGCATCTTTTGTTAGCAGAGTCCTTAGACTTACCAGCATCTTGTAGCTCAGCTACTTCTTGCTTTAAGATACGAACTTGTTCTTTATATTCGTTAATCAAATCTAGATTGTCAGACATTATTTCTTTTTAAATAAATCCATACCTGGCTTTAGACCATATATAGATCCAAAAATTCCAAGAACTAACCATTTATAAAATTCTGGAAAATTATTAAAATATTCAAAAAACAAATCTAATTTTTCTTTAGCCTGTGGATCTCCACTAAATACTGACCAACTTAAAACAACGATTGGCAAAACTACAATTATTAAAACCAGCTCATCTTTCCATCCTTGATTCTGATTATTCATTACAGCTTTCTTGTATTCAATCTGTCCATCTGCCATACGCTGTGCATGGTTCATCTCTGCAACAGACTCTAATTCTTTTGCTTTTCTTCTGTTTGCTGCAATACTCATTCCAGTTTTAATCATGCCTGGAACTAACTTAGATGCTAGACTTAACCACATTAGACCTCCTTTGCTGCTCTCATTTTACCGGCAAGCTTACCAGCTCTAGCTGGAGTTTGTTTTGCCCATAAACTGTCAAGCATTTGGAAACTAGCTTCACCATAATCTTTAGTGTCTAGTGCTTTCCACATATTCTTAAATTTAGATACGCCACCCTCACCTATTTGGTACACCATGTTAATAATAACTTCTTTAGCTGTATTATTAATTGGTCTATCACCTATAAGTCTTTCAGCAGCTTCTAGTGTTCTTTGAAAATCAGACTCAAATACTTTTTCACCCTCATCTTTAGTATATTCAATACCATGTTCATAATCATCATCAGGTGTAATTTTGTGTCCATAAAAAATAGTATCAAAACCCTCTGAGCATTGGTAAATCTTATTTACATAACCCTCACAAAGTTTAATTTCTTCTTTTACTTCTTCGTACATCAGTTTTCCTTTTTAGATTTGTTGTGAATACAATTCGGTAGTACCAAACCTTTGAATAAACTTTTCTGCAAAAACACTCTATTGCTAAGATTATTTTCTCTAATACTTTCATATTCTACTCCTAACACCGGCAACCCTCACAGTTACAAAGTTCCTGGTCGAATTTATTTATGTGTAAATCGTCCTGGCAATGACAACCACAATGGCAAGATTTACATTTCTTTTTTCTTTTCTTAGGTTTTGGAAATATTATTTTATCTAAGTGATCTGCAAAAGAATCTAAATAACCAAATAATTTATAAATAATTTTATCTAACATTTTATTCTAAAATAAGTTTTTTAATTGAATAAGAGCCATCAATGTTTTTCTCTAGCTCTGCTTTTGATTTAATACATCTGTATTCAACATTAGTTCCAGTATTGCTACGATTGGCAACCCTCTTACCAGCTAGGCAAGTGCTTAAATCTGGTTGTAATCTTGCTTCATTAATTTCATTATTAACTAGCATTAATAAAGCTATAACTATTTGCTCCATTAATGACCTCCATTGGCTCTAACTTTGTCTTTTATAATTTCTAATTGATGTTTAATTTTTTCAATATCACTCATAGCGTATTTAATATTTACGTTGTTGTTTCTCATGAGCTCCATTTCTTTTTGCACAGACTCTACTTGGGAAGCTATATGTTCTAGCAACATAAATTGCTCTTGATCAGTAGGTAATTGTTCTGATTTTTTTAATAGATCAGCTTGAAATAATTCTCTACTTGTTTCAAGTGAGCCAATCCTATTTTCTAATTCAAAAAAACTTATTGTTGCAATTACTGCACCAGCTACAATCATTAAAAGATTTTTTGCTGGTAATTGTATTCCTGTATCTTCTGATAGTTTTAAATTTTTCATAATTCGTTACCATGATCCACCATTACAATTTTAATACCTAATTTCTTTTGCTTAGCAGATGGTGTACGCCAAATTTTTCTGCGGTACGATTTTACGTTCTTGCGATATGTATTAGTTTTAATGTCAAGCAATTTAACTTTGCCATCAGGCGAAACTGCAACTAAATCAAATGGACATTGTGGATCACAAGCTTTGGCCACCCAATAACCTTGTTTAGTTAAATTAACTATTTCTTGGTACTCACCAATTGTGCCTTTGATATTTGTTGTTAGCTTAGTAGATTTACTATTAGGCTTATCAAGGAACTTAGGCTTACTAGACCTACTGCCCATAAAAGTTTATAAACATTGTCCACCTTAATATCTAAGTGAGCTAAATGATTATCCTTTATTACTGAAATCTTGTTGTGTATGAGTTTGATTTCACCTTGTAATTTTATAATCTGTTCTGAATTTTTTTGTGATTGATTAGGCATTACTCTACTTCTTCTGTGCCAATAGTTAAAGCTCTTATTAAACTTACAGCTTTGTTTTTATTTTTCCAATTTTCAGCTAAATTAATAAAAGCATTAATACCATCTTTACTTACTAAAGCCTCTGCAATTTCTTGTGATGATTTACTATATGCTCTTTCGCCAAACCATTTTTTAATACCAGTTAATGCAAAACCCTCTAATACATCCAATGGTGTTTTACTTAATTGTTCTTTAGCACCTATGTTTGTAGCAGTTGTGGAACCTACTTTACCACCAGCTCCACTAGCTTTTAATACATTGGCAAAAGATGTTACTGCATTTTTAACATCAGATTTTTTAACATTTTTATTTGTTGTCAAAGCTAACTGATACATAACCTCAGTAAAGTTTTCTTTGTTTCTAGGTGTTTTTAAAATTGCATTATAAAAATTGTTACCAGTATTTAAACCTCTATTCATATTATCAATAGCAGCTTTGTTAAAAGCATTGTTAAAGAAATCACTTGCTATATTTTCCCAAGCACCTTCAACACCACTTTTATTTACAGCTGTAGCTAACTTTTGTATATCTGTTGGTCTTACATTTGGTGATGTAATATATTTATAAATATTTGCATTTGTTTTAGAACTTTCAATCCACTTACCTTTTTTAAGATCGTTAAACAGTTCTGTTACTGAACCTTTACTTAATGGTTTTTCAAAAGTTTCAGAAAATACTCTGTATTTTTTATTAGCACTAACCCAATCTTTGTTAGTAACTAATAATTTTTTAATTACATCTTTAGCTTCTTCGTAACTTTTAGCAGCTGTAAAGTTTTCACCTTTTGCAGATTGTATTCCACCATCCCTTAAATCTTGGTAAATTTTATTTATAACAGATCCTTTACCATCTGATTTACCAATAGCATTTGCTTGTCTTGTTAAATACTTAGCAATATCATCAGGTGCATTTTCAGCAACTTTTAATAATTCTATTTTAATATTATCTACAGATTGTGAGTCAAAGAAACTTTTATTAAATTTTTCTCCACCAGATTTAAGCCACATTTTTGATCTTTGTTGATCTAGTTGTAAAGCTACTTTTTTAATTTGTTCATTAATACTACTACTTGTAATCATACCAGAGTCAGGCAACAAACCATTTGCTTTACCCCAGTTAGTAATATAATTTTTTAATTGTTGTGGTCTGTTTTTCCAATGAGAATCTAATACTTTATTACCTATAAGGTTTGCATTTGTAGAGCCCTCTAATTTTAATATAGATGCAGATTCTGTTGCTTCACCAGTAGTAATATCAAGACCATATTTTTTTGCGTCTTTTTGTATTTTTTTTGCATTGTTAATTGTTTTTTGGTCTGGCAAAACATTCTCAATTACGCCAGCTAGATTACCTTTTTTAAGTGCAAGTAAATCTAATATAACATTACTAGCAACACCAACACCAGTACCTATACCCTCACTTTGTAAAGTTTGTGTAGCAGTTTCATCTATTAAACCACTTGTAGCACCAGTACTCATTAAAACAGTTTTAGCTCTTGGTGCTTTAGCTAATAATCCATAAGGCATATATTCAGCAGCAGTACCAGCATATTGACCAACAGTTGTTTTTGCCTCATAGTTTGCAGCATCACCTAAAAAATTGTCGTTAATATATTTACCTGGTCTAAACTCAGCTATATTTACTGGTAATTTACTTTTTTCAATAATATCATTTTGATCTGCTTCTGACATACCAGATGCAGTAGCCATTTTTTTAAAGACAATATCTTTACCAGTATCAACAGCATCTAAAAGCATAAAGGGTAAATCTAATATTTGTACCGCACTACCAACAAATTTATTTGATGCAGTTAAAAGTGGATCTAAAGATTGCTCAATAATAGATATATCTTGGTTTTCTACTTTTTCTGTATCTATAGTTTTATCATCTGTTGGTAAAAGTTTTTCTACTTCTTTTTCAACGTCAATAGTTTTATAATAATTACTTAAAAAATCTGACATTATAAACTACCTCCAGTTTTACCAGCTATATATTTTTGTAAAATTTCTTCCCAGTTTTGATTAGGGAACTGTATGTTCATTAATTGTATTGCTTGTTCTGGTTTGTAATTATAATCAACTTTATAAGAAATAAATAATTCATTTAAGTATTCACCACTTGGTTTTATTTTATTTTTTAGATATTTACCAAAACCCTCAGAATAAACTTTTTCGCCTTTATCATTTATTTTATAAACTGTACCACCTGACTCTTTAAATGCTTTAGCTTTTTCTAGTAGCTCTGTTTGTATTCTAATTTGATTTTTCATCTTAGCTTTGTAGGTAGTTTGTGTATCTTTAGAACTAGGTATAGATGCTTCTAACCATGCAATTTCTTTTTCACCAGCAGCAACACCAGTAATTTCTTTTCTGTATTGGTTAAAGTATTGTAGGTTATTTTGATCCCATGTACTGTAGCTTCTTAAATATGCAGCATCATCTTGATTTAATGGTACATTGGCTTTATCAAGTAATAAAAGTTTTTGATACCTAATTTTACCACCAACAGTTAAAAACTCATCTTTAAACATAGCTTGAGTAGCTTGTAACTGACCTAAAAGTTTATCTGCACCTTGCAGTTCTTTTTCAACTTTTGTTTTAGTGCCTTTACTCAAACCACTAACATCTGTTGATGTTACATTTTGTTTAAACTCTGTATAGTTTTCTTTTAGTAATTGTTCTAAAGTATTTTGATCATTAGGATTAGATAAATTTAAACTTCTTATATCTTTACCATCAGGTGATTTTAAAGTTACTAAATTAGGCTTTTGTGGTTTTTGAAACTTTTTATTTTTTATGTATTCTAGTGGAAATGCTTTAAATAAAGCTTTATCTTGTTCTGGAACTTGACTAGCAAATTGTTTTCTAAACTTTCTTTTTTCTTCTTCTTCCTCCATAGCTTTAAACATAGAAGCTGTTTTCATACCTTGTTGAATCATTGGAAGTGCTGCACCAGGATTTTGACCTGATAGTCCAGCAGTTAATAAACCAATACCCCCTAATACTTCTGGTGAGTATAGTAAGCCTTTAAAAGGTGAGTCCGCCATTATAATAGTCCTTGTTCTTTTAGATAGTTGTAATAGATATTGCTTGATGACATATTTGCATTGTAGCCAAACTGACTAGCATTAGTTGTCATGTTTAATGTTTTAGCTAAATCTGCTTTTGCTTGATCATAGCTATTCATAAAATTTTGTGAAATACCTAAATTGTTAGAATTGTTTGCAAAATATTGATTAACCATAGAGTCTTGTGGTTGTGTACCACCAATTATAAAAGGTAATTGATTTTGTACTTCATTATAAATTGACTCTGCTTCGCTTTCAGAAATGTTTTCATTAATACTCCCATCTGAATTAAATATTCTACCTAACCAACCACCACCATCTACTGGTTGTCCACTACCCATTCCATCAGCAGTATAACCGCCATAATATCCTGTACCATAATCAGTGGTAGCATTTTGTTTAATTGTATTTCCAGCAGCTACCAAAAATCTTAATGTTGGTGGTAGTCCAGGATTAGTAGCGTAAGTGTCTTTCCAGTTTTCATTAAAACTTAAATTTACAGTTCCCTCATTACCAGCATAAAAAGAATAATTAACATCTTCTGTTCCTTTTAATTTATTCATTTCATCTTGATAAGCTTGCTTATCTTCTTTAGACCAATCATTGTAATTAGATTGATCTAAGTCACCTAAAGCTTTATTAGATTCTTTAATAGCTTTTTGTGTAGCTTTATAATGATCTAAATCAGGTGCTAAGTATTCATCCTCAGCATCAATATTTCCAGTAACAATACCAGCTGTATCATAGCTACTTTTAGGAACAGTAACATTATTATTGTTATTGTTGTTGTTATTATTATTGTTATTGTTGTTGTTATTATTGTTGTTACCACTTGGATTATTTTCTCCACTTGAAAAATTTGATCCACCAGTAGAAGCCATCCCTGTTGAACCACCATCATAAGAGCCTGTACCTGAACTACCATATTGACCCTCTGGTGGATATGCAAAGATACCAGATGGTGTGGGAGTTTTAACTCCACCAGCATCTACTAACATATCTCTCTCACCAGGAGTTATGTAAGCAAGAAAATGATTTTCTGGTGCTTCATCATTTAAGAGTCCAGCAAATTTTTTTAAATCATTCATTAAAATATAATTCCAAGAACACTAAGTATTAATAATAACATGATGTACTTTGAAGTTTTTCTATCTATATCAACTTCAATATCAAAAATTATTTTTTTAAATTTATCCATTATAATAACCCTCCTAAAAATCCTAGACCACCACCGATAGCAGCACCAAATCCACCAAATTTACTTCCGATTAATGCACCACCCATAGCAGTTGTTATAGGATTAGCTTGTGTTTGTGTTTGTGATGTTTGTACTGGTAAGCCAGTTGCTATAGGATTTACGATACCACTATATTGTTGTAGTGCAGCAAAAGGAGCTAAGTTTTTTTGTCTTTCAATATTTTCTAATTGAGCTCCAGTTTGTACTAAGCTTGGTGTAGCACTAGCAATACCTAATTGTCTTTGACGTTCTCTTTCGTATTGCTCAAACGCCATTGGTAAAGCTGCATCTGTTATACCGGCAATTATTTGTTGTTGATTCATTGCTGATCCTGGCGTTCTCCCAGCACCGCTAAACTCTGTATTAATAGCTGTTGCTACATCTGCTCCAGCACCTTGTAGTAAAGGTGATAAAAAAGGATTTAGATATTTACCTGATAATGTATCTGCTAATTGTTGTTGTGCAGCAGAACCCATTAATTCTTGGCCAGCAAGACCAGAAATTGTTTGTTGTGATGGGGCTACATACCCAGCTGATTTTACACCTTGTCCATATAGATTACCAGCTTCTGATAGTATTTGATTAAGAGCTGGCTCTGCTGGTTTGTATGGATTGACACTTTGTACTTGTGTTCCACCACCTGAGTTTCCGCCAAATGACATTATTCATTCTCCTTTATTAATTGTTTTTCAAGAACTACATGAGTTCTTTTATAGTCATGGTTTTTCATTATTTTATCCCAACCTGGTCTAGCAAGTAATTCCATGCAATCACATTTGTTTTTAATGGCAAAGTTTTCTAGTTCTTTAACTAGGTGTTGCCATTTTTGTCTGTGTCTGCCTGTAACAATAAATATATTGCAAGACCGCTTTAATTTTCTTTGGATTATTTCTGTAACTACAACACCATAATATTTATCGGTTGTTGTTTGTTTAGTCTTATCCCAAAGTACCCAAAGCTGAAATTTCTTTTGTTTTAATTGCTCTAATACAAAATCACTATCAGTATAATTACCTGAGTATGATAAGGCTTGTGCAATATCTTTTTTAACTAAATTCCAAACATTATCTAAATCAGATAATGGTATTTCTACTATATTCATTAAGTAATAACTAAATAACTAATACCTATGTGAACACTATCTGTTGAGCTTATTGTTGCTTTAAGTGCATCTGAGTTTTCTAAAACTAAAGGTACACTTAATAACTCCTCTGAATTATTTGCTGTAAGTGATTTTGTGTTAAATATTGTGTATTCTGTACTAGAACTATTATCTGCTACATCCATTGAAACTGTTGGTGTGCTACCAGTATTATTAGTAACTCTGATAGATTTTATAATTATTGTTTCGGTGCTAGCAGCTGTTAGTAGTGTAGTTTCTGATGCTGTTGCTAAAGCTACACCTTTAAATTTATAACTATTTGCCATCTTTTTCTTTTGGTAGATAACTTAATAAATGCTGCAATTTAGAATAATTTTTTTCTTTTTTTTCTAATTGTTCATCTATCTCTTTATTTATATTTGTGTGGTCAGGTATTATGACAGGATTTGTAAGAAGTAGTTTTATATTTTCATCTGCTTCTAAAATCTTAGACTCATAATCCTTACGCAAGGATTCTATTCTGTTACTCATGACTTAGGATGTTTTACTTTAACTGCTTTAATAGCTTCGTAAAAATCAAAATATTTAGTTTTAAGTTCTGGATCTTTATCTATTGAGTGCCATAGCATATCTAGTTGATCTCCAATGCTAGGATAAACTCTATCTCTTTGATATTGGTTAGCATCATACTCTGCTTGTACCTCTACCATTTTAGCTTCTATGTCAGCTTTAGAAATAGGTGTTGTTCCTTCATGCCAAGTAAATGTACAAGTATCAATATCACTTCCATAAATTGTAACCATGGCATTTGAATTAATTTTTTTTATTGCTTTTAATATTTTTTTATTTTCTGTCATTTTATGCCTCTAGTTCCATTACATGAAATCTTGAATTAATATTACTTTCATTAAAATTGATAGCTTCACTACTACCTTCTGTTACGCCTTGAACTTTAAAATTAACAGAAGTACCAGCAGTATGTGATGCAGAACTATCTAAAAATTGTCTACTATCTCTAACTAACAAAAATGTGTCTGTTCTTGCACTTTCTTGTCTCATTGAAAAGCCACCCCAAGTTACTTCTGTAAATAATGCCGAACCTTCTTTAGTAAATCGTAAATTTGAATTTGGTTCAGTATTACTTGATGTAGTTTCTAATCTAAACGCAACATCACAAGAAAGAAAAAATTTAGATGTACTTGAAAGAGGAGTAACATCAATAGTAAGACCTCCAACATCTGTCCAAGTAGTTCCTGATATTGTTGTATTAGTAGAAGATTGAACTTGCTGTATTTGCAAAACCTTACCAGTAGTAATAGCTGCTGGTAAAGCAGTTATAGCTGATATTGTATT
>Ga0315320_10002010_pt1 | contig 16833 bp, 18 predicted proteins | sample M140m21515metaG_FD_203458 | JGI IMG/M metagenome (GOLD analysis project Ga0315320, IMG submission 203458) | Ammonia-oxidizing marine archaeal communities from Monterey Bay, California, United States - M1 40m 21515 | ecosystem: Environmental > Aquatic > Marine > Coastal | place: USA: California... | reverse complement strand
GCCTAATAAAACACAATGGCATCAATATGTACTTCTAATCTTACCTCAGGTTTCATCGATCTTGCTACGTACGACGAGCAGGAGAAATATATGTATGGTGGTCGCCACGCGACCGCTTACTTTGTTCGCGAGACACGCAAGTCAACCTGGTTTACCCAGGTTCCTGTTGTCTTGAGCAAATGCAGTGGCTCTCCTGCTTTTGGTCAAGAGTGGTCAGTTCAGATCTCCCGCGCTGGTGATTACTTGCTTCAGACTTGGCTTCGCGTCGAGCTTCCTGAAGTCTGTGTCACTTCCGGTATTATCAAGGCTAATGACCAGATCGCTTGCGTTGGTATTCGCTGGACTCGTAATTTGGGTCACGCCCTTATCCGCGAGTGCTGCTTGACTTTCAACGACCTTGTGGCTGCTCGTTTCGATAACTACCACTTGGACTTCTGGTCTGCTTTCACCACCCCTGCTTCCAAGCAGAATGGTTACGATAACATGATCGGTAACATCGGTCAGCTTGCTGGTCTTGGTGATGTTCACGTCCTTCCTGCGGCTGTGTTGAATGTTCCTCTTCCTTTCTTCTACACTCGTGACAGTGGTGTTGCTTTGCCAACGGCTGCATTGCCATACAACGACATGCGTATTCAGTTCCAGTTCCGTAATCTTGGTGAATTGTTGATCGCTGACTACTGCCAGTTGCCTGCATCGGGTGGATCACTGACAGTTATTGGTGGTGATGCTTACGGTCGCCAAAAGAGTATTTGCCTCGATCAGACCACTATCACCGCATTGCCTAATCCGTTCGGGATCCAAGAGAATTACTTGGCACCTCGCCCAGCTGGTCAGGGATCCAGTAATTTTGGCGGTAACGCTCAGCTCCAAGTTGGCGTCCAGGCCGGGTCCAAACAGGCCAATTTCTCGAACTGGAAGTTCTGCGCTGGCACCCCCACACTTGGCTCTGTCTGTGTATGGGCCAACTACGCTATCGTTTCCAACGACGAGCGTAAGCGCATGGCATGTGCTCCTCGTGATATTCTTATCGAGCAGGTACAGACCGCACCTCCATGTGGTTTCAACCCAAAGAATGTCAACACCCCAGAGCAGTACGACATCCGCTTCTCGCACGCCATCAAGGTTCTTTTCTTCGCTGTGCGTAACAAGACCTTGAACTGTGAGCATGCTAACTACACCACTTCGCCTTCGTTCCCGATCCTTAACTGCATCAACGGAGCTAAGAGTGGTACCCTCGTGACCACCGCTCGTTCTTACGATCCGGTCGCAGCTGCATCCTTGCTCTACGAGAACACCTACCGTCTTGCTAATATGGGTTCGGACTTCTACTCCCTTGTTGAGCCTTACTACAAGGCCCCAACTATCCCAGACAAGACCGGTTACCACATGTACTCGTACTCCTTGGACTTCTTCAACTTGGACCCAATGGGATCTACCAACTACGGTAAGTTGACCAACGTCTCCTTGTACGTCAACCCATCCCAGGCCGCCGTCGAGTACCACTTGGACCCTAACTGCAATGACCAGACTGGTGCTGTCACTGCCAACGCGGGTTTCGTGTACACCTCGTCTTGTTCCACACCGCCACCAACTGGTGATAATGCCGCTTTGCAGAATAACGTCCGTTACTGCGAGCAGCAGAACTACGAGTTCGTTGTCACGGCTGTGAACAACAACATCGTCCGTATCTCGGGTGGTGCACTTGGTTTCCCAGTACTTTAAGCAACTTATTTTACAACTTTTATCATATTTCAACAATGAAATATGATTCTAATTCACTAAACATAATGCTTCTAAATAATCAGATAAACATCTCCTATTTTTCTTATCCAATTTAGCGTAAAAGGTGATTATATTCTGGTCTATCTGAAATTTACCATAGAGATGTGCTCCTACATCTCCAAATATTTCAACGCATTTATCTTTATCCAAGTTCGTTTGTAACAACAACAAATTATCTAAAGTTTTAATCATAATTTATCTCTCCTCGTGATTTTTTAACTACTTATAATAATGATACTTGAAATTAAATGAGCGAAGAATATGATCATGATCACGAAGAAGAACTGGCGAGTTCTTCCGAGTCCGTTATACCATCACCATCTCTGGCTACACGCTCGTCAAGTACCACGACCACGAGAAGACCACCAATTACGATTCGATTACCAACTATATCGCCGCGAAGACGGAGAGATAGGGATCCTAAATATTGTGTTATGTGTCGAGAAGACCACCCAATGATGAGCGAAAAACATAGATTATGTTACGATTGTTTAGTTCAGACACTAAGCACAGCTAAGCTTTTCAACCAAGGGTTTGATATCACTACTAAAAGACGAGATAAGCAGATGTGTATTATATGTCTGAATACAGTGAAACATATAGGTAATAGATATATGTTGTGTATTGATTGTTTGATTAAACGATTGGGGGATGTAGGTGTGTTGAAATATAACGAGTCCCAAGCTTTACATCCAGTTTTTATTGCTCTTGATTCTGAATATGAAACAATGGGATACCGTGTAGATTGGCAGAGAAAAAAATATTTCCCCTGTGATATTTGTGAAAGAGATTTGATAGCCGACAAACGTACAGAACGATTATGTATGGATTGTTTGGTTGATAACTTACTCGACACGCCTTATTTTAGAAAGCAAGCCCGGAGAGTTTATTTTTAACATAATTTAAAGTTCTCTTTATTGCGAATAAATGGATGAAGCTGCTAGTATTGTCATAGAACCATTCAATGATCATTATGTATTAGTTTACGCGGACCCAAAGCTCTTTGGTGGAGAAATAGAAGCAAGAGGGGGTCAGTGGAATAAAGCTCATAAAGGATGGTTGTTACCAAAAGACCAGAGAAGTCACATAGTAACTCTGGGTAATATAGAGAAAAACAATAATATATTTGAACAAACCATGAGTAGTTTTGCCAAAAAATCTACTCAGAAAAAATTCCATAGAGCAATTAGTGACGATGAAACTTCATCACCAGAATCACCAGTGGAATCCCGTCGTAGAAAGAAATTCAATAGGAGTAGAAATCGAAAAAAGAAAACCCATTCTACACCAAAAGAGAAAAAAACACCACCAATTTATGTACCAGTATCAACGCTTCTTAATGACTCCTCGTCGGATAGTGATCACGAAAGTTCCGATGATAGTGACTTCCCGGAAGTTAGCTCTCCCAGAGATCACGAGAAGGAATACAAAGAGTTTCTCAGGAAACAGAGAAAGCTAAAAAATAAAAATTGAATTTTACTTAAGGACAAGTAAGTAAAATAAAAATGTCCACCACAAATTCTTCTAGTCAATCATCAGATTGTAATACCCCCGACTGGGGGTCTATAACACTTTCTAAGGAAGTGATTTCAGAACAAGGAAACAAGATTCGCCTTGTTGATTCTGATCCCGATAATAAATTGGATCTTTTCTGTTATGTACGCTGTGTAGACAACTCGGATCCCAAGGTCAAGTCTTGTAGAGGAGTCGTTACCTTGAACGATAAGGTGTTGTATCAGACTTACGGATATACACATGAATATACCACTGAAAGTCTTGAAACTATCAAGCAAACGATGGATTTCGATAGTAATTTCGTCGTTCAAGATGCACACGAGGGATCTCTTCTGCGTGTTTTTTGTGTAAATGAAACTTGGTACGTTACCACCCATCGCAAGCTGGACGCTTTCAGGAGCAAGTGGGCTAGTAGGCAATCTTTTGGGGCTCAATTTGTTGAAAGTTTGGTTGCGACTTATGATAACGACACGGATTTCAAGGAAAAGATCGATAGTGTTAGTGATGAAGATATTGCAACCACGCGTGTTTTCACTCTCAGGAGTTCTGAACATGATAAAAATCCAGTGTTGCTAAAGTTTCTATACACACTGGACAAGTCAAAGTGTTATTGTTTTCTTGTTCGAAATACATCAGAAAATCGCATCGTCTGTCAAAGTCCAGAGACGCCTATTTTGTATCATTCTGGGACTTTCAGCGAGAGTACATCAGAATTTCTAGGTCTTGGGAGTGATCTAGGTGTCCCGGTTCCTGATACTCATTCATTTTCTTCGTGGGAAGAGGTGTGTGCGTATGTAGACGAAAAGACCGATCATGAAACCCTACAAGGTCTTATTGTGTTTAATGGGCGAGATCACATCAAGATTCTCAACAGTAATTACAAACGTTACTTTGAAGTCCGGGGTAATGAGCCAAGTATTCGTTATCGTTATCTCCAAGTTCGCATGAATAAGGAAATGACTGACTCACTCTACGAACTTTACCCAAGATACACTGATCAGTTCCAGAATTACGAAAATATGCTTTACGCTTTCGCTAAGGTAATTTACGATTCTTATGTCAAGAGGTTCATCAAACGTCAGTTTGTAACTCTCCCAAAAGAGGAGTATACAATTATGCGAGCTTGTCATTCCTGGCACTTGGAAGATCGAGCTAAGAATCGCATGAGTCTCCGTAAGGTTATCGAGAAGATGAATGAACAACCGCCGACTATTCTTAACAAGATGATTCGTCGTAAGACACAGGAAGCTATCGAGGAAAAGAAAAAGGAAGCATCTAAACAAGACGATGGGGAAAGCGTACCAATGGAAACTTCCGAGTAAATAGAATATACAAAGACCGTTTACAGCAAACACAAAAAATCAAATTACGAGTGAACAAACACATTAAAATGAGCGGTCTGTAATTAAATATATTCAAAGAATATATTTACCTAAATCTTTTTTTCATTTAAAGTTTCAGTACTTTGTTAAAATGCCGAAGAATACACATGTTCCTCTCAGGGTTGTTAAAGTTCCATTAGACAGAACAGTAAGAACAAATTTTCGGAAAGATTTTCCAAGAATGTCTAGATTATATCTCGAATTGATCGAGAATACAAACAAAATCGTTCCTAAATTTGTTGGGAAGGAATTTGTTCCTAATTATGATACTATGCCCGCACAAACATCAGAAAGTTCTTTCACTGAGAAAAATCTAAAAACGTTTGATGATGGGACCGGTTCTATATTCAATGATAGCGATTCGGAAGATGATGTTATGTCCGTCAAATCAGATAATAGTAGTATTTTATCCGAAGATCAGGGAAGAGACGATGATGAGCTAACTCAAAAACTCAAATCTCTCTTGGATGAAGACGAGACGTCTTCTGTGGGAGACCTGACTCCGACGAGATCTGTACATAGGAGCGGTAGAAGTAAACGTAGGACTCCGCCTACTTTAGATCAATTAAAACAAGCAGGAGCATATAAAGCCCCAAAGATTGTACAAGAATTACGAGGTGATGAGGATTTTGAAGACGATGAGGATAAAAAAAGAGAACTGTTATTCAAATTTGACCTTCTTAAGAAATCTTATAAAGGTCAAAGTGTTCCCGAGTTTACTATTCATTCGGATTACAAAACCATGGAAAGGACTTATGAGCATACTGTCAAAAAGCTATCTCTGGATAGCACTGTGGAAACATACAAGACATACTTAATTGGTGGATTCATGGTAGTCGAGTATGTGTTCGGTAGTTGGCTCAAATTCGATATGCAAGGTTTCACACAGCAACAAATTTTGTCTATGAGTTCGTACGAAAAATTATTGATCGAACTTGGGGAGAAATCTTATGTACCGGAAGGAAGTAGTTGGCCAGTAGAGTTGCGATTGTTGTTTTTGATCATCATCAATGCAGCATTTTTCATCATTTCCAAACTTATTTTGAGGAAAACTGGTTCTAATTTGATGAATATGGTCAATTCAATGAACACCTCTTCTACCCCAGCTGCTTCAGGGGGAGCTAAGAGAAAAATGAAGGGACCAAGTATCAACTTAGATGAAATTCCAGAGTTTGAATAAATATAAAACTGAATTATTATTGAAATATCACTAATAATGAACACATAATGAAACTACAAATAGTATCAGATTTACACATTGAAACCAAAAGAGAAACAGTGACTCTATCGGATTATCTGACTCCGGTAGGGGATGTATTGGTTTTAGCAGGTGATATAGGTTCTATGTACAGGACACGTCAATTGTGTAATCTTTTGGAACAAGCATGTAACCAATTTCCACTTGTCATTTTTGTCCCTGGAAATCACGAATATTACAAACTTAGAAAGAATCATTCAAGACCATTTGCAACATTGGAGAATACTTTAGCTAAATTCAAAGAATATCATCCCAATTTTTACTTTCTTAATCGTTCTACCCTCCAAATAGAAAATTACATTTTCATCGGAGCCACTTTGTGGAGTAATCCTGTTAAGTTTTCCGATAGAATTGTAAGAATTAACTGTATTACTAAAGATAGATTTACAAATATGCACGTGCTGGATAAAAAGTTTATTGTCAGACAATTACGTATTGCGAAAAAGAGAGAGTTAATTCCCATAGTTATTACTCACTATCCCCCAGTTATAGATGCTGTTAAAGAGTCTAGACTAGACGATCCTTATCTCAGTCTGTATACAAACAATTTAGAAGATATCTTAGCAGACGTGAAGGTGTGGATTAGCGGTCATACGCATAATAACTACATGATGTATAAGAATAATTGTTTACTTGTTAGTAACCAACTTGGGAAAGAGAAAGACAATATTACTGATTTTTCTAAACGGAAAATTATTACGATTTGAAATATAAATTCTAAAAAATTAAAACATTTCAAATAAAAAAACATGTCTCAGAATGATATTGACAAGATGAAAGTAACAGAACTCAAAGCTGAATTAAAGAAAAAGGGAATGCCTGTTTCAGGTAACAAAGCTGTTTTAGTTGCTCGTCTCAAAGCGGGTAAGTCTGCTATTAAACGTAAAGCCAGTCGTAAACCCCGAAAAAAGAAAAGTTCTAAGAGGAAAAGTGCTAAACGTAAAGCCGCTAAGAAATCACGTAAACGCAAGAGTGCTAAACGTAAAGCCGCTAAGAAATCACGTAAACGCAAGAGTGCTAAACGTAAAGCCGCTAAGAAATCACGTAAACGCAAGAGTGCTAAACGTAAAGTTGTTAAACGCAAAGCTAGTTCTAAAAAATCTAGAACTCAAGATTGGTCTGAAATGACCAAAGCCGAAATTTCCAAAGAACTAAAGTCCATGAAAGTTACAGAAATTAGAAAAAGTCATAAATTAAAACCTTACTTGAAAGGTAAATCAAAAGCTAAGAAACAGGAATTAATAAACCATTTATCAGATGTTTTAAGCAGTGGGAAAGCTCCTCCTTCTCCAAAAGCTAAAGGTAAAAAGAGAAGCAGTAAAAAACGTTCTCGTAAGGCGGTCAAGAAGTCTGCTAAGAAAAAGGCTCCTAAAAAATCAACGAGAAAAGTTTCAACTAAAGTATCTCGTAAAGTATCTAAAAAAGCAGGAAGTAAATGGAATATTAGATTAACCAGAAATTACAGCCGAGCATCTGTCAAGAAAAATAAGGCCAAGCTATTCGTATTTGGAGAAAACGATGAATGCTTCCCCATGGGAGAAAAATGGCGTAAAGACAAAGAAATTGATGAAGATGATGATTGTTATCAACAGTCCACCCAGGCTCAGATTAGAGGAGAACCCAACGCCGCCCCTATTGTAACTATATCTAGAAACGGAGCTTCTGACAAAGACTTAAAATCTATGATGAAAAGAGATGTTGAAGCTATTCTCAAGGAAATGAAATCTGGAAAATACGAAGATTTAGTACTTTCTACTAATCTAGTAGGAACTGGTGTTGCAAATCTACCCAAGAAAAAACCAAAGGTGTGGGAATTTTTACAAGAACAACTCGCAAGATTGAAATCCGGTGGTATTTTACCAAGACCACCTCTTGGTTCTAACAAATCATCTATTACTGCATTCACTGCTTGGTTGGTAGATGAAAAAATTAGAAAACGACCTCAAAAAGTCGTCCCGAGAAAAAGTCGTAAATCGGTAGCTAAGAAATCATCTCCCACTAAAGAATCTAAGAAATCAGCTCCTGCTAAAACCATAACACCTGTCCCACAAGACTCTAACGGTGACATAGAAAAAGCTATCCGAAAATGTCTTTATGGGGATTCGGATATCTTACCTTCTGCCGCAAAACAAGAGGAAGTACCAGAAATTGTGGATGAGGAAGAAGAAGATTTGGATATTGATGAATAAATAGTAAAAAGAAAAATTAACACAATTATGTTTTAATTTTCATCATTGTCCCCTGTTGCGCTCCTAATCGGCGTACATTTCCAACACGCGCATGCTATTATCACAGCTGCTACTATCGAGATTGAGTATCCTATTGTACTAAAATCAGACATTTATTATAAGATGTTAATTTCTTAATGCCGCACCTAATGTTTCGATTCCAAAAAGACCACCAGCGAACGCTGCCATATTTTTGTTTCTATGAACAGCCCCACGAAACCAGTAAGATAACATAATGATTCCCACGCCGAATAAGATAGTTAATAGACCACCGATGATGTACATGACACGGACACCGGTACTGTATGTATCCGATGAAGAGTAAGTACAACCACTGTCACTTTTACAAGAAGATTCGGATTTTCCTCCACATGGATCATTATAATAACACATTCCATTGCTATCTTGAGTACAAGGTGTACCACAGACACCATTATTCGGACACTGTGGAGGGTTAGTTGAACTGCATTGCCCACCATCAAAAATATCAAATCTACCGAAAGATCCTACCAGGATTAAGTAAATACCTGTTAATGCCATTAAAATACCAATTATCCAACTAATTACTACTCCCACAGAACTGGAGAATTCTCCGCCAGCTGCCATGGTTCTACCGAAGGTGATTTTTCCACCTTTTCTATGTTTTTTACGTTTGCCTTTAGCCATTTTAATTTAAATAAATAAAAATGGAATTTATTTTAGATATTGTTCCTTTGCTGCATTATATCCTTCGGAGAATAAATCTAGTCGCTGTGTGGTGTTAAGGTCGAACTCAAAACCTTTAGTTCCAGAAGTGACCTCTATTAATTGAATTTTTAATTCATTGGCTTTCTCCACACTCCGTCTAATAGTAGCGTCTATTGGTATATTGAGTATATTAACGCCGTATTTGACAGGGTTAAAGTTGGTATACAAGCTTTCCTGTTCTAAAGAAGGAGGATTGGGTTTGAGGTTAATAGCCAAAGTACTTTGCGGATCTTCTACTTGGGATATAGGTAAATTTTCAACCAAACCCCCGTCCAAATATAAACACCCATTGTACTCGTAAGGTTGAAAAATAAAAGGAAGGGTACAACTCATTCGTATGGCACAAATACATGGCATATCCGGATGAGTCTCTGGACTTATTACTTCTTTTTCTCGTTTTGTTGCATTGTAAGTAATTATTTTAAGATTCTTACCATGTTCGTCTCTTAATTGTCCTAAGTTGATTAATTTACCTATTTTCTTAATCGTTAGTGTTTCTAACATCTCTACAATAGATGTAAATTCCACAGCACCCCCATCTTGAATCATTTTCATGACGTTGAAAGTTTTGAGTCTATCAAAAATTTTGGATGAATTAGTTAGTATCAAAATTTCTAGCGCGGTGTAACCTATAGCGAGAAGATATCCAACCAATGAACCCACAGAAGTACCTATAAAATTGTTTATATCATTAAAATCTAGAATTTCTTGTAAATAAGCAATGGCACCCAGAAGTTCATAACCTCTGACGCCACCACCAGACAAACATAAAGTATTGAAATGGCTCATTTTTTTCAGAAAAAAATGAGCTTTTAAGTTAACTCTTTTGATTGAGTTTGTATAGTAAACATGCGATAGCGATACTAAGAATGATGATAATAATGATGTATATGGTTTTATCACTACTACTTGGAGTACCATGTGATAAGAAACCTATAGCAACTTTATGTAACTCGTGTTCATCATCGTCTAAAGCAGTTATAAAAGCGGGTACACTTGGAAATACTCTTTGTGCTACGTCTTGAATAGTTATAGTTTTATAATCTTCAACGACTTGTTGCATACCTGGATGACCCTGTTGCATACCTGGATGACCCTGTTGCATACCTGGATGGCGCGGGTCGGCTGGATGCAAACTACTAATCATTTCCTGTGCCATCATTTGTTGTGGAGCGTCACGTGGTCCTCCTCTTTGCATTCCCGGAGCATACATCCCAGGTGGATTCCTTTGATGGTTTCTAATATATTTATTATTGACTTGCCTTTGCTGATCAGCCGAATCATCAAGATCTAAAATATCATCGATGGCTGTTCTACCACCCATGGTTTTATATTGCGCAGTTAGTGGCATTTATTTACGAAAAATTTTTTTGAAAAAATTTTAGTTTGATTTTTTGTAAGGTTTTACTGTCAAACAATTTCTAATCCATGCTATAATACCTATAAATATAGCGAATCCTAACCCCATCCACTGCGGTGAAGATATTTGTAATCCCTCTTCCACTGGATCTGTAACTAGTACTAATGAAAACCATCCAATAACAGCAGCTATTACCATCAAACCCAAAGCATACCATCTATGTTTGTTGAATATAAATTCCCACTTCATTTATTAGTGGTTATTTTTTTGTAAGCATTTGTTACAAAGTCGTTGGTTTCTTCCTCAATCAATTTTTGAAGGATTTGTTCAAAATCGACAGTATCATGATTAGCTACTGGGGTTTCTTCCATTTTAGAGTGTTTGTATGATATTTTGAAACCATTTTTAATCATCTCTTTGTACTTATTACTCTTTTTAAGATTCTTAAAATCGTCGTAACTACCTTTAATAGTTACTTTGATTTGATCTATAGTGTCTGGTATTTTAAATGAGTCAAATTGTGAACTCTCAATGTATATGATTCTTTTTCGGGGTATTTTCAATTCTATCTCTTCAAATTCTATACCAGATTCGTCGATATCTATCATTAAGATAATATTATCGTCGGTTTCTCCGTATGCAACTTGCATGGAAGATCCAGTATAAAAGATATTATCCTGCGGTGTTTGTTTTTTGTGAATATGACCAGAAACTACTTGAGGCCAATCTATGTCCCATTCATCGCCTATTTCAGAGACCATAGCACCCATTTTACACCCTTTAAACTCTTGGTGGGCGAATAAGATATCACAATCTTTCCAAGAGTACTCCTCATTTGTTTCCAATGCTTCAATAAATCTACCAGGAGCGACATATGGACAAAGCATAAAATTGCAGCCATTTTCCTCAACGTGAATTACTTGATCTACAATTGTTACATTTTCCCACAACTTCATCGCATTCATCCAATGTTGATCAGTCAAAAATTGTTCGTGGTTGATCATATCATGATTACCAACTATAACGTATACGGGAGATATTTTCCTTAGCTCTTTAATTAAATGATAGGCCCGATTGAGAGCAATAGTATGAAGCCTTTCATGATCATGTAGAATGTCACCCAATAAGACAATAAGATCTGGACTCTGCTCTTGTAAATTCTTTAACAATTCTCTAATTAGAGTATCAACAATACTTATATTGTCTACTCTGAAATGTGTGTCTCCTATAGCGGCAATTAACATTTTGTTATTATTTGTAAATAGCAAAATAGAATCATTTTCTACGAATCAAGAAGATAGTCAATAAAGCACCTGTTACCAAAACACCACCAATTAACGCCAATGGCAAAACGGGTAATGATTTATCCGGATCTTCTCCTGCTTGTTTTTTCTCAGCTTCCTCCTCAGCTTCCTCCTCAGCTTCCTCCTCAGCTTCCTCCTCAGCTTCCTCCTCAGCTTCCTCCTCGTTTTTTGGTTTCTTGTGTTCACTCATCAAACTAAACTTGCCACCTTTGACTTTATCAAAGAAGCATACACCTGGTAAGGTCATCGTGTACAAAACAGTTTTGTCTGAAAAATCACTCTGACAGGGCTGACCCTGTGATGCAGCAACTACATGGCCCGTTTTCTCATCTATTATCTGTGTAGATTTATCTACTATACCTTTAACGTTCTTTTCGTTATAAGCATCACAACTTGTATCATGAATAGAGATCAATAAATTATTGTTGTTAAGATCCGAACTAGATATTAAACTAGGAGTTGCTAAGAAAGTAAATTGGGGGATTTTGGCATTTTCTTCGTCCAATACATAATCCCAATCTAAAATATTCCATGATTCCGACATTTATATGAAACTATATATTTTTAGTTAAGTTTTTGTTTTTTGTTAGATTCCGTTTCTGGTTCGACCGTAGGAATTTCAACATCACAATATGGACAATTTGGTTTTCTCTTGCCCCATTCTTGTATACAATTATAGTGAAAGAAGTGTTTACAAGGAAGCATTCCTAGTTCTTCGTCTTCTTTGTAATCTTCTAGACACACACGACACGAACAGAATTCCTTGTGTGATTCTTTATTTGGGTCGAATTTTTCCTTCTCAATATTTAGTTCTCTTGCCACATCTATGAGTCTTTTTTCTTGATCTTCTGCGAAACTATCTCTCATAACTTGCCTGACTATTTGTTCTTCCAAGTCATCTGCTAATACGTTTGTGAAAAACCGCATTAGGTCGATATTTCGGGGATGTACTGTATTTCTTCTACGTCTTCTAGATGCAATTCTCATAGCCAAAGATTCAAGCGACATAATTGATTCTGAGAGAGAAGGTGACGAAAAAGGATCAGCCGGATTTGCTTCTCCCGAAGCGTTGTCAATTGGGGATTCATCTTCTAGTTCAGGGATAGAATCATCATCACTATCTTCTTCTATCCCTGATAAATCATCGAATATGTTTCCAGAAATAGTAATAAGTGATGAAATACCATTTTCATTGGTCGTGGTGTTGGTCGTATATGTTACAGGGCCGCTCGTGTTTACATTAGTCATGGATGGGTTAGGAAACATGTTATTAACACCTAACAAATTGTTCAAAATATTTGCGTCCACCGAATTAATAAGAAAACCAGGTTCACTACTACTAGTTATAGGATTTATGAGATTGGGGACTTGGAAATTATTTTCTGAAGTAGTATTATTCTGTGAGGAGTTAATTGAAAAGTTTGGACTTTCGTCGTTATTATGGGACATTTTTATTACTATTAGTAATAAAAAATATTCATTTTGTATATACATCGAGTTTAAAGATTTTCTTCAACAAAAACTTAGCATGGCTATTTAATTGAATTCTTTGTAATTTTATCAGTTTTTTGATACATTCTATTCTGATCCAAGCTAATGAATTCACATCATTGCCTGGTGTTTTTTGTACGTGTAACGGGTGTCTATCTGAATACGATTCAAAATAATGAACCTTGTTATTTACACGATGCATTGTGTGAAGTTCATTCTTTTTTAATTCATAACCGGTTTCTTCTTTTACCTCTCTAATAGCAGCCGCTTCTATAGTTTCGTTTTCTTCTATACTACCCTTGGGGAACCCCCATAAATTACCACGCGATTGTACTAACAACACTGATTTGGAAGGTGGATTAAAAATGACTACACCAGCTTTTCTTCTGTTTCTGGAAAATCCTTTATCTGAGTCATATACACTCATTTTAAAAATACATCCACCACAATTGCATAACATAATAGTTTTATATTATATAGTTGATTAATTCTATAAATTATTCAACAAACCTGAAGATGATGAACATTAAGTTCTTCAGTCCTTCCTATTCTATTAGCTCTTCCTAATATTTGTGTAGTAGTAGAAGTTTCCATCTGATGATACAATATAATGTCCGTACACTCTTGGAGATTAATTCCGGCACCATTATTTCTGGAGTTTAAGAAGATTACTCGTGTTTTACCGGATTTAAATTCCTTGATGAGCTTTTCTCGGGATTCAGATCTACCTTTGATTTCTTTGCATACTATAGCTTCTTTATCCAATTCGCTTGTTAAACAATTATAAGTGGCATCTTCATCTGAAAATATGATAAATTTACCCTCTTTGTTGTCTTGGAGTATTTTAACTATTTGTTCTGGTTTTGTGATTTTAGGATCTTCTTCTACCTTTTCTTCGGTTTCTTCGGTGATGTATGTAAGGTCTGCTATAGTTAGAGGTTCTCTGCACAAAGGACATGAATTTTTTCTAGCCAACCAAGTCATCAGACATGCACCGCAGAACAAATTATTACAACAGGGTACCAGAGCTGGTTTATCCAATTGACTCCAACAAATGTTACAATTACCAGCTAGAGATTCTTTGTAACGATTTTCGAGCTCTCTGATTTTGTTTTCTATCCTAGTTTTCTTTTCTAACCACTCTGCCATCCGTTCTTGATCTCCTCTGGTAGTGTATCTGTGTATTTTATGAATAGCTTCTTCGAGCTCTTCTGTGAATCTATTTTTGACCAAATTAACTATATTATCTGTTTCGTTGCCTCCTAAATAACGAATCGCACCTCTTATATTTCCTGCTGCTATCATAATTTCTACTCTACGTGGTACAAATCCCATAACCGCGCGTGAGATAGGTTGATGACATTGGTAAAAATGATGATTAACAGCAGGCATTGAGTAAGATTTCCTGACATATTCTTCGTTATTTTTAATCTGTAGAGCATTGAAAAAGATATTTTCCATGTAATGGAGACATAAACGCGCAATGTGGTGATTTCTTCTAGATGAATATTTCCATTTTAGTAATTTAGGAGTTGCTGTGACAAACCACGAAAAACCCGTGTAAATTTTCTTCATACTTGGGATCGTTGTGGTACCGGGTTCGTCGTATATCATTCTTTTCCACGCAATTCCCATGTATCTTTCTAACAATCTGTTATACATAGTTGGGGTACATAAAATAACATCGAAATCTTCAACCTTAACACTACCTGCCTTTTTTCTAGTTCTAACTACTTCTACTTTCAACTCTGTTCTCGTAAATTCATCTTTCCATTGAGATACTAGAGATTGACTAATAACTATTAGATTAGTTGGAATACGTCTCAATGTAAATTTTTTGGTTATTTTGCATCCCTCGTTGATACTATAAGGTTCTTCTATGACTTGTGGGGTATCTAAATCCCATGACATAGAATCTCTAACTATCAAACCCACCATACTAGCTGTCTTACCATAACCTGTTGGATCTGCTTGTATCCCAAAATTTGTTTCTAAATTGTAAACACTATTTATATTAACAGTTCGTTCTCTTTCAAATTCTTCCATCTCGTAGATAGAAGTTTTTTGATGATCGAAAAGAGAGCGACTAAAATTTTCTGGTTGAGGAACAATTGGATATTCTGTGTCCATTTTATTGTACAGAAATTATCAATTAAATCAATTTTTGAGTTAATTGTTTTAATATCTATTACCCAGCGTAGTGCTAGATTTGTGGATCAAGTTCATTTTGTTGGGATTGCTCCTGAACTGAGTATGACGAGTCAGCGAGTGACGAGGAGCGGTAGCCTTTCCTGCCATTCCACCTGGATTGATTTTACGCCTCAGCTTTTTCTCTCTGCTCCCATTTGCATATAAATCGGATCCGAAACCTTTACCTACACTAGTCATAGCCGAAGTTACCGGGCGATTTCTATCCAACACTCTTTGTGTTTGGTTTTCCATTCTTCGGTAAATATTACTAGATTTGTTACTAACTCTTTGATGTGATGGAATTGGTCTTTCTAACTCGTAATTATAATTATCTGTCAACGGAGTAGCATTTGGTATAGTGATTCCAGCCGAAGCAGATACGTTAATATGGTTAGCATTAATTGGTAAAACACCCTTTGTTTCCTCCAAAAGTGTTATCTTTCTAGCACCCTTATTGACCATCACATTAGAATAAGTTACATCTGTTACATATTTATCGGGATTAATATCTTGAACCAATTTACCACCTTTAATTGGATGTATTAAATTAGTAACGATGTTACCGTTAAGTGTATCTTTCAGACGCCCATTGACTTCTGAGTTTGTTTTAAGAGTTCTGTCCATACTTCTAATACCACTCATACCGGGTGTCTTGATTGGATTAGCAATGACTTGACGTATTGCGAATGGTTCTACTAATAATTTTCCTTTTGTAATGGTTTTCGTCGGCCTAACATTGGTTCTTATAGGTTCATCAACAATTTGACGTAAATCTTTAGGTTTGGGGCATTGTTGTTTCTGAAGGTAGTTGGCAAAACCTGGTTGTGTCCAAGCGTAAGTACTAGTTCTAGGCTGACGAGATAAAGGCATAAGCTCTTCTTGTCTCAAGACAGGGGGTCTAAATGCACCGTAATTAATTAATGGAATTGGTAATTTAGCTTGTCCTGTAAGAGCAGATCGGCCATCACTGCAAGCTTTATTACGCCCCATCGTCCCAGCGTTGGTAGTCTGTCGATTCTGACCACCATTTGTACCATAATTAGAGTAAGATACAGCCACGTGGGGATTAATACCACGAGGATATACTTTAATCATTTCACAAATTCGATCACCACTCCCTTCACCTATCATACGAGTGATTTCCTGCGTCTGGGATACTTTATCTATTTTACGAGTCCAAAGAGCCTTTGGGGGATCTCGTTGAATATTCATATTAGTTCCCCAACTTTCCACAGACGGAAGTGTAACATGTGTGTGTTTCGGATACTGTATCATTTTATTATACAGAAAAGTTTTTAGAATGATTTTACTCACGTGTAAATTTTATTCGTTATTTCGAATGAAATTTATTTAGAAATCTAGGAAATATCTCCTACAATTATTTTGTGTAATATTACCATAGTAAGATCTAAACATCGGTAGACTATTTGTGACGTGTTTGTATCCAAAGATCTTCCCAAGTTTATTTCTCCTGAGATCTCTGGGATCCACATTTGGTAGAACTGTTTCAAGCTCGCTAATAAATAGACTTGTGTCAACTGTCGGTAGTAAAACAATACCCTCCCATTCACGTCTC
>Ga0315320_10002009_pt1 | contig 16833 bp, 10 predicted proteins | sample M140m21515metaG_FD_203458 | JGI IMG/M metagenome (GOLD analysis project Ga0315320, IMG submission 203458) | Ammonia-oxidizing marine archaeal communities from Monterey Bay, California, United States - M1 40m 21515 | ecosystem: Environmental > Aquatic > Marine > Coastal | place: USA: California... | reverse complement strand
CCAAGGCGAGGATGGCTACGGAAGCTGGAACGATGACCTCGACTACTGGGATGGCTACAACGGCACCAGCGCCGCCGCGCCTCTCATCGCAGGCACCATGGCCTTGATGTTCGCGTCCAACGAGCGTCTGAACGTTAAACGAGCGCGTAAGATCTTGTGTACGACCGCGACCCGTATGGATCCAGAGGGGGGCGAGTACGACGAGACCGGCTGGAGCCCTTGGTATGGATGCGGCCGGGTAGACGCGGGCGCAGCCGTCGCAGCCGTCGCCGACAAAGGTGTGCCTGTCTGGTCTGCTTCACCCGTCATTTTGTCGCCGACCACCACCGCGGCTTCAGACCGCATTATCGTTCGCTGGGCGGATGCGGTCGATCCGGACGGCCGAAGTGTGAAGTATACACTGACCTGGTGGCGCGAGATGAGCCCCAATCAGGTGGAAGAGATCACCGACTTGAGCGAGCCGTGGGTCGACCTCACCGGCGAGGTCAACGAAGGCGGCGGCTTCTCATTCTTCGTCGAAGCCTATGACACATGGGGAGCAGGCACACCTTCGGAGACCGTTTCGGTGGAGGTCACCGCGCCTCCGATCGCCCAAACTCCGAAGTCAACGGCCACCGAAGAGTCGGCGGGCTGTAGCACCCGTCCTTTAGCTCCCTCCGCGTGGTTGCTCTGGATGCCCCTCGCGATGTGGACAAGACGACAGCGCACGTGAAGCAGATGATCCGACGTGCTCTTGGCCTCGGCGTCTTCGCGGTCGGCATCGCTCTCCTCTTCCTTCCGGGGCCCGGCACGCTCTTCCTCTTACTCGGGCTCCTCATGATAAGCGAGGGTACGCCGTGGGGCCGCAGGCTGCGGTGGCGACTGCTCCGCGCCTATGTACGTGTCCGCCGCAAAACAAAACGTCGTCGAATCGGTTAAAACCATAGGCCTTCGCCTCATCTAGGAGACATCATGTGCACCCGCTGGACGCTTCTACTCGGCCTCTTCGCTTGCAGCGCCGACATCGTAGACCCAACGACAACCACCACCTCCACGACCGACACGGGAACACCGGCGACCTCCTATGAGCCGACGATCGAGGTGTTTCCCACCAATCTGACCTTCTCTGAGGTCACGCCGAACTGCACCACCTCGCTAGACATCGAGGTGCGCAACACCGGCAACTACCCGCTGGAGATCTTGGACTACGAGTTCATCAGTGGCACGACAGGCGTCTTCGCGTTCGACGGTCAACCCGCCACCCTGCCACCCGACAGCGACCTCGTCCTCACCATCGACTACACGCCCACGCAAGCCCAAGCAACCGACCAAGCCACGCTTCGCATCACATCCGATGACCCCTACAACTGGAAGGTCGACATCGAGATCACCGCCACCTCAAGCTCCGATGAGCCGGTGATCGAGATCTTTACGCAAATCGACGCGCAGCCCATCGATATCCTCCTCGCCTTCGACGACGACCCCGCGCTAACCGATCGGCTAGAGGCGCTCGTCGACAAGGTCGACGAGATGGTCTCTTGGTTCAACGACGCCGGCATCGTCGCCCACATCGGTGTGCTCGATGGCGACATGACCTCAGCCGATCGATCCGGCGCGCTGGTCGACACCTACGTCGACGTGAGCCAAGCGGGTGCCGCGGACGCGCTCGCGACTGCGATCCTCCAAACCACCGGAGGCGAGCCCGATCATCGCTACTTTGACGTGATCCAGGCCGCGCTCAGCGAACCCCTCGCCTCCACCACCAACGCTGGCTTCAAACGGGATGGTGCGCCGCTTGAGATCGTCACCTACAGCATCAGCGACGACAACTCGGATCTCAACGCAGTCGGGCTCGCAAACTGGTTGGCCACGCTGCCCACCGCCCCGATTGCGCATGTCTCCTCCATCTCAGGACCTACCAGCGGCCTCTTGCCCTGCGGGGCGTTCTCCGTCTTACCGGTCTCACCCGCCCCACGGCTCGGCAACGCGGTGGCCCAGACCGATGGTACACATTGGCTCTTTTGCGACGTCGGCGCCGACAAGATCGCCGCCGAGCTGCCGCCCACAGTCTCGGGGATGCAGACCGAATGGGCGCTCAGCCAGCTCGTCACAACACCTGAGTGGATCTATGTCACGGTCGACGGCACAACCATTGAAGCCGACAACGCCAATGGCTGGGCCTATGTCAGCGACACCAACAGCGTACGCTTCACCGGCGACGCGATACCGCTACCGGAGACCGAGATTCAAGTCGCCTACCCTGCCCGAAACGACTGCGACTAACTACTCCATGGCTCGGTAGATCTCGAGCTGCGCGCTCAGCCGATCATAGGCCGCCTGCTCGTCCTCACTGAGAGCACCGTCCAAGAGGTTGAGGCCGTCTACATGCGGGCTGACGGTCATCTCAAAGAGCTGCTCCTCGTAGACGTCTTCCTCGGGGAAGTCCTGAATCATAAGCTTGTAGTTGGCGTCCCGGACGGCCACCATTTCGCCTTCGATCGTCTCAATGGTCGCGCCGAGCGGCTTGAACCATTCGCTGTAGAGGTACTCACGGCGCCCCTCGAAATCTGTTCGGTCAACGTAGGAGAGCAAGCTCTGACCATCTACCCAGCCATCGAGCGAGGTGACGGAGATCCCGGCGGCATGCAAAGCCGTCGAGAACACGTCGGTGACATGGACCAGCGCATCCGACTCCGAACCCGGAGACAGCGTGTCCGGGCTGACGACGATCATGGGAACGTTCACACCCCCCTCATACATCGTGCCCTTGGACTCCTCCTCATCACGAGGCCAGCGAACCGCCTCCGGTGGCGTTCCGTTGTCGCCGAGGAACATCACGGTCGTATGATCTGAGCGGTCGCCCAGCCCAACCAAGAGGCGTCCAATCTCATGGTCCATCGCCTCTACCATCGCGTCATACACTTGATGTGTAGGGCCACTCACGGTGCAATCGCACGAGACCAAACGTGGCGGCGGCGGCTGGAAGGGTGAATGGGCGGCGTTGAAGCTCACCATAAGGAACCAGGGCTCGGGTAGGGCGTCCATCATCAACAGCGCATCGTCGACGGTGTCCTCGGTCGCGTAGTTGGTGGAGATAAAGGACTCGCCCTGGTCAAACTTGATCCAGTCGTAGTAGCCACGTGCGCTGCCCGCCGACGCGTTGAGGTTTGTGAGTGAGCCGCGATGGACCATAAAGCCGGCGTTCAGCGGGTGCTCTCCTGCATCTTCCGACAGATAGCCTGCGAGGTGCCATTTCCCGGCGATCGCCGAGCTGTACCCGGCGACCGAGAGCGCCTCCGGGAGTGTCACTTCGCTATGATCGAGTTGGTAGTCTTCGTCGTCCTGACGAATCACCGCACCCATCCCTGTACGGCGGGCGTGTCTTCCAGTCAACATGGCCGCTCGCGTCGGTGAGCACACAGGCGCAGACCACGCGTTGCGAAACAAGACGCCTTGACCGGCGAGCGCGTCGATGGTGGGGGTCGGAGGCGCGGTGAGCACCTCATCGTAGACACCAATCTTGTCGGTGCCTACGTCGTCCGCCAGAATCACCAGCACGTTGTGACGCCGCGAGATGAGCGTCTCGGTGGTCGTGTCGACCTCGGAGAACTCTCCATCGGAGACCTCTTGTCGGCAGGTCCAAGACTCGCCGTACCCCGTAATACCTGGGTCAACCGAGGTCTCAGGCCACCTGAGCCCTTCACGAAACAGCGCCAAGGTCGTTGTCAGGTCATCACCATCCGGATCTTCCGCGGCACCGGCGACGCAGGTGAACCCATCGCCAGCGCGAGGTGGAGGCTCCATCCTTGGCGGGTCGGCGACGGGCGGACGGTTCATGATCGTGTCCACCACCTCCTCCTCAACCCAATCGGAGATGCCGTCCGAGACGGTCAAGACGACCGACAACAGGTCACCGCCTGAGCCGAGCCCCGAATACACCTCGCCTGTAGAGGCATACGCACCATTGAGGTACCACGTCAAAAAGATAGAGAGCTCTTGCTCATCCGGGTCGACGATTTCATAGCGAGCGCGAATCTCGTCGGTGATCATCGGCGGAGACGGGTCGATCGCCAAAGATGCGATCATCGGCGGGGTGTTCGACACCAACACCTCTGCGTCTTGGACCACACTCCCCTCACTGTCGGTCACGAGCACCTCGGCGCGCAGCAAGTCGCCGGCGGTCCAATCCGCATCGGAGAGGGTCTGCGTGCTTCCGATGAGCGCATCGTTTCGCCACCAACTGTAGGCGTACGACAGGGCATCGTCGTCGAGATCGAAGGCCGAAACCTCCACCGTGACCGCGTCGGTCAAGCTCGTCACGATCGGCGGCGAAAACGAGAGGTCAATCTCAGGAGGCGTGTTCGCGATCGATGTCTCAGCCGTCGCTGGCAGCGTCTCACCCACACCATCGTCGAGCCAAACCGAGCACACCACGGTGTCCGCACGGTTCAAACCGATCGCCGGGAGGATAGAGTCGGTCGAGAGCACCTCGCCATCACGCGTCCACTGCCAGCGCGGCGTCACGTCGTCGCCATCGAGGTCATCCAACGCCTCAAACGAACAGACCAGCGTGTCCGAACGGCGGGGACTCTCGGGCAAGATCTGGACCTCGGAGAGCACAGGTAGGCTGTTCACTACCGTCACCTCTGCCGCCGCCTCCGTGGTGTGCACGCCGTCTGTCGCGCTGACATCCAATCGGACACGGTCGCCACGCTCAAACACACCCGCCAGCGTCTCGCTGTCGCCATGCGGATCGTCGTTGACCGACCACCGTCGCGTAACAGCGAGCGATTTTCCGTCGGGATCGCTCGCGACGACGTCTGCAGAGATGGTTGAGCTCACGGCGGGCGCATCGGGTGTCAACTGGACCGACAGCTCTGGTGGAACATTCAGCACCTCGACCGTTGCCGTCGCGGGAGCGCCCTCGGTCTCTTGGTCGGAAGGGATCGCGCGAACGGTCCACGTCTGACCGACCCGGGTGTCGCGCGACGGCACCGCGGCCGCATCCACCATCGCGTCGACGCCATTGGTCGACCACGACCATGAGACGCTCACCGGTTCACCGTCTGGATCTGTCGCGGTCCACTCAGGTACCAAATCGTCCGTCGTCGAGACCGTGTCGCTCGCAAAGCTCAGGTCTACGACCGGCGGCGCGTTGCCGATCAAACGTTCGAGACGCGCTTCTTTGGATCGCTGTCCATCGCGCATTGTGGAAGCTACAACCGACCACGTCTCCCCCTTCGCCGTCATCGTCGAGGGGACCTCAAGGTCTGTCAAAGAATCCACCGCCACGCCGTCCCGCAGCCAAGTCCACGACGCGCCCGCGGGGGCAATGTCGGCGACTAGGGTGTCATTCGTGGTCGGCGAAACGGGTAGAAGCGTCAAGCGAGGTGCTGCAACCTGTCCCTCTTGGTTTAGAGGGACACAACCAACCCAGCACATGACAAGACAAAGCGCGCGCAACTTCATGTGTTCCTGTAGCCCAGTGTGTGGCGTTTTTACAGCAAGGACACGCCAAACAAGGTGCTACACCTCACATGAAGAGGCGTCGCTCACCTGCGCGTCCCACGTCGTCAGCTCGTAGCGCCTCATGATCTTCACCAGTTTATCGGCGTAGGCTGGGTCGCTCGCGTACACCGGCGCGATCGCTTTGACGTACGCCTCCGCGTCCGAACGGTGGGCGTTGGCGTGGGCGTACCTTGGATCACTGGAGAGCAGACGACCGTGCACCTCCACAGACTCGGTCCAATCCGTCCAACGTCGAAAGGAGGCCCTGGTGGCGATACCAGCGCCCTCGGTGGTCGCAAGCTCGACGCCTTTGTTCGACCACGACTTGATGCCAAACAGGTTGCCATGGGATCGCGCGAGACCCGAGCGACCCCACCCGCTCTCCTGAACCGCCTGCGCCATCACGACGGACGGCGGGACGCAGTGGTCACGACCCGAGCGGATCGCGTGAGGCGCCAAGCGCTCCAAAAATGCGCCTCGATAGTCTCCGGGCCATGAGGGGGCCGTGTCGCGCCAGCGGTCCTCCACCGGAACCACCTCGACGGGCTCATCCAGCTCGATCGACAGGACATCGACGACGGCTACGTCGACGGTCTTCGCATGGGAGTCGTCGACATCGCTCGCCACCGCGAGTCCCGCAACACCGACCGCCCACATCTTCCAAAACGTCGTCTTCATGATCGCCTCCACGCCATGGAGTGCTCATCGGCGCTTTGGAAACCAACTTTTGTTCAAGTGGTGGATTTAATCTTTCATTGACCTGTCAACCTTTGGATTCATTGGGCCAAAGCTTCGCTCTCCGGATCCCCAACAACCTCAGGTTTTTGAGCGTCGCCCTCAGGAGATCCATCCGCGATCGCCTGTGCCGGCGCCGACTGCTCGACCGGTTTCGGTCCAAACACCACCTCTCGCAAGGCGAGCTCCAGCGCTCGTCGCGCGGGCTCAACGGGCGCATCGTCGCTTCGAAACGCCGAGCGCATCGCCCCGAAGCGGTACTCGATCGACGTCACACACGGTGGGCCACACAGCTCTCGAAGACGCGGCGACACCTCGTGTTGGTAGTTGACGAAGATCCCTTCCAGACCCACCTGCTGCGCCCTTCGATCATCCACATTCTTCAGACGCGCCACCCGCCCCGCATACATCTGGGCCAGCGCGTCCGCCTCCTCCCACGCCTCAGGTGGCGGAGGTGATGAACACCCGAGCGAGGAGACCAGCATCGACGTGACGAACAAACGCATCATACGTCTCCAGCCGCAAGCTCACGACCTTCGTTGAGGTCGAGGTCACGGTACACCTGATCGGGCGTCTGAATGCCGCCAGCCGCGAAGGCCCGCTTGACCCGCTCGGTGACATCGGTCGAAAACGCCTTCTCGTGTCGGGCATCGTAGACGTAGGCTTTCACCTTGACAATTGTTACAAACCGCTCGCCCAAAAACGCATCCTCAAGCAAGGTCACGACGGGCTTGTTGAGGTAGACAAACCGACTGGTGACCGTGGCCTCGTGGACAATTCGACGCGCGCGTCCAAAGTCTTCGGCAGCACCAATGTAAAAAGGCACGACCACCATGCAGTCGAGCGCGCCGGCGTTCGCGGAGGCGACCGCTTCCGTCAAGAAGAGGTTGTTGGGGATGGTCACTGCGTTGTCGTCGAGGGTGACCACACGTACCGAGCGCAGACCGATCTCCGTGACCTCGCCATAGGCACCCTGAAACGTGATCCGGTCGCCGACTTGAAAGGGCTCATCGATCAACAAAATAACGCCAGCGATGAGGGAGCCGAGCAGATCTTTCAACGCAAAGCCGACCGCAACCCCGATGGTCCCCGTCAGCGCAAGCAGCGCTTGGCTCTCGAGTCGAAGTACCGCGCTCCCTACCAAAACCGCGATCAAAAAATACAGGACAAAGCGAACGATCGCCTTGGCCTTTTTAAACATCAACCGTCGGCTCGGGACGCGCTCCGCGAGGTCATCCAAGAACGAGCCAGACAGCACGACTACGACCCAACCAACCAGCAACATGAAGATCGCGAAGGGCAACCGATCGAAGTCGATAAACTGAATCACGTTGTGCAGATCACCTTCCATTCATCAACCCAAGTGCAACAAGTTTCGTCGCCGAAGCGAACGCTCAACGGCCGGTATGCTGATCACCCTCAGCCCAAAACTATCTCCCACCGCCTCGACGATGCCGTGTGCTTCGAGCTCTTGAAGGGCGCGATGCACATCGGCGATGGACAAGTTCAACGACGCCGACAGATCGTCTGCGGTCAGCCGAGGCTGAATCCACAAGGCGTTCAGCACAAACCAGGAGAGATCGCTGAGCGTGGCGCTGATGTCGGGGTGGAGCGCATCGCCAGCGAACACCTTCGCCCATCCCGAGCGGGAGGGATCGGGCTCAAGAGAACGTGCCCAAAGATGAAGCGCCACGTGGAGGTTCCCTCCCGACGCATCGCGTAAGAGACGGAAGAACGAGCGCTCCGCGCGCTCCTGTTCGACCCCAACATCCGAGGCCACAGAACCGCGGCGTACGAGGTCGGAGAAGTCGACCTGAAGAGCGGCCTCTTGTGTTCGCTCAAGAACCTTTTGACGGAGCTCTTCCACCGAAAGTGGGGCGAGGGCAACGATCGCGGGCAGAAAGGCCACGTCGACCATGGGACCGAGTGCGGTCAGGTACGCGTACGCAGGGCGATGGATCGTCAGGACCCAGTGGTGACGATCGGAGGTCGCCTGCACGACATCCATCAAACGCCGAAAGGTCTCAAAGCCGCCAACCACTCTTCGGAACACGCGGTCCAAATCCTCAAGGATGAACACGGTGGGTTTACGGTCATGGAGTGCGTTTTGGAGCGCCTCTAGCGTCGCACAGTCGTCGAGCGCCATGGCGTCGGACAGCACGCGCACCAGACCCTGTGCCGTGTGCGAGCCGGTGCACAAACGAATCCGGACCGAGGGCAACGCCTGCTCATCTGCCCAGCGCGCTGCGACGTCGCAGGCGGTCCGCTTGCCGCCCCCTGCGCCAGCGTGCGCCAGCACGACCTGCCTACCCTCTCCTGACGTCCCACGACGCAACATGTCATGCAGCGCAGCCACCCACTCGGGACGCACCAGAACAGCTTCGGGCGCAGGCGGGCGGCGGACGGTGAGTCGCAGGATCTGCTCGGCCGGCAGCGACGCGCGCTCCCCTCGGCCGGGCTGCAGCCGGTAACGGCCCACCACATTGGCCACCCACTGCGCACCCAGTTGGGTCCTCGTCAACCAGTCCACCAAATCCGAGAGCAAGAGCCACAGCAACAAACCAAAGGCCGTCACGCCCACCGCGAGGCGGCTCGGCGCTGTGTCTCGCTTTTGTGTCGCCCACTCCGCGAGCCAGCCCGCTGCTCGGCGGGTGCGAAGCATCTCTTGTAGCGTCGGCGCCCACACATACATCAAGGCAATCATGCCGAGGAATACGCCAAAGCCAAAGGCCGTCGAGATCAGCTGCTCGGTGCGATCGAGCCCACCGAGATCCCACAAGAAGAAGGACAAAAAGCGCCACCCGATCCAGTACATCGCGACATACCGAACGGTCTGACGTACCAACGACCAATAGCCCTTGCGGAGTGTCAGCAAGGCCGGGCGCAGCGCTTCGGGCCGTACCACCAACAAATCAAACAGCGCCACCACGACGCGGTACAGCGCGAACTGCAGGTAAATCATCAACAAGAAGCTTACTTCAAAGGCTACTTCACCCAACGGGCCGACCAAAGCCCATCCCAAGAAAAGATCGACCGCCGCTTTCAGCGCGCGATGCATCGGCCCCGCGAGCGCTCTCGCGTCGGCTGCATCCAACGCAGGTCGGCTCGCACAGACGCGGTCCGACAACCAAGACGAGAGTTCATCGGTCTTTGTCCGAGCGAAGATCCACACCAACAGAAGCGAACCGGTCCAAAAGACGGTCCACAGGACACGCCCAAGCACGTCCATTTTGACCATCTCCTGTGGAAGTGTCCGGAGCTGCTCAAGCCGCGGCGCCCAACCGATCTGGAGACTCACCAACCAATGGCGCCCCTCCAACACGACCGCCTCCAACAGTCCGTCCGATTCCGCGCGACGGGTCGTGAGAGACACATACGGTGTCAAACGGCGCCGGAGGCTGTGTAGCCCCCGCACATCCCGCGACACATCCGAATACCGTTCCACAGAAGACGCCAACGAGGTCTCGGATGCGATCAGCCCATCTTCGATTCCCAACGCCCACGCGTCCAACGCCTCCGAAAGCTCAACATCCGCCAACGCACCGACCGCTTGTCGAAAACCCTGCAGTTTCAGCCGCTCCTCAGCCAACATCGTCATCGTCTCGGTGTGACGCTGGGCCTCCTCGTAGACACCTGCACCTACAAAGACGCCACCTCGCATCCAGTCGGTGCGATGTTCCATAATCTCTTGGTAGACGGCCTCAGGATCGGCACGTGTCGGGTCGAGCCGATGCCGCTCTTCGATCGACACAACCCGCGCCGAGAGGTCAGCCAACAGAGCGGCTGCAGCCTCCCGGGATTGTGCGTTGACCTCCTGCTCGCGCTCGACCTGCGCCCAGCGCTCGGCGCGATCTTGCTCAGACCGCGCCCTCAACGCCAGCACCTCTGCTCGGGTGCGGCTGACCTCATCTTCGGCGCTGCGCTGCGCCTGCTCGGCCAACGCTTTGGAGGCTTGCGCGTCCTCCTGCGCAACGCGCAGGGATAACGAGGCGTCCTGCTTCTCAGTACCCTGAGCGCGAAGCACGACCGCGCGGGCCTCAAGCTGCACCAACCGGGCCTGTGCTACCCGACGAGTCGCAAGGTCACGCGGACCGTTGCTCGCGGCGTCTGTGGAGGCGAGCGCAGCCGACACTTCTTCGCGCGCGGCGTCCACCTCTTCTGAGGTCCAACTCGCAGGCACGCTGTCATTCTCAATGGCTTGATCGGCCCAAGCGGACCACCACGTCACCAAGTCCTGGGTTCGCTCAGCTTCTTCTTGCTCGGACACGAAGGGAAGCCACAACGCCAAGGTGTGGGCGTCGCGGCGCGTCTGGAGGGTTGCGTCCGGCGCCGAGAGTGTGGTCGGTCGAATGGCCGACACCAAAATACTGCGCACTGCAGCGCGCCAACGCGCATGCGAAGCGTCCGCCGCCGCTGCTGCGCGCGCGATGGCCTCGTCCGAAGCATCGTCTTCGAGTGGCTCGGGGTCCGGCAACGGCTCGGCCAAAACCGGATACGCGCTGCGACGCGCCAACGCCGCTTGGAGCAGCTCGCGCTCGAGGGTGTCTGCTTGAGCCTCTGCTCGGTGCGTCGCGAGGAGTGTCTCTGCCAGCCCCGCCACATCTCCATGCGCTGCGAGGAGACGATCTCGCTCCAAGATGCGAGCAACTCCATCGGCGTCGAGAGCCAGCAGGCGCCCCTCGAGCACGCCGGGCTCCCAAAGGTTCGCGTCCACAAGCTGCGGGAACGCCTGCGTAAACGTGATCTTATCGGCGATAAACTGTTCACGCGCTTCGACGCGAACCGCGGACGCGATCGCGCGCGCTTGAAGTTCTGGCGAGATCTCCTGCGACACAACCGCGCGCTGCAGCGCCTCATCCGACTGCGCCAAGGCCGCGGGGGCCGCTGCCAACAGCAGCGCCGAGAACATCAAGATGAGCGAACGAACGGTGTAGATGACGGACCTCGAGCGAGCGTGCAGAGAGGATAGGGCGTTTGCCCCAAAGGCTCAAGCATGCATCGCACAACACAAAGGATGCGCCAAGCCTCGTGGACACGATAGGCGACCCCATGACTCGATCGACACACGAAGCCGTGCACGACCCTCGCAACCAAAACGTACAGGTGTACGTCAACGGAGACTTCGTCGCCCGCGACGACGCAACCGTCAGCGTCTTCGACAGCGGCTTTCTCGTCGGCGACGGTGTCTGGGAAGGGATCCGCCTCCACGAGGGCCGCCTCCTGTTCATCGAACACCACCTCGACAGGCTCTTCCAAGGTCTCGCGGCGATTCACCTCGACCTCGGCATGACGCGAGACGACGTGAAAGCCTTGTTGCACCGGGTCGCACGAGAGAACGACATGCACACCAACGTGCACATGCGACTGATGGTCACGCGTGGCAAGAAGAAGACGCCCTCTCAGCACCCTTCGAACACCATCGGAGGGCCGACCGTGGTGGTGGTGGCCGAACATAAAGTTGCCGATCCTGGCGTGTCTGAGCGCGGCATCACGCTCTTCACCGCATCCACGCGAAGACCACCACCCGACGCGCTCGACGCCAAGCTCAACTGCCACAGCAAGCTCCACGAGGTGATCGCCTTGATCCAAGCGGTCAACGCTGGGGCCGACGAAGCCCTGATGCTGGATCCAACAGGCGCGGTCGCCACCTGCAACGCCACCAACTTCTTCATCGTCGTCCGTGGCGCCGTGTGGACGAGCACCGGGTTGTATTGCATGAACGGCATCACCCGGCGCGCGGTTCTCGCGTTGTGTGAAGCACACAACATCCCACACGCCGAGCGCGCCTTCTCGCTCACAGATGTCTACGGCGCAGACGAGGCCTTCGTCACAGGAACCTTTGGCGGGCTCACGCCGGTCATCGAGGTCGACGGTCGGACCATCGGAGATGGGCGGTGTGGTGCGATGACACGCCAACTCAGCGCACACTACAAAGCGCTCCACCAAATCGCTGGCGCCACGCTCTGATGCGCCTCTCGGTCTGGTCCGGCCCCCGAAACGTCAGCACCGCGCTGATGTACAGCTTCCGACAACGCAGCGACACCACGGTCGTCGATGAGCCGCTCTACGCACACTACCTTCGCGTCACCGGCTTGCCCCACCCTGGCGCACAAGAGGTCTTGCGAAGCCAAGACCACGACGGCGAGGCGGTCTGTCAGCACATCCTGCATGGGCCCCACCCAAGCCCGGTCGTGTTCTTCAAGAACATGGCGCACCACTGGCTGAACCTGCCCAGCCGCTACCTGCGTGACATGACCCATGTGTTCTTGGTTCGCGAGCCACGAGACATGCTGGCCTCTCTCATTCAACAACTGCCCGATTGCGATGTAGACGCCACAGGCCTTCCCGCCCAGGTCGCCCTTCACCAAGATCTCGCCTCGTTGGGTCTCGCGCCGGTGGTGGTCCAAGCCGAGGACATACGACGCGACCCCAAGCGGGTCCTGACCGCACTGTGTGCACACATCGGCCTGCCCTTTGAAGCGAGCATGCTGTCGTGGCCTGCCGGTCCGAAACCCGAAGACGGTGTGTGGGCTCCGCATTGGTACGACCGCGTTCACCAATCCAACGCCTTCACCCCGCCCGGGCCGTCGCGCGCTCTCGAGCCTCGCTATCAACCGCTCCTCGAAGCCTGCCTCCCGCTGCACGAGGCCTTGCTAAACCATCGCCTTTCGATCCCCTGAAACGGTTGACCAGACCGAGCACTGGTGGTAGACCGCGCCCAGAGGAACGCCATGTCGGAACACCAGCCGTCCAACTTCATCCGAACGATCATCGACGACGATCTCGCCGCCGGACGGCACACGGGGGTCGTGACGCGATTCCCTCCAGAACCGAACGGGTACCTCCACATCGGACACGCCAAGTCCATCTGCCTCAACTTTGGTCTCGCACGCGACTACAACGGGCGGTGCCATCTTCGCTTTGACGACACCAACCCCACGGCCGAGAAGCCCGAGTTCGTCGCATCGATCCAAAAAGATATCCGGTGGCTAGGCTTTGACTGGGGAGAGAACCGCTTCCACGCCTCCGAGTATTTTCCGCAGCTGTACGCCTGGGCACAAGAGTTGATCCACAAAGGCCTCGCCTATGTCTGCGAGCAAGATGAGGACGCGATGCGCGCCTCCCGCGGTACGGTCACAGAGGCGGGCACGCGCAGCCCATGGAGCGACCGGCCAGCCGCCGAGTCTCTCGATTTGCTCGCGCGCATGAAGGCTGGAGAGTTTGAAGAGGGCCGCTACACGCTCCGCGCGAAGATCGACATGGCCAGCCCGAACATGAAGCTTCGAGATCCAGTGATCTGGCGCATCCTGCGCATCGCACACCACCACATCGGCGAGGGCTGGAACGTCTACCCGATGTACGACTTCGCCCACGGTCTCTCCGACGCCATCGAGGGCATCACGCACTCCATCTGCACCCTCGAGTTCGACAACAACCGTGCCGTCTATGACTGGCTCGTAGACAACTGCTCCACGCCCGCACGTCCGCATCAGTACGAGATGGCGCGGCTCAACCTCGCCAACACCGTGATGAGCAAGCGAAAGCTGCGGGAATTGGTCGAGGAGAACCATGTGAGCGGGTGGGATGACCCACGGATGCCAACCATCGCGGGTATGCGGCGACGTGGCTACCGACCGGAGGCGATCCGCGACTTCTGTGCGCGTATCGGTGTCGCCAAGGCAAACAGCTTGGTCGATTTTGAGAAGCTCGAGTTTAGCGTCCGCAACGATCTCAACTTCGTGGCGCCGCGCGTCATGACCGTGCTCGACCCGCTCAAGGTGGTGATCACCAACTGGGAAGAGGGACGCGTCGAAGAGCTCATCGGATCGTACTGGCCACATGACGTACCCAACGAGGGCTCGCGTCGTCTACCGTTTACGCGCGAACTCTACATCGAACGCAGCGACTACCTCGACGACCCACCGAAGAAATTCTACCGACTTGGCCCCGGCCGAGAGGTGCGGCTTCGCTACGGGTTCGTGATCCGATGCGACGACGTCGTCCGCGACGCAGACGGTCGCGCCATCGAGCTGCGGTGCTCCTACGACGAAACCACACAGAGCGGCGCCGCGCCCGCCGATCGAAAGGTAAAAGGCACCATCCACTGGGTGAGCGCCAGCCACGGGATCCGCTGCACGGTGCGCTCGTACGATCGGCTCTTCACCCACGAGACACCGGACATGGCCGAAGGCGGCTACCTCCAACACATGAACGCGGCGTCGTTGAGCACGCACACCAACGCCTTCATCGAGCCGAGTGTGGCCGACGACGACCCCGCGCGACGCTACCAGTTTGAGCGCCTTGGCTATTTCTGGCGCGACCCGGTCGACAGCCGACCCGAGCAGCTTGTGTTCAACCGTATCGTGGCCCTCAAGAGTTCCTGGTCAAAACCCACCGCCCCCGCACAAGCGACGCCCAAGAAGAAGGCGTCCGCCCAACCGAAGACAGCAGCACCGCGGGTCTACACACCGCTCAGCGACGCAGAGCGCGCCGCCTACGAACGCCTACAAAGCCAAGGTGTCGCCGAGAAAGACGCGCAGCTGCTGGCGGCTGATGGGCAACTGCTGGCCTGGTTTGACGAAGCGCTCACGCTCGGCGCCTCAACCAAGCGGGCCGCCAACCTCATCCTCAACGACCTCTCGGCCGCGAGAAAGGACGGCGCCCTGCCTTTTGGTGCACCAGAGATCGCAGAGCTCGCGGTGATGCTCGACGACGGCTCCCTGTCCTCCAAGCTGGCGAAGAAGGTACTCGCGCGAATGTTGGCCGGCGAAGGCAGCCCATCAAGCATCGCAGAGGCGAACGGATGGCAGACCCTGCGCGACCCCGCCGTCTTGCAGACCCACATCGACGCGGTGCTCGCAGCGCACCCCGAGCAGACATCCGCCTACCGCGGGGGGCAAGAGCGCCTCTTCGGCTTCTTTGTGGGCCAAGTGTTGAAAGCCACACGCGGTCAGGGCGACCCGCCCACGGTACAGCGCCTGCTAAAAGCGACCCTCAACGACGGCTGAGCGCTACGAGCCGGCGAGCAGCGGTGTGAGCTCGTTGAGTCGCTCCGCCCGCTCCGGACACATCGTCACGCTCGAGAACAACTCACAGCCGTTGTAGCGCTCGGATCGGTAGATGTTGTCGTTGGGACGCGTGAAACGCATGCGCCACCAGACCTCATCCGTCTCTGGATCGACCTCGACGATCTCCGAGCGGTCACCTGCAGACTCCCAGCTCCAGCACTCCGCATGAGCTTGCGTGATCAAGACGCGCCCGCTGTCGAGCCAGTCGATGTCGCCCAAGGTGTCCTCGCGCCAACCTGATGGGTCTGTCCAGTTCCAGAGCTTGGTCGCCACCATCGACTCTTCATCCAGTTGATAAATCGAAGCTGAGCTTTGACCTCTCGCCTGACCGTTGTCATAGACCAATAAGGTTTGGTCTTCGGGGCGATACTCGATCCCATGCTGACATTGGGGGAACTCGCTGTCATCCAGCGACGCACCCGAAGCGTCTTGGAGCGCAAAGTCTTGATCGACGCCAAGGTTCCACTTGATCTCATTGGTGGTCGGATCGATGGCGATGATCTGCCACGCAAAGCACAAGCTCACGTAGACGGTCGGTCCATCTGGACCCTCAATCCAGTTCATCCAGTTGGCGTGGTAGGTGTCATCCCAGCGCACACCACCCAGGGGCAAATCACCCGCATCGACGCCCTCTTGGCTGTCGTACGACCAGTCGACAACGCCCGTCAACGGGTCCATGGTCTTGAGACCGAAGCCAATCCAAGGGTAGCCCTGACGGTTTACCGTCTCAAACAAGGCCATCACACGCCCATCCGGGAGAAGTTTTCCGTCATGATGGAAATCGTCGGTGTCCGGGAAGGCTGCGACTTGCGACTCTCCGGTCCACAGATCGAAGAAGTGCACGCCGTTGGGCACGCCCGCGCCGCCGACCACGAGCTGGTCGCCTTCAATCAGAACCGACGTGTCCGTCCCAGTGGGACCAAAGGGGTAGGTTTGATACCAGCGAAGGTTTCCGGCCGTGTCGTAGAGGACCACCACCGAGTCGTTGCCACAGCCGCCCCGGTCTTTCCACTGCGTCAGCAAGTAGCCGGGCGTGGGCTCGTAGGCTGGGTTGGTCTCCACCACGACCTGGGGCAGACCGCTCGGTATGCCGCCTGTCGTAAACTCAAAGGAGACCGGCACTTCGGCGCTCGCGGGGCAAGTCGGCAAGGCTTGACACACGTAGGTCGTGTCGTGCAGCAACGCTTGGAGTTTCAAGCTGTAGGAGGAGGCGCCAAAGCCCTCTACCAGATGACGTTCGTTCGGGTCGTCGGTCGCCTCACAAATGACCGCGAGGTCTGCGGACTCGCTCAGCGTGACCTCGACCAGGACGTCGGTCGCGCGTACTCCAGAGGAATCCGAGAGCGCCGTCACTTGCAAGGTTGGCGAAACAGAACACTCGCCAGTGGGGGTCGTCGACGTGGTGTCGGTGTTCGTACTCGTGCTCGTCCCTGTCGTCGAGGTCCCGGTACCATCGGTGGCCGTCCCGTTCGGAACACCCAGATCGCCACCCGTGTCGCAACCCAGCAACGCTACCAACATTAAATACCGCATACTTCCCTCC
>Ga0315320_10002008_pt1 | contig 16841 bp, 12 predicted proteins | sample M140m21515metaG_FD_203458 | JGI IMG/M metagenome (GOLD analysis project Ga0315320, IMG submission 203458) | Ammonia-oxidizing marine archaeal communities from Monterey Bay, California, United States - M1 40m 21515 | ecosystem: Environmental > Aquatic > Marine > Coastal | place: USA: California... | reverse complement strand
CAATCTCCAGCACCTGTTGCTCCGCAATCTCCAGCACCTGTTGCTCCGCAATCTCCAGCACCTGTTGCTCCGCAATCTCCAGCACCTGTTGCTCCGCAAGCTCCAGCACCTGTTGCTCCGCAAGCTCCTCTTGGTGCGAACGGGCTTCCGGTTCCACCGCCACCGCCACCGAGATCAACGTTGCCGCCCATCCGAAAGCCACAACAGGCTTCGATCGCGACAGGGGTTGGTTCAGCCAAGGGGCTACGATGGCGGGATGAACTTGCCGGCGTAGGGGAAACAACAAAAAAGCCTGCGACTGTTGATCCAGCGTTCGGTGAGATGGACCCGCCAGTTGGTGACGATGAGGATCCGAATGTCCGCGACCAAGTAACGCGTGAAGCGCCATCATGGTTGGTGAGCATGGTGATTCACTTGATCCTCTTGTTGATTCTAGCTTTCATCAGCACTCCCGCCGGCAATTCAATTGGCACATTGATGTTAAGTATTGGTCAGGGCATTAGGGATTCACCTGTTGAATTCGCTGAATTCGAGATTTCAACGGCCGATTCACCGAATGACAGTGAGGTTTTGGAGGATGTGGAGTCGGATGTCGACTTAGATGCGATTTTCGAAGCGGCTAATTTGAATACGGTTGAGGATGTGGTTCCGGTTGAGGTTGGTGAAGGTGCTCTGGAATTAGTTCAGCCGATGTTTAACGGCCGCAGTGGAGCGATCAAGGCTGCTTTGCTGGCAAGATTTGGGGGCACGCTTAAGACGCAGGAAGCGGTCAAGCTTGGTCTTGAGTGGTTGAAGCGGAATCAGACAAAAGATGGTAGCTGGAGTATGCGTGGTCCCTTCAATGATGGCGGTTTCACTGAGAACAAAGCGGCCGCCACAGCGATGGCGTTACTTGCATACCTAGGCGATGGGCACACCCACAAGAAAGGTGACTATCAGGAAGTTGTTGAACGTGGAATCAAATGGCTGGTCTCGCAACAAGATCGGCAAGGATTCTTCGCGAAAAATTCTCGCAGCCACGAAAAAATGTATGCGCAAGCTCAGGCAACCATCGCGATTTGTGAGTTGTATGGAATGACTGGCGACTCGTGGTTGCGTCCGCATGCCCAACGTGCAATTGATTTTGCTGAGAAAGCACAGTCGGACGCCGGTGGTTGGCGATACGAACCTAGTTTCGACTCTGATACCTCGATGACGGGGTGGTATGTCATGGCACTTGAGAGTGGGCGTTCCGCAAAGCTTGAGGTGAACATTTCTGTCCTGAGTCGCGTGATGTTGTATCTGGATGATGCCGCATCTTACGACGGTGCTGCCTACGGTTATCAAGCACGTAGTGCACCCAGTTCGGCAATGACAGCTGAAGGGTTGTTGTGCCGGCAATACATTGGGTGGGAACGAGATCATCCGCCGATGGTACGCGGGATTACAGCGTTGCTGGAGGATGCTCCGTTCAATATGGCAGATCAGGATGTCTACTACTGGTACTACGCAACGCAGGTTCTGCACCATTATGGCGGTGAGCCTTGGCGACGCTGGAACAACGTGATGAAAGTGGAGTTGCCGCAAGCTCAGGTGAAAACCGGACGCGAAAGTGGTAGTTGGGCTCCACAACGAGATCGGTGGGGAAAAAATTCTGGCAGGCTCTACACAACCTGCTTATCGCTGTATTGTTTGGAAGTGTATTATCGACACATGCCTCTCTACAGTTCTGCTGCGCCGAAGAGAAATGCCGGCAAATAACGCCGCGAGATCTTTACATCATTGATGTAGCGCATTGATCATCTCAGCAACAGGTAACTGTTCAAGTTGTTTTCTTAGCGTGTTCACTTGGTGATGCTGTTGATTCGGCAGGTACAAGTGCATGCGCATGCTCTGCGGGTTCTCGTCTTCGAACGCAGAGTCCCAGAGCAAGGCACAGGATGACGCAACCAGCGGCAGGCCAGTCACCGATTCGGACGACCAAGCTGACCCTGTCATCCTTGTTTGGCGTGGCAATGAGGAATCCTGTCTGACCGGTTTTCAGTTGTTCAACGATTTCACCCCGACTGCTGATCCAGGCAGTAGGCCCGTTGTTGGCGGCAGATAAAATTGGCCTCCGACATGCGATCGCTACCATCTGCGCGCAGCGCAAGTGATGGTCAATCACACTGGTGTTGTCGAACCAACCATCATTGGTCACGGTAACAATCACATCCGGTGCCTTGCCGTGAGCATTGAATGCGTTCATTTGGTTGATGGCGACGCGTTCGACCGCTGTCTCGATACAGACGTTGGGAGCCACGAAGGTATTGCCCACTTTCATGAGTTCACCGCCACCGCCAGTTTGTAAACCCATGCCTTGTGGTACTAAGGCACTCAGGCCGGGTATGGAGGGTAGGATCGGAATGTACTCACCAAACATCACCAGATGCGTTTTTCCATACCAAGTTTCAACTTGATGATTTCCGTCTACATTGACAACAGCGCTGTAGACGTTGATCTGCTTGCCGTATTCGATCACACCACAACCGACGATCAATTCGGGTGCTTCGACGCTCTCGGGTTGCTCTCGTTGCAACGCTGATTGCAGAAACCCTGATCTTTCAGTGAATGCCAAGCGTTGATTGCGAATCGCCTGTTCGAATTCCGTTTCGTTACCGGGGAATTGAGGGGGGACAATGGCGTTGGATCGTTGGATCACCAGTGGATTAGTCGCGCCGTACATCGATTCAGGCCAAATGTAGGCATTAATGACCTGTCGTGTACTTCGAGCCGCATTCACGGAGGTGGCAGCGTAATTCTGAAAGATTTCAATCTGACGCTGTGGATCAAGAACGTACTCAACTTCCTCATTTCTTTGTATCAAAGCAAACCTTGCCATTGGATCTCCGGGTTGCTGATTGAGCCGGTAGGATCCATAGAGCAGGACCGCAATGCTGACGATCGCCGTGATGCCGACAGTGAGTCCATATTGTTTTTTCGCGATCTGACGACGGGTGAGCTGGATGGTCTGCCAAACACAAAGGTTGACGAGGACCATGAATGCACTGACACCATAGGTGCCAAAAAGATCCGCGATTTGAACAAGAATCGGAACCTCCAACAGCACGTGTCCGAGCATCAGAACGGAGATCCCAGTCAAAAGGTAATTGCGCACATATTCCAGCGCAACCCAAGCAAGTGGAACGATGGCCAGCAGGCCTAGGCCTCGATGATACAGATAACGAGAGAATGCGACGAACAGGACCTGGTAGATCGCAAGGTATCCACCGAGCGCCAACCAGGGGCCGTGCATGAGCGGATGCGCATGACGCAACCCCTGCAGTGAGACAAGCCAATAGATCGAAAGAACAATCCAAAGTTTGAAATAATCACGTTTATTGAACCTCGGTTGCATCGATATGAGGTAAATGAGCGGTACCACCGCCACGAATCCAAGCCACCACCATTGCAGTGGTGGTTGCGCTAGCCACATGAGCGCGATACAGGAAAGTGCTGGCAAGACGATGCGCGGGCGTCGCAAAACGTTAGAATTGGTATCGTTCATCAAAGAGATGATAGGGATTTCGCTGTCGGCATGGAATCTCGATTTGCTCCACCCTTTGGCGAGTTAATCTGCGCTGACTGCCTCAGGGAAACGAATTAGACTAGGTTGGCACTGCTTTTCTCATATTGGCGTCATCATTCATGAGTTCTCCTCCTTTCGAGTTTTTAGGCCCGTACCGGATCGGCGCACCCCTCGGCCGCGGAGGCATGGGGACCGTCTTTGCGGCAGTTCATGAAAAGACAAAGGAACCTGTCGCCGTAAAACTCATTTCAGATGGCGTGGCGGATGAGTCGAAATTCCGTCGCCGTTTTGATGCGGAGATCAAAAGTCTCCAATGTCTTTCACACAGCGGGATTGTAAAGATTTATGGATTTGGCGAAGAACAGGGACACCTGTTTTATTCAATGGAATTGGTTTATGGCGATTCGCTTCAGAAAGTAATCAAGCGAGAAAAGCGACTGGAATGGCAGACCACGATGGATGTCGCCATCCAAATCTGTGGAGCACTCAAGCACGCGCACGATATTGGGGTTATCCATCGTGATCTGAAACCCGCGAATCTGGTGGTGAATCAAAACTGGGAGGTCAAGCTTGTGGACTTTGGGATCGCCAAAATATTTGGTGATTCAAATACTGTGGTAGGTTCATTGCTTGGAACGGCTGATTACATGGCCCCAGAACAGGCAACCAGTGAAGGAATCACACAGAGAACGGATCTGTATGCATTGGGCAGTGTGATGTACGCAATGCTGGCTGGTCGTGCTCCCTTCACCGGCAAAAGCGTGACACAAGTCATCAATGCTTTGCAACGCGACCGTCCGGTACCAATCGACTTGATCCGGCCAGATGTTCCTCCTGAGTTGGTTGAACTGATCCACGAGTTACTGGAAAAGAACTCGGAGGATCGACCGCCCACTGCCTTGGCGGTTATGAATCGATTGAAAGCAATGAAGGCTGGCTTGGAACGCATACAAACCGTTGCCTCCGATGGCGCAGCAACCGAAGAAACTTCGGGCGGAAGTGATTATGAAAGTGATTTGCCTGAGGCAGGTGTTGAACGTGGAAAACAGGATCACGTCAGACAAAACACCGGAGTAGAAGTGCGTGCTGGAACAGGACAGCTCGAGCGACCAGCCTCTGATAGTGAGGTCCTGTCCGCTGGATCCGATGGAATCGTCGTCATGAGTCCAGAAGAACCGACAGTCATGTCGGTTGGTAACGTCGGACCCACGCGCTTGATCGAGGAAATGTTTGATGAAGATGATGAGCTCACTTCCAATACGCACTTCCAAACTGTCACGGATGCCAGAACTAGTTCTGGTGTGTTTGCCAATCGCAATATTTGGACGGAACAGAGTTTGGTTGGCTGGGCAAAAATCATTGCGATGGTAGCTACCCTCGTGGCCGGATGTCTGTTGTTTCTTTGGGCAATGAGAACACCTTCAGCCGACGAACTGTATATGGAAGCGTTAGCCGGAAACACAACGTCGATCCAGGTGTTTCTACAGATGTATCCCAACGATCCCCGGATCACTGAGGTTGAAGACCTGCAGATCAGTGTAAAGCTTAGGGGTGTGCTCAAGCGACTCAGTGCGCAGGGCAGGTTGGGCATTACAAAACTTTTGCCGTCGGAGGAAAGCTTCATCCTTGCGATGGACGGACGCGAGTTAGAGCCCACGCAAGCTGCCGGGCGACTTGAGCATTGGCTTAATGTGTACGATTCGGGCGCGTCGGTTGACCATGAGGAGCTAAGCGAGCTGATTGAGTTGGCAAAACGCGAACAGCAGCGTTTGCTTGTACGGGCTCCGCTCAATGCCATCGACAAGCGAGCTGGCAATCTGCTCAAGCGAATTCGACAGGTGTTAGAAAATGGTGATCCCACAAGGGTCAGAAAAGAGTTGAGCGGCATCATTGATACGTTTGGGAAAATTGACTGGGCGAAGCCGGCAGTCGATGAGGCCGCGCGACAACTCAAAGAGTTTGAAGCAAGCCAGCAGTTGCTTGATGAGATTCAAACGGAGCCCCCGGCGGACTTAGACGAGAATGCTGCCCCGAATGGTAACTAGCGTCTAACCCTTGCGAAGGCGAAGCTCGAGATGCCTAGAGGGCACAAGGCGGCATGAGTGCATCAGAGATTGGTTACTTCGTCATGTCGGTTCTTCACACGCGTGATGCTGGCGGTGTGATCACGACGGTGTCGGATCTGTTCCGCCCCCTCAAAGCAAGATGAAACACACACAATGCTGGCCGAAGGCTTGAGACGCGTTGTGTGTCAGCTTTTTTAAACTGATTTCTTGCGAATTGAACGAAGGGAACAAGTGTTGGAGGTCGTGGTTCGTAATATCGCCGTTGCCGCAGGGATACGGAACGGACGATTCGAAATGCTGGAAACTGCTATCTTCACCGGACGAAAAGATGGGATAATAGCCCTTGATGATTCGCCGGCGTGAATCCTTGGGACAAGGATGGATCACAGTGGTGGCAGCTCTGCAGTTTGCTACCTAAGCAAGTCAATGAACGCGGTAGCGAAGTCAAATTGGAGTGGGAACTGAAGCCGATGGTGACCCGGGTGCTGGGGGCGCCGGATCCGCCTCACGGTTCTGTGGTGCTGTTGGCAATCCGTCATTACCATGGTTTCGATTGCGGCCGGGCAAGATACTGCCACCGTCTTCTTTTCCTCTGAGAAATGGTAACAGTCGAGTCCGTCCGGTGCTTGGTTCCTGTGGCTGCGTATCAGCTGGCGTTTGGCCTTTAGTTCGCTTCTTGTTCGCTGCTCGCTCCTTCACGAGATCCAATAAACCACCAAGCAGATCCGAAGAGGCGTCAGCAACTTCACCCGGGTTCGTTTCATCACCCTCTTTACCGGCGGACTCGATCAACTTGCTCATTGATTGCAGGAAGCCTTTCTTGCCTGCGAGACGGAGTTGTGGTTTTTCAAGTGTTCCACTGATAGCGAACTGAAGTGGTTTCTCTGTAAGTGCCTCTCGGACGACTCCTTTGCCGAGCAGCCCATCCGGAAGCTTGATTGAGACCAACAGGTCGAGCGTCTCGTCTAATCCAACGGATCCGCTGGAGACAATCTCGATCGAACTGTCACCTTGCGGCAAGAGTAATGCCAGACCGCTGTGGTGCACTCGCCCATCGATGACAGCGAATTCCACCGTTACGTTTTCCGCTACCGTCAGAGCGTTGGGGAGTGAAATGCCGACCAGTTGCATGACAGTGCCCATCAACTTACTTGCGATCGTATTTTTAACTGAGACGCTGGCGCTGTGTAGATCCAATTGCCCCTTGACATTGATCGCGTTCGCTTTTTCGTCACTGTCCGCAGCATGGCTGGCAACTGGAATTTCACATTGGGTCAAATTGAGCGAAAATTCGCCGGTAGCAGATACCTCGTCTGCCAGAAGCGGTGCAATCAATTGAAGCCCTTGGCCACACAATTGCGGTGTTAGAGGTTGATGATCAAAGACGACGGTCGGATCAAGCACTAAAACAGAGAGTGCCCCTTTGCGTTCGAGTCGGACGTGCGCACTGATCCCTGAGAGATCGATGGGAGGCGGTTGATTTGGCCCCATGCGAACGACGATGCTGGCATCAACAATTTCGGCGGTCAGGTTCGGCAGCAAAGTTGGGTTGGGGGGAGCGGTTCCAACGAGACCGTCCACTTCTTGCTCGGATACTGTTTTTCTGACGGTAATGTCGACGTCTGGACTGTCAAAGCGAAAGTTGCCCAACTCCGGCCTCGAAAAAAGCATGCTGAGCCATGATCTGTCAGCGGCAATCTCCCGAAAGGACACCTTTGTCTCTTTGTCCCTGGATTGAACACTCAAGCCCGATACAGAAATGGGCGTAAAATAGCCGAGGTTCGCGCCGGTGCTGTGCAACGTCAGCTTATCGCTGTCTACTATCGAGTTCAGGACAACGTTGCGTAACGCCGTTTTGCCGAGTAAAAATGGCAGCAGCAATGCTAACACCAGCACCGTTAACGAAACCTTGAATGTCAGTCGCAATCCGCGGTTTGGTTCGTCAGTTTGCTTTTCGGATGCGTCCGCCATATCTCAAAAACCAAGCGAAGGGTGTTTATGGGTTATTTTTGACAGTTCACATTAACACTTTATCATGCTTTGGGAATCGCCCCTCAGTGTGTCGACAGCTGGCACGTGGGATCGTCATGGCCTGGAAGCTTAATGCAGGTGCAAAACGGGTCATCGCCAAGATGTGCGGTATTTTCTGCGGGATTTTCTGTGCAACTTTGGAAAAGTTGCTGTTAGATTGAACTTGCCACGTGTGCGGCGACGTTAAAAAACATGCTGATCCAAGCGGTCATCGCGGAAGCGTAGACTGCATTGGGGCGGCTCATTCATCAGCCAGCCGCAGCGAACTTCAAGAACGGGTTGGTTTGAGGCAGGTTTGCTGACTCACGCATTTTTACGGAAGGCAGATATGGCAGATCACCGGATAGAACTCAAACGTCCCGCCGCGGCAGAGAATGACGAGTACGCTGTGGAAATGATGCGTGGTTGGGTCGCTGAACGGGGACTCGCTTGCTCACTCAACTTGGGACACTGGCATCACAATTCAAAGGTGGATGAACGGCACGCTTGGGGAGTGATGATGGCCGACCTGACACGACAGATAGCGACCCAGCTTGAGTCGGTCACAGAGCAAGATCCAAGTGAGTCGTTGAAGATCATCGTTGAGGCCATGCTGTCCGAACTCGGGAACGATGGTAAAACCGAAAGTCAGGAGGCAGCAACGCAGGAACCCTCATGAACATGCCTCGCCTTGGGCCGCAATGTGCGTGCGTTCAAAAACAACCCGGCATGGCTGAATTTAAGAAACGAAGGTTACCAAGCGAACTTAAAATTTGATGCCAGCATCAAAGTACAAGCCCGCATCGAGGTCCACCTCACTATCAGTACGCTCGTACTCAACCGTACGCCCGAAGGCCAATCCCGCCTCTAAGAAATGACCACGATTGCCCTTCTCAAGAACTTCGTAGCCACCCATGAAGCGAAAATCGCGGATGGTTAATTCGTCGGTCAATCCTGACTCACGGGTGACGGCCCACGTGTTGCCACCAATACTTCCGCCGAGATAAGCCCAACCTTCTGCTTCTCCGCCACGCTTCCAAAGTCGATGGAAAATGCGCGGACGAGGCATTGTCGCGTCAATTTTCCACTCGGGGGTGGGCGTCCATACCAGACCAAACGCGGGTAGCAAGTTGAAGTCGGCGCGGTCAAAGTACACTGCTCCCAGTGAGACTGTTAGATCACTCCGGCATTTCCAATTCATTAAAGCGAGTCCAAAGACACGGAATGCATGGTCACTCGTGGTGAAGTCACTTCTGATTGAGGGAGTAACGACCACCGTAGATGAGAAGATTGCGTTCCACTTTCGCTGGTGCAAGATGTTCAAACCAGTGTTGTACAAGACGCTGGGTAAGTCGAACGATTCAACACCGTGCTGCTGATCCGAGCGAAAATAGGGACGCAAGCCAATTAAATTGTCCATGCTCCCCAGCGGAATGCCAAAGTCCGCACGAACCTCCTCAAATGCCTGATTCATGCCCCCTTCTTTATTACCAAGATCAAAAAGGTAACCACCTCGAATCTCGGCTCCCTGGTAGAAACTCTTGCGGTATCGCTCTATCGGAGTTTCACGAGGGTCGACATAAGGGACGTCGCACACTTGATTGTTGTAGATGCCTGACTGCGGATTGCGTGCAGACAATGTCTGAGCGCTACAATGGTTACCGGAAGCGAGCAAGATCGCGGTCAAAAACGCTTGGGCTAGCCGTGTGAAACAGGAATGCTGCATAAAATCGCCATGTTAGAGTCGGGTGTCAAATACCAAACTGAATGCTGCCATGAAAAGATCGATCCTTCGATGGTGCGTTGATTTTCAGGTTGGATTTGCAAACGTATGCATGGCTGCCAGCGGGCATGGCTGGAAATTCAGATTCGAGGGGAAGTTGGACCAGGAGTTTGTAGCTATACCAGAGGACTCGGCAGGCAATTGAAAAAGCCGGCAACACGGGGTACACCGTACGCGTCACAGGGGGCGTTGGCACGCACCCTGTGCCCTCAAGGTGCCCTGAAAACCCGTCATCTATCAAGCGGCTCTTCATGATTTCATCACGGACATTCGCTCATCCTGCCCGTGGGTGATAAATCTCTTTTCACTGCTAAGAACGAAGCCCTGTCAAAACAGTCGCTTCATCCCTCTCACTCTGGAACTGTCGGCGAAACATCTGCCTGCGGTAGAGATAACTCTCGATCGGGGACTGTTGCGTCTGCTGAGTTCTGCTTCAATTGTGTTTCTCGAACTTGCGTTTCCACAGCATCGGCAGCAGCTAACGCTTTCTGCAGCATCGGCATGACGAGTTGCCGATAGATCCCTTCTGCCATCGGAAACTTTCTTAGTTGCTGGAATGTGTTGTAGGTTACCTCGCCTTCCGTTTCGGGGAGATCCACCTTCTGAGTTCGGCCTGCAGAGTCAACCAGAATCGACTGGTACACCCATTTGTCATCTTCGCCGCGGACGCGAGTCACGTCGTGTATCTGCGCCGTCGCGGTGTCGAACACGCCCTCCACAGTCTGGTGACTCGGGCTAGGCCCAGCAGATAAACCCAAAGCATTCGCAATTTTGTCGGTTGTATCCTGAAGCGTGTCAGGTGAGGAGATTGACTCCAGACGCTGCAGGTTCTTCTCCAGTTCACTTAACTTACGTTCATTGGATAATCCTTCCGTTCGTTTCATCGCTGAGGTAAGCGACGCCTCGATTTCACTTGCAGGAGTGTTCTCACCTGGCGTAGGTTTTGGTGTATATCGTTCAGCGAATTCCTGTGTCTCGTTAGGAACTGATGGCTTTGATGCTGACGTCGCTTGGAACTGCTCTTTTGACCGTTGTGGGATATACCAGAAGAGCAAGGCAATCAATAAGAGGCCGTGGAAGATGATTGAGATCCCGATGGAATGCCGACGAAAACCAGACCTTCGCGGCTCAGGCGGACGATTGGAACTCACCTTGTCTGAGTCTAACATTGGGTTCATGTAAGTTTGGTATGGAATCAAAACAATCGCGTGGTGCTCGTCGAGTTTCGAGCAGTACAGCGGGTTGGCATTCGAGATGGTGACGAATGCCGGACAACAGTCGGGTTTCCTGAACACGGCGGATTTCGTAGCCTTCACTACATAGATCGTATGTGAAAGAGCATAAACCCTAAGGATAGGATTCTCCAGCACCGGTTGCGATTGTTGAATTATCGCCATCGATCCACACGCGCCTCAACATAGCGAGGTTCTGAAATTCCGCATCTGAGATTGCCCGTCTGGTTGAAACGAACTTGTTCGCGGTGTGTGGAGGACTGGTTCTAAGTAGCCAGCCCTTCCACGGGTGTCTCTACATCAAAAAACGACTGGCAGGCACATGGCCCACCAGTCGTCTCCCCCTCACACACGAACGCCAAACTGATCCACCTCCAACGAATCTAACAACGCGTTGAGATGAATCTGTTGTTCCCCGCTGAATACAAATGAATCTGCCGCTAGCGAATTGGTGTCGGCAGAGATTCGCAACCGCCGTACCAACCGCAATGGGCCGTTTGCAAACGGGGAGAGAAAGTTTTCAATTCGAGAAATCCCCTTGCTTTGATGCTGCTCGCGTCAATTTCTACAAATGAAGTTGAGCATGCTTTGAGGGGGAGAATCATTTCGCAGCAATTGGACAGACCGGGTGCCAGTTTTCAGGGCACGGGTTGCCTGTTACGCGTGCATTGCATTTGGCATTGCCGTTGGAAACGATGCAACAGGAAATTTCCCACTCAAGACCGCGTGCAAGATACTTTGTCTCGAGCGATTTTGCGGCTCGGAACGCATGTAGCGAAAAGCAGGATCGAAATGGTGGGTCCGCTGCTTCGAGTTGTCACTGTGATTGGTGAAAGGTGTGAGAAGGCAATGCATTGCATGACGAATGTCACAACGCGTGCCTGGCTTGCTTGTGCTGGTTGTTGGTCCCAAATTGTTGCAGATCAAACCGTGGCTGTTTGGGACGCCGGTTCTTTGGATCCAGGGGTGGGTTCGACGTCCGCCATGTTCGACTCGTCCACGGGTGATCGTAGCGATGCAAAGTACAGCACGCAGGTGATCGCAAGTCCGATACTAAGCAAGAACCAAAGTGGTTGATAGGCCGGGCCTGCTTGTGTCTTGGTAATGAACATTTCAATGCCGGGCAACCCGCTGTCGGCAAGGCGGCCCACTGATACCGACAGTGCGTTATTGGTGAAGTGGAGCAGCATGCAGGGAAGCACGCTTCCGGTGCGTAGGGCAATGAAACCCAGCAATACGCCCATGCAACTCGCAGCGATGGATTGCTGAAGGAAACCATGGGAGATCCCGAAAATTAACGCGGTCACAACGACAGCACGGAGGCGGCCCCCTTGTCGAATCAGGCCACCGAAGATGAATCCCCTAAACGCAAGTTCTTCACAGACGGCCGGTACGAACGCCATTAGAAAAATGACACTGACCCATGGCAGGGTCGCCAGCTGCTCGACGAACGGAAGCATTGCTTTGAGTGCCTCGTCGCTCACTGGGTATGTATATTCAATCCATTTTCCCAAAGCGAGGTACAAGGGGTGCAGAGTGACACCCAGGACAACTGCCATCGGGAGGGAAAGCAAGTTCGGCCACCGCACTCTCAAACTGGTTCGAACCGAGGTGGTTAGCATCACTGACATCAGCAATGCTGGAGCCAGGATAAGTCCAATCTGCGGACTGATCACCATTTTTGCCAGTCCAGCAAGGTCAATTGGTACCGACGTAGCCGCCAAACGCCCAAAAAACAGTGCAACGAGGATGATTGCTCCACATGCATAGGCTTGCGATGTTGTGGCGACAGGTTGACGATCACGCCAAAGATGTTTGACCCATAACCCTAGTTCCCATTGCTCCTGGCCACCAAACAGGACTGCTTCATTTTCAAATTGTCGTTTCGCCCACGTAACGGCAAGCCATAGGCAGCCCATGGTGACGCCGATTACCATGGGCAGGTGTAGCAGTGCCTGGGTGTACTGTCCCTCGACAAGCGAGCGCACGAGAAGAAACATGCCTGTGACGGGGATCAAACTGGTGCCTGTGGACAGGTTCATGCCTGGTAACATCGGCAGCAGCACCAGCGGTAAGGTGACCATCATCAACGGCATCAAGTAGTATTGGCCTTCTTTGCTGCTGCGAGCCATCGCAGCCACAGCAAGCGCAAGCGCGCTAAAGAGGCAAGAGAGTGGTATTAGTGCGACAAACAGCCATAACATGGGAACCAGAGGTGGTGGCCCGACGGTGACGCCGGCAACGCCGATTTGCTGAAACACGAACGAGCTCGTGACAAGCATGCTTCCAGCATTCAATAACGCGGTCAGCATGCTAAAACTGGCGACTGCTCCGAGCTTTCCCCAGACGATCTCGCTGCGCAGCGCGGGGCTGCAAAGTAGCGTTTCCAGTGTCCCCCGCTCTTTTTCGCCGGCCACTAAATCAATGGCAGGATAAAAGGCGCCCGTCATTGCCCAAATGAGCATGATGAAAGGAAGTATTTTACTCCAGAACGCGGCTTCTCTCGTGCTCTCGGGGGCGAGATCGATATCGTTGAGTTCAAAGGGCTCCATGATCGCCAGATCTATCCCAGAAGCTTGTAGCGACTCACTTACCCAATCCACTCTCCAGTCGCTCAGGACTTTCGAGATGCGGGTTAATGCAACCTGGGATTCATCCGATGCGAGGTTGTAGAACACCTTCACACTTGGAATCTTTTCATCCGAATCAGAGGCGTCTGTCCGGAGATTTGGCGGAAAGACAACGACGGCGTCATAAGTCCCTTCACGAATCCAGCGAATCGTCGCTGTTGCAAGAGTGTCATTCTTTTTGAGATCGTCCGTTGCACGGATCACGAGCCTTAGATTGCTTGAGCCATCCGCGTATTTGTCTGCAAAAGCTTCGCCTTCGAGCAATGGCGGAACGCCATGAATGTTCTCGGCTCCCACGATGCACACACTGGTAGTGTGTTGACGCGTGAATTGGGCAATCTGCAATAACACCGTGCCGACAAGTGGGTACAGCATGATTGGCAGAAGCGCGATGGTGAACAGTGTTCTGCGGTCACGCAGTTGATCCCTCATCTCACGTACATAAATGAGAACAATCGCAGAGAATCTGGGTTTGTCGGAGGGCTCAGGTTGCGGATGCTTGGACTCGAGTTGATCGCTCATGATGGAACGTCTCCCTCGCGTGGTGGCTGTGAATCGAATTCCAACTTTTCGTTCCAGTCACCATCGCGTCCGTTTTCGAACTGACTTAAGAGACCAAAAAAGAGCTCCTCAAATTCATCTTCGTCGTGACGTTGCCTTAGTTCCGCAAGTGTTCCTATATCGAGAATTCTGCCCTGATGCATGATGGCAATCCGATCGCACAATCGTTGCACTTCACTCATGATATGCGTTGAAAAGATCAGGCATTTCCCGGACTCACGTAATGCTCTTATCACTCCCAGCAGGTTGCGTGCTACCAGAACGTCTAACCCCAAAGTTGCTTCATCAAAGATCAACACAGGAGGGTCGTGGACCATCGCTCTTGCAATGGAAACTTTCTGTTTCATGCCGGTCGACATTTTGCCGCCCGGGACATTGCGAAATTCGTTCATTCGCAACTGGTCAAACAGGAACTCAAGTCTTGTGTGGAGTTGCTTGCGATGCATCCCATGTAAACGACCAAAATAACTGACCAGTTCCCATGCGGTCATTCGGTCATAGATCGCGGTGTTATTGCTCACAAAACCTATGTTGCGACGGATAGCCGCCGGGTCCGACACGACGTCGTATCCTGCAACGGTTGCACGACCGCTGGTCGGAGCAAGGACGGTACTGAGAATTCGTAAGACGGTTGTTTTCCCGGCACCGTTGGGCCCCAATAACCCGAAAATCTCGCCTTTACCAACTGAGAATGAGACATGATCAACGGCGACGAAACGCCCACGACTTAAATCGTCGTAGGTCTTTGTCAGTTGATCGACCTGAATCATAAGAGAACTCTTTGGGCAGCTGCAGTAAATGCTGTTGCGCAGCGCTGAGGGGCACTACGTTCATTAATACGGTGATGGAGAGCACCGCGCCCTTGAGCACCGCGCTCTTGAGCACTGCGTTTTGGCACGTTAATGCCAAGTGTGCAATTTGTAGTGTTTGTGTGGCAGTGTTGTCTCAAACGGAACAGTCGCCAAGGATAATTACCCCCCCGCGTGGCGTGAGGTGGCAACTGCGTGGCGAAACATAACACATTTCGCCCCATGTCACCCCGCATAATCGTTAATCCTTCACTCGCAGGCGAACCACAGGGCCTTTTACTGATGCAAGTGCCTGAATGTCGTCAGTGGCGACCCTCGCTTCGCCCTCGGTAGCAACGTGAGTCATGATGACCAAGGGAACGGGATCACGTTGGGGACCACCCTCGCGACCCTCATGTTGAATCACTGATGCAATCGAGATGCCGTGTTGCGCGAGGACAGCAGCAATCGAGGCCAAGGTGCCTGGATGGTTGGAAACACTCAGCCGGAAATAGTAACGCCCAGTGCTTGTATCGCCATCTCGCAATTTGACACGTGGCGGTTGGTCAATGGAAAAGTATTCCAAAGTATGAAAAGTGAGGCGTGTTCGTCCCACCGCTGTATCAATTAAATCAGCCGCGACCGCCGATGCTGTCGGCATTTGCCCAGCACCCAGACCGTGGTAAAACACCGGCCCCACTGCGTCCCCAATCACTTGGATCGCGTTGTAAGCGTCACGTACCTCTGCTAGCGGCGTGCCGACAGGCACCAGCGTGGGCGATACGGATAGCTCAAGCCCGTCCTGGGCAAGGTTCGCGATCGCGAGTAACTTGATTCGGTAACCCAACTTTTGTGCATAGAGCAAGTCTTCTGGGTTCAAACCGTCGATCCCCGTCCGAGGTATCTGAGACCAGTCAACCGTGGCACCGAATGCAAGGTGAGCCAGGATTGCAAGCTTCTGTGCGGCGTCTGTACCATCAACATCCATGGTTGGGTCGCTTTCGGCGTAACCCAGTTCCTGCGCTTCTCGTACGACATCATCGTAGCTGGCACCATTCTCATCCATCTGAGTGACGATGAAATTGCTGGTGCCATTCAAAATGCCTTCCAAGGATCTGATCTGATTGGCGGATAAGCATTGGCTAATGTTCGCGATGATCGGGATTCCGCCGGCAACCGCTGCCTCGAACGCGATGCTCCGCCCCAGTTCTCGTGCTCGCGTGAAGAGCTCGGGCCCGTGCTCGGCAAGCAACGCTTTGTTGGCGGTCACAATGTCCTTGCCGGACTCCAGTAGGGACAGCATGATCGTGCGAGCCGGTTCAAGGCCGCCAATCAACTGCGCAACTACCGTGATCTCGTCGTCGTCGATCACGTCCTGCAGCGAATCGGTTAAAACGCCCTCAGGTAATTTCACATCCCGCGGACGCGACAGATCACGAACCACTGCCTTTTTAAGCCACATCGTTCGACCAGCATGTCTGGCTGTGCGATCACCGTGATCCAGCAACAGACGCGCAACGCCGCTACCAACCGTACCAAGCCCAACAATAGCTACATTTGTTTTTTCCATCCTGTGAGTTTAGCCAGTGCAGCCAATTGCTGGGAGGCCACGATACTTAGCGACCAGGATGCCAGAAGCCTTCCCTAAGGCACTTCTCGGAGCCTGATCGTCGCGTTGGAGCTGCGGCGACCTCTTGGAGCATCGCCAATGTCACCCAAAGAACGCCACTGCCTGCAATTGTGTCTACATCAACGAGCAGATCCTTAGTAACATCGCACTTCGGGCGTCTAAGATAGCAAATCGCACTTGAAAGCAATGCTGGTCAACTGGGGCGGGAGGCAGTAATCGAGGCTTTCATCGCATAAGCTGGCTGGGCGTACGGGAGCTGCACCTTTTGTCGGGTAGGTAAGGTTCTTGCCCCGAAGTACCAGTCGGCTTTGTGGATTGCGTAGCCGGCTAGCGAACCACCATTCCGTTGCGAATGGCCCGATGTTTTGATCACACCCTTACGTCCCTGCAGCGACTCAGAGATTTGTCAGCGAGCAAATGAATGAAAGACCTTTGGCCAATCGTCGTAAGTGTTCTCGGTGTATTCCTGGTGATGCTGATAGGCGGGGTGTGCCGACGTCGGAATTGGATCACGCGTGAATCTGATCATTCGCTAGCGAGTTTGATTGCGAATGTTTTGTTGCCCGCTTATTTCGTAAGTCGCATCCTTGCGGG
>Ga0315320_10002005_pt1 | contig 16850 bp, 15 predicted proteins | sample M140m21515metaG_FD_203458 | JGI IMG/M metagenome (GOLD analysis project Ga0315320, IMG submission 203458) | Ammonia-oxidizing marine archaeal communities from Monterey Bay, California, United States - M1 40m 21515 | ecosystem: Environmental > Aquatic > Marine > Coastal | place: USA: California... | reverse complement strand
GTCGATCACGGTGTTGGTGTTTGTGGACTGCCCGAAATTCTCGGAGGTGTCGACGTACCTGGTGGTGTAAACCCCGGTGATGTCGGCGGTTGCGGTCGCTGCGATGCAGGCGGCGGCCGTGGCCGGAAGGAAGGAAGTGATCTTCATGATGCTTTACCCCTTGGACATGTATGGAATTGAGTGGACGACTTTGGAACGGTCTTGTCGCAGAATTGTGCGCCGTTCCAATGCCGGTTACTCCGCGATTCCGACCCCGGATTCATCCATGGCGATGTTTTCAGAGATGATTCATTCGACGTGGTGAAGCGGCGACCGCAACGAGAAATTTCCGGATGGTCCCTCGTACGAAGCGGCGGTTCGCGGTGACTCGTGTGAACGCGCGCGACCATGCCGGGCAGGATGATCCTGTCGGTTCAACGAGGAGATCATGGTGTTCCCTTCACCGAGGCGACCGCCGGAGGGGACTCGGATTCAGACTCCTTCGATCGTGAACGGACCGCTGATCCGCGATGCGTCGGCGACCGTCCGCCTGAACTCCGATTCCGTCAGCGCACCGGACCGACGCCGGTGCGTCCAAGGTGTTCGAATCGCGCGTTGAGCCGGAGCAGTTCCTCGGCGGTGCGTCGTGGGTCCAGCATCCGAGCTCTCCGCTGCTCGTATGCCGCGAGGATCAGATCGGCATGCTCGGCGAGCCTCCGGTCGGCCATGGTTGGAACATGACCGGGAGGCACGGCGTAGGTGAACTGACCGGAGTCCGTGGCGTGCGTCGGGATGTGGATGAACTCGCGGTCCTTGCCCGGTCCGACCGCCCGGCCGTCATCGGCGGCCACGCCTGCCTCGACGAAGAAATCCACGGCGTGATCGGGATACCCGAACAGGTACCCGTAGCCTCTCCAGCGATCCGCGCGGGGCATCCGGTCCACGATCGCGACGACTTCGGCCGGGTGGGTCCCGGGGGTGATTCCCCAGGGACTCCAGAACGATTCGTGGCGTTCGATCATCCGGGCCAGGGCCTCGCGGTGGATCACGTACGCGTGGGCCGAACGGGTGCCTTCATCTGCGAGCGCGAAGACCTGGACGTCGGCATGCCACACGTCGTTTCGAAGAACGCCGAGGGACGCTCGAACCGCCGTGATTTCGCTGACATCGGGATCCTCGACATCCAAGGAGCCTCGCCAGAATCCACTGCTCATCGGCTTGAGGCCGCCGGCAAGCGTGTAGAGCGCCTCGTGATCCGCGGCGGCGCGAACCAGCAGGAGTGGGGCGACGGCCGTGGTGGTGCTCGCAGGGGCGGCGGACGGCGTGGTCTTCGGCGGGCTTGCCGTGCAACCTGCCAGAACCAGCGCGGTGACGAACCAGGTCAGCGGGTTGGTGGCCGTGAATCGGCGGCGTTTCGGAGCGGCCGCGGTCGCCCCGCCGTCGATCCCGTTCGAGGGGTGCGCTTCCGTGCATCGGCGTTCCAGATGATTCATGTCGTCATGGCCTCGGGGTCAGTCGTTTCGAAAAGGAATGCGAACGAGCATCGGATCGCGGTGGCGTCGATCTGCGTGTGGGCATGCATCATCGGATCGAGGAGCATGACTCGGAGGACGACTCGGTCCCCGGCGGTCGCGCCGCGGGGAGCCTCCAGGCGACCAGCGTCGAGATCAGCAGAAATCCCGCGGAGACCAGGAGGCAGGTGGAAAGCCCGCCCATCAGAAAACACACACCCGACAGCAGCGTGCCGAACAGCCGCCCCGTGGCGTTGGCCGCGTAGTAGAAACCGACGTCCTGGGCCACATCCGTTTTGGAAGCGAAGGCGAGTATCAGGTAGGAATGCAGGGCCGACTCGACGGCGAAGGCGACTCCGAAGATCAGGAGGCCGATCACGACCACGGGCACGGCCGCACCCGCGCTGCCGAGGAGAAGCACGCCGGCGATTCCCACGGTGATGAAGATCAGAACCAGCATCCAACGGCGGGCGAGTGCCGACTCGTCGGTGTTCCGATCGCCCAGGACGAGCTTCGACTGCACCCAGGGCGCGCCCGCCTGTACCAGTCCGTACCCGATCACCCAGATCGCCATGAAGGCGCCGATGCCTTCCACCGACCATCCGGCGTCCTCTGCGAGGAAAATGGGAAGGCCGACCACGAACCAGAGGTCTCGGGCGCCGAACAGGAAGACGCGGGCGACCGAGAGTCGATTCACCGCGGGGGAGCGCGACCAGGAAGTGGCCGTTCTGGCGGCGGTCTTCGCCGGGGGAAGCGAGGTGCGCAGGCCGAGCAGGGTCGCGATGGATGCGGCCGCGAGCATTCCGGCGAGGGCGAGCAGGGCGGGGCCGAAACCGATCCAGGCCAGGAGCGCCCCACCCACGAAGAAGCCGGCGCCCTTGAGCGCGTTCTTCGATCCCGTGAGCAGGGCGACGAGGCGGAGCAGGACGGATCGATGGCTGCCGTCCTGCTTCTCCTTCACGATCAGTTTCACCGCGCTCTTGGAACTCATCTTGGTGAGGTCCTTGGCGACGCCGGAGAGTCCCTGGCAACCCATGACCCATGCGATGGAGACCGCCTCGGTCCAGGTCGGCTCGGTCATCGAGAGCGCGACGAGCGCAGCGACCTGCAGCCAGAGGCCGAGGTGCAGGGTGCGATCGAGGCCGTATCGCCCACCGAGCCGGCCCCCGAGGAGATTGGTCGCGATGCCACACGCCTCGTAGCCGACGAAGAGGAAGCCGAGGGTCACCGGACCGTAACCCAGCTCGTGGAAGTGAAGGAGCACGAGCATCCGCATCGCACCGTCGGTGATCGTCAACGCCCAGTAGGCGATCGTGACCAGTGCGTAGCCTCGCAGGTTCATCCCTCGGCCCGATCCATCTGGGACGCGATTCGGGCGGCAAGATCGACCAGGCGGAAGGCGTACCCGTACTCGTTGTCATACCACGCGAGGATCTTCACCATCCGGTCGCCGACCACCATGGTGCTCGGGGCATCGATGATCCCCGATCGCGGATCGTTCACGAAGTCCGTCGAGACGAGCGGACGGGTCTCGAATCCGAGAATCCCCTCGAGGTCCCCCTCGCTGGCGTCATGCAACGCGCCGTTCACGGATTCCACCGTCACGGACTTCTCGCAGGTGAAGACCGCATCGACCAGTGATGCGTTGAGCAGGGGGACTCTGACCGCGATCCCGTCCAGCCGGCCGGCGAGTTCCGGATAGATCATGGTGATCGCCGTCGCGGACCCCGTGCTGGTGGGAATCAGGGCGTTCAACGCGCTTCGGGCTCGACGAAGGTCGCGGTGCGGCGCATCGACGACCACCTGGGTGTTGGTGACGTCGTGGATGGTCGTGATCACGCCATGTTCGATGCCGAACCGTTCGTGGATGACCTTGACCACCGGTGCCAGGCAGTTGGTGGTGCAGGAGGCGGCGGTCACGATCCGATCTTCGGCCGGATCGTAAGCGTCCTCGTTGCACCCCATCACGATGTTCGGGACGCCGTCCTTCACGGGTGCGGCGACGATGACGCGGCGGGCCCCGGCGGCGAGGTGGGGTTCGAGGGTTTCGGTGGTCCGCCATCGACCACTGCATTCGAGCACGATGTCCACGTCGGCGTCGGCCCACGGGACATCCCCCGGATGCTCGTGCTCCGAGAAGCTCGCGCAATGGTCGTCGACCCGCAGGGCGCCGTCCTGGATGCCGACCTCTCCCGGAAATCGACCATGAACCGTGTCGAAGTCGAGCAGGTGGGCGGCGCATTCGAGGCCGCCCTTGGTCTCGTTGACGTGCGTGAGCCGGAGTTCCGGATGCTCCCGCATCGCGCGGACGGCGAGTCGTCCGATTCTCCCGAACCCGTTGATGCCGACGTTCATGCTGCAGCCCCTGATTGATGTCCTGCACGAGATGATGCTGGGAGCGGCACGATATCGGTTTGGACGGCGCTGCGGGGATGACGTCACGTTCCTCGACTCGGCGGCATCGGGGGGACGGCACGACCGCTCGAACGAAAGCCCGCCCCGACCGGAGGTCGAGGCGGGCCCGGCTCGCAGGCGGATCCGTCGGTCGGACCGTCGAATCAGGGGCAGAGGCCCCACGCCCCGATCAGGAGACCGATGTCGGCAGCGTTGACGATGCCGTCGCCGTTGATGTCGGCTTCGGGGTTGCTCTTGGCGCTGGTGTTCCAGACGGAGATCAGAACACCGAGGTCGCCCGAATCGACGATGCCGTCGGCGTTGATGTCACCGGTGCAGTCGATGGGGGTCACCACCGGCGGAATGGTGAAGTCGGCTTCCTGCTGTGGCGTTCCCGGTCCCTGGTTCCAAGCCACCGTGAGCGTCGTGCCCTCGATGGAGAAGTCGCCGTAGTAGGAGAAGCGACCGATGAGGACGCCACGCCCGAATCCCGACGGCTCACCATCCGGGCCGGGAGTCGCGACCGGACCGACCTGGCCGGCAAGATCCTCCGGAGTGGTGTTCCACCAGCCGGCGTTCGCCTGTGGATATTGGACGAGGAAGTCGAAGGGGTTGGTGAACTGGTCGAGACGCCCCCCCGCGTTCACGCCGGGAACCTGTTCCGGTCGAAGCACGTTCTGCTCGAATCCGCCGATGGTGACGAACGAGTCGGAACGACGCGTGCTGTCAAGGTCGAAGATGCCATCGAGGTTCTTGGCGAGCCACCAGGTCTGCACCGGAAGGGGATCTTCGCTGAAAGCCTGGAAGTAATCGACCTGGGCTTCGGGCGGGAGGTTGAAGTTGAAGACGCCCAGCACGGTGTCGGCGTCGTCATCGGAACTGAGATAGACGTCGATGACCGTGGTGGTCTGCGTGGACTGGCCCTGGTCAGCGGAGGTGTCCGTGTACCGGGTGGTGTAAACGCCGGTGACGTCCGCGGTCGCGGCGACGGCGACGCAGGCGGCAGCGGCGGCGGGAAGAAGCGAGGTGATTCTCATGGAAGTTTCTCCGATGGACATGTGAGACGTTGATCGAAACCGCTGGTCGATTCGGCATTGCATCGAGGCTGCGTCGGGATGCGCAGTCACAAGAGGCCGATGTTCGACGCGTTTTCGAGGATCGAGTTCCCGGTTCTTTCGAAATTGTGCTTCACTGATCCTCGGGAGAGACCTCCTGGTGAAGTGGATGATCGACCGGTTCCGGGTCGCTTCGCATGATCGGCATGATCTCAATGATCTCAATGATCGACATGATTCGCTGGTCACGATCGTCGAAGATTTCCACCGACCGATCTCATTCGCCGGGCAAAGGGCCGGATCGGCGCGGCGGTTGCATCAGCGGTGAACATGTACTTCTTGAGAGGCGATCCGTTCATTGGTTCATCTTCCTTTGCGGATCGAAACATGGTTGACGGGCGACATCGAATTCCCTGAATCCATGTGACACGGCCGCGACACCGGAAACTCAATGTGTATCCGTCACAGTCGACAGGAGTCGACGAGATTCAGGGTTTGAAGCGGCCAGGTGATGGCCTGAGAACCGCGCGCGATCGCCAGGCTGAATGTCTGAGGATGGCGGTCACGGACTGTCGAAAATGCCGTCGCATCTCAGCGCCGTGGCCGGGGGTGGTCGTGGGGCAGCGTTCTCGAGCGCGGTGGCGGGGCATCGTCAATCGTCGAACGAAAGCCCGCCCCGACGCGAGGTCGAGGCGGGCTGATGATTTTGCTTCCGGTCGAGTCGAATTCGACCGCGATCAGTTCAGCGGTTTCAGGCGACGGTGCGCTGTCGTCGGGATCGAACGCCCGCGGCGCCGATCGCGAGGGCGGCGAGGCCACCGAGTCCGGGGACGGCGGTGCTGCCGGCCGGCGAGTACTCCGCCCCGTCGCCCGCGGTGCTCTCAAGTGCCCATCGCTCGACCGTGACGATGCCGAGGGCGTCCCTGCTCACCTCGACCCAGCCGTAGTGGAAATCGGATCCGGCGAAGAAGCGGATACCGATGGCGCCGGTCTCGCCTGAATTGATGTTGTTCTGAATATCGTGCGAGGTGGTGTGCGAGTTGAGCGCTTGGTAGAAGGCGTGCGACGTATACCCGAAGTTGGAGGCCCTGCCGTCGAGGGCACCGGCGCGGATGACCACCGTGCTCATCCAGATGGCGGGATCATTACCACCTTCGTAGTTGATGAAGGACAGGTTGTTGTTGGGGGCCCAGAAGACCTGGTCGGTGCCAGCGTTGGTGGAAGTGCGCGTGCCGAAGAGGTTGATTTGGAATGCGGTGTTGAAGGTCGCCGTGAGCACAAGATCCTGAGTGGCGGGAGCACTGGAGGAAATCTGCGGAAGGGCCTGGCCGACGTTCCAGATCTGAAGTCCCGCGGTGACCTGGCCGGGGATCGTCGCAATCACCACCCCGGTGACAAGCGAGCAGCCAGCGACGGATGGGGTGATCGCGATACGGGAGTAGTTCGTGAGGCGAGATGCGTTCATTGGTGTCTTTCTCTTGCGGGTTTGTGGCGCGTCCATCAATCCAGAGCGAACGTTTGCCATGGACTTCTTGTCGGATAATAGCGAGATAATAGTACGGTGGGTGGTGTCGTAACACGGCGGAATAAGGGCGTTTTTTTGGGGATTGGCTTCGATATGCCTGTAGTTATCGGACCCCCCCGTGGCTTGCAGGTCGCGAAACGAACTTTGGAACCTGTAATCCACGGGCGACGAGGGGCGTGCGCGAGCATTTTGAAAACAACGTCTTACGGAATCAGTCCCCGCGGGCAGTCGCTCGGCGGCATCGGGTTCCGCGGAGCGTCGAACCCGGGTCGGGATCAGGGCATGCTTGAGTAGAGGATGATCGAGATCACGCCAAGGCCGACTCGAAGGTGATTCCATCGCGTCCAGACGACGAGATAGTGCTGCCAGAACCCGCTGCTCGCGGCATCGCTCGGGTCCATGCACGCAAGTCTTTCGTTCAGCGGCACATTGCCGACTGCGGTGACGCCGAACACGCCGACGACGAAGACCAAGCCCGCGGCGAGCGGCGTCGGCCACCATGCATGGTCGGTGTGCATCGAGGCGAAGACGACAACGCCGATGGACAGGAGCGTCGTTCCGAAGAACGGCACCATGAACCAGGGTGTGTAGACCGTTTCGTTGATCCGTTGCATCGCGCGGATGCCTTCCGCCTCCTCGAGTCGTCGGAATGCCGCCATGATGAAGGCGGAGAAGGCGAACATCGATCCGACGATCATGCCGGCACCAGCGATGGCGGCCACCACGGCGACATCGAGGAGATCACCCATGGAGCACCTCCCCGGGCTCGAAGGCGCCAGCCCTGGCTGCGGTGCCGGCGAAATCGGCGAACGACCTCGGGGGCCTGCCCAGCACGGCTTCGACGTCGGTCGTGGGCTTCGCATTGACGCCACTGCGGGTGATCTCGAAGAGGTATGCGAGAAGATCGATGTATGCCGGTGGCGTGTCGAGTTCGAGCAGGGTCGTGCGGAGGGCTTCATCGGAGATCGGCTGGTAGCGGATTTCGCGACCGGCGGCGCGTGAAAGCTCGGCCGCGATCTCGTCATGGGTCAGGGCCGCCGGTCCCGACAGCTCGAGCGACCGCCCGTTGAGGCCTGTGTCCGTGAGTGCGACGGCAGCCACCTCGGCGATGTCCTCCGCATCGACGATGGGTTCGACGGCGATGCCCATCGGAAGGGCGATCACTCCGGATCGGATCATGAACGAGAAGTCGCCCTCGCTGAAGTTCTGGCTGAACCAGGCCGCACGGATGTTCGTCCATTCAAGGCCGGAGTCCGCCACGATTCGTTCGGCGCGAATCGCCTCCTCGACCCCACGCCCGCTCAGCAGGACGATCTTGCGAACACCCTGTTCCCTGGCGATGCGGGTGAAGGATCGGATGTCGTCGAGCGCGCCCCGAAACGCGAGATCAGGCTGATAGACGACGTACGCGGCATCCATCCCCTCGAGGGCGTTCGGCCAGGTGTCGCGGGATGTCCAGTCGAAGGCCGGGTTGCTCGATCGCGAACCGCGCCGGACGGTCGCGCCTCTGGCCTCCAGTCGCGGCACGAGACGTCGGCCGGTTTTTCCGTTCGCGGCGATGACGAGGATCTTCGAATACGGCAGGGGCGAGGTGTTCATGGCGTGTTCCATCGGTTTCTAGGGCTGGCGAGTCTCGGTGATCGCCGCTTTGATGCAAGCAGTATTGGGATCCGTGGATGCATGATCAATGATTCTAAATCCTAATTCCTTGTTCAAACGTCCATGAATAGGGTTCTTTGAGATACGAATGATATGATCCGGCATGGCCACGACCAATTCCAACCGTTCGGACGTTGCTTCAGCCGGGGCATGGGTCTCCGCTGATCCGCTCGGGGAGACGCTGCATTCATTCCGCCTCGAAGGCGTCGTCTACGCGCGGTCTCATCTCACGGCGCCATGGGGCGTCGCGATGCCGCCCATGCCGCACTGTCTGATGTTCCACATCGTGACGATGGGCGAATGCAGGCTGGAGTTCGGGGACGGAGAGGCCGCAACGCTTCGTCCGGGTGAGTTCGCGTTGGTGCCACGTGGGGAGGGCCACCTGATCAAGCATGCCGAAGGGGCGGACACCGTCGATTTCTTCGATCTCCCGATCGAACGTGTCTCGCCGAAGTACGAGGTTCTGAGCCACGGCGGAGGCGGCGACGGCACCACCCTGATCTGCGGCGCGGTGCGACTCGATCATCCCGCGGCCCGCGATCTCGTGGAGTTGCTGCCGGGCCTGATCCACATCAAGACGTGGGACACCCCGAACGCCGAGTGGATGCACAGCACCCTGCGTCTGATGGCCGCGGAAGCTGGCACGCGTCAACCGGGCGGCGAGACGATCGTGACCCGACTCGCGGACATTCTGGTCATTCAGGCGATCCGCACCTGGATCGTGGAACACCCGGAGTCGAGGCGGGGCTGGATCGGAGCGTTGGGCGACGAACGGATCGGGCCGGCCTTGTGTCTCATCCATCGCGAGCCCGCCTGTGACTGGACGGTCGCATCGCTGGCGGAAGCGGCGTCGATGTCGAGATCGGCGTTCTCCGCGAGGTTCACCGAACTCGTCGGCGAATCGGCGATGCAGTACGTCACGCGCTGGCGGATGCACGTCGCTGGTGCATGGCTGCGAGATACCGACATGACGGCTTCGGAGTGCGGCGCGAAGCTCGGTTACAACTCCGAGGCGGCGTTCAGTCGTGCATTCAAGCGGGTGATGGAGATGCCGCCGGGCGAATGGAAGCGATCCGCGACGGGTGTTGCCTAGCTGGTGGCGATGGCGGAGGCCGGCGGTCGTGTCGTTTCGAATGGAGCGTACCGGGCTCGAACCGGTGACCTGCTGCTTGCAAAGCACGATCTCCACGAGCTCGACAACGTCCGACGCTGGAAGAATCACGGCCCTGACGCCCTGAGGAGGGGTCGACCCTACGGCGTCCAGGTCATCAGGGTCATCGAGGTCGAACCAGTGGCCGATCGACTCGCCGCACCTTGGCCGCAGGTCGGGTCCTCCGGTGCCCGATCACGCCGGCGACGATGAGCCGCGAACGAAAACCCGCCCCGACGCGTGGTCGAGGCGGGCTGGTGATTGCTTGCGGTCGTTCCGAAGTCGATCGTGTTCGGTTCGGCAGTCTCAGGCGATGCGCTGTCGTCGTGACCGGAGGCCTGCGGCGCCGATCGCGAGGGCGGCAAGTCCACCGAGTCCCGGGACGGCGCTGCTGCCGGCCGCGGTGTTCTGGCCCGCGATGATTCCCTGGCCAGAGACGTCGTTGTAGGCCCAGCTGTTGATGGTGAAGCTATAGCTCCCTTCGGAAAAGCTGAGTGTGTAGTTGATCCACCCGTAGTAATTCGTTTCGCTTTCGCCAATAAGATTGAAGGCCACGAGCTGCTCGTTGCCAGTGCCCAGGCCACCAAACGAGGTGCTGCTCACAACATTACTTGACTGGAAGTTCCGAAGGTTCGCCGCCTTGGGACTAACAGCCTTGCTATTACTTTTGCTTCCCATGTTTTCGTCAATGGTGGCTCCGGCGGAGACGGCCCGGAAAATTGCGCTGCTACCGGAACTCCCTCGGATCATCGCTCCCGCGAACTGAGTGCTCCCGTTCGTATTGCCCCACTGGGATGCAGAGTCGTTGTTCGACGCCAGGATCGCGACGCCCGCGAAACTGAACAGCGTTTCCCCGTTCAGCTGGCCATACGTGCCGGTGCTGGCGGGGATGGGGTTCACGACACTACCCGTGATGATGTCGGCGGTGGCAGGACTTGCGGCGGCCAGCACGGCGGTGCCGCCTGCGGTGAGGGCGTAGTTCTTGAGGCGTGAATCGCTCATGGGTTCTTCCTGCTTTCTCTCTCTGGTTGGAAGGTTGTTGTCGGGTGCATCGGACATCCGACGCAAAGTCACCATACAGCGAACGCAATCCATCTTCGTCACGAAAAACAAGGCAGCCGTCACGGAAGACAGGGCCTCCGTCACGGAAGACAGGGCGCGATGAAATGAAGGCGTCGACGCGGGCCTGGTGATGGCCCGGTAATTCAGCGGGGCGGCTCGCGATCGATTTTTCTGGCGTCACGATGAACGGATCGGACCGTGAATCCTCGGTCTTCAGCCGGGACTCCGACCGTCTGGCCATTCCAGCTCGGGCATCTTCCTCGTCGGCGGAATCGTCGGAATCCTCCGGCGGCACGTTGAGCAAGTCTCCGCGATCGGCTTGGCCTCGATCGTGCGCGTGACGTCGGCCCTTCCCTGGAGCGGCATCGCACCGTCGGGTCGTCGTGTCTCGGGATCGAGGCTCCGGCATTCAGCCGGAACGGCAAGTCGAGCCGGGCGTCGGCGAGATCGTCCCGCCGCTCGAGCCGATGGAGATCGATCCATGCAACCGGGAGTGGTCAGGTATCGCGAGCGTATCCCAGCAGTGCACGCGCTTTTCGCGTGGCGGCGGCCAGTCTGCGGCGTTCGAGGATCCCGAGCGCGTCGTTGCCCCGCGGGGGTGCATCACCCGGATGTGCATCGAGATCCCCCGGTCGGGCGATCGTGCGGGTGCCGACGTGGGACCGGATCGTCTCGGTCTGGTTGGTGAGATCCTCGTAGCGAACCAGTACCGCGGATGCGTCGGTTGCGAAACCGTGGAAGCCGATCGCAAGGCGGGACCAGATCGCGCCGAGGTCGGCCGCCCCCGCGATCGGGGGGGCCGGCCAGTCGAAGTCCCAGGGGCCACGCAGCTTGACGCTGGCGTAGGACGCCAGCGGATGTCGCACCAGCATCAGGAATCGCGCCCCGGGATAGAGCCACTTCAGGTACGCGGCATGCCCGGCGTCGAGCCTGGTTTCCTTCAGTCCCCAGCGACGTCGTCCCGCCTCGCGGGCGGGGAGGCCGAAGCGTCGATCGAGGAACGAACGATGGGCCTGGCGGAGGGCGACGATCTCCGGGCTTCGATCGGAGGGCTCATCGCCCGGTTGGATCGCGGTGAGGTGCCTTTCGTCTGGCCATTCGGCGGTGAACGGCCGCCACTGTGCGGCCAGCCCCTGGATGATTCCCGCCCGGTGGTGTGGTTCGTCCCAGATCATCAGGTCGGGATCGGCGTCCAGCATTCGCTGGAGCAGCGTCGAGCCTGATCGCGGGCCTGCGGCGAGAACGAACACCGGGTCCTCGCAGGGAAGCGGATCGTCTTCGATCGTGGGCCATCGCGCCTCGATCGCCCGCCAGTCGGGGTCGGGGACGACTTCGATGGGCCACGGGCCCGCGGATCGAGGCGCGGCGATGCGGGGAGTCAGAGCGGAGTCGCGATGTCGCTCGAGCCACTCGGTGCTGGTGCGGAAGCGTTCGATGTCGCCATTGAGGTAGGCGAGCAGTGCCGGCCACTCGGCCTCCGGGACCCGGCCGTGCACCACCGTGACCGGGATTCCCTTCCCCGCGATCCAGGGTTTGGTGGTCCGGAGGTTCGCTTCGGGCGGAAGCGTCGCGATTCGAAGGCCCTTCGGAAGCAGGGCCCAGGCCGCGGATCGGAAGGTGGCCTGGTCCCAGTTCTGTCCGACGTCGTCATACATCTCGAGCCACCGGCCGACGAGTTTCGCTTGTTGTTCGCCGCGCCGCAGGAGGAGGACGCCGGAGTTCAGTTCGGGAAATCCATCGGGAACCGACTGGTCGCGCCAACCAGCCGGAATCCGGACCGGTGCCTGGGCGGCGGCGAGGTCGTGGTGGTCCAGCAGGGCGAACAGGCCGTCAAGCCGTGCCGTTGGCCGCGCGTCACTGTCGAGAAACAGGGTGCGGTCGAATGGAAGATCGAGAAGGCCCGGGATCTTGTCCCGGTACGACCGTCGCGGGTCCGGATGCGGCAGGCATCGATCGAAGCAGCCCATCGCTTCGGCGGCCTCGACGTCGTCGGTCATGATCGCGATCGGACGACCGCCGGCGTGGGCTCGGCCGGCGCGGGCGCTGGCGGCCGCTTCGGCTCGGTGGGTCGCACCGGTCGCGATGAAGAGGATGCCTTCGCTGCTCACCGTACGTCCTTCAACTGGGTCCATCGCCAGGATCGCCGGCGACGGTCCCGTTGGAGTCGCCGTGTGGTCTTGAGCAAGGTTCGCCATCTGGAATCGGTCCGCCAGGTTCGTCGGTGATCGGTCACCACGTTCTCCTGCTCCGCGGGATCCCGTTCGAGGTCGGTCGCCCAGAGGGCCTTGCCGCGTCGATCCACGACGATCTTCCGGGTGCCGTTGACGACCATGAGTTCCTCGGCGAACTCGCAGCAGACCTCGGCGGGTCGGGACGATCGCTCGATGAGGCCCGCGGTGGTGCCGCCGGCAGCGAGGTTCTCGAAGCATGACGACAGCAGCGGCGTGATGCCCACGGGGTGATCGGTCCGGCGAGGTCCGTCGAAGTGCTCGTCGGGCGCCGGGCGCTGGATCCACGGAACGCGGACCGCACCTTCGAGGAAGGTGCCCTTGTAGAGCATGCCGCCGTCGCCGAGAAGTTCGCCGTGATCGGCCGTCAGGGCCACCGTGGTGCGTCGCGCGTCGGGGCGGCGATCGAGCGTCTCCATCAGGAGACCGATCTGGTCGTCGAGAAGTTGCAGTTGATCGGCGTAGTCGCGTCGACAGGCGTCGATCGCCTCCGGGGTGAGCGACTCCCAGCGTGACCGGGCTTCGCGTGCGGTCGCCTGCTTCGGCAGCGAGGCGATCCACGGAGGGGTGGCGGAGGCCGGCGGGAGATCCGCATCCGCATGACGGCCGGCCCAGGGAGGGGGGGTGTCGAAGGGCTCGTGGGGACCGACGAAACTGACCCAGAGCAACCAGGGGCGATCGGTGGGCAGGGCGGCGATCCTTTCCAGCGCGCGGCGGGCCAGCCAGACGTCGGGATAGAGATCGAGTGGAAGCACGGTCGGACGGACCTCCCACGACTCCGGCCGTCGTCCGCCTGCATAGCGTTGCTCGAGGTCGGCGCGGTGCTTTTCGAGTACGCCTGCTTCGCGCCAGGCATCCGTGAGGTCGCACTCCACGTGACGCAGGCCGCGGGGGCCGGCGATCTCCAGGACGCGATCGAATCCGAGTGCCTGCATGCGCGGGGCCTGGTCCCGCAGGTCTCGTCCCTTCACGTGGGCGGTGAGATGTGACTTGCCGACGAGTTCCGTCCACCATCCTTTCGAACGCAGGGTCCGCACGATGGACGGGGCGTCTCCGGGAAGGTCCACGTTCCGGTGGGTGGTGATGCCGAGTCGACTCGCGTACGAACCGGTCGTCCAGCTCAGTCGAGCGGGAACGCACTGGGGCGACGTCGCGTAGGCTCGGGCGGACCATCCGTTCCCGGCAAGTGACCGGATGTTCGGGAGATCGACGATCGGTGCCGTGGGGTCGCACCAGTCACCACGCAGCTGATCGAACGTGCAGAGCAGCAGGTTCCGGGGTCTGGCGTCGGGATCGTTCGCGTTTGCGGCGTCGTCCATACCTGACCACCACCATACTCCGTCGGCATCCGAACCACCACGGGGCGGATCGACGCCCGAGTGCGTCGTCGACCGCGACGGGTTCGGCGAGTACGGTTTTTCCGATCCGAGTGGCCGTCCGACGGCTTGGCGAATCGGAGATCCGGCGATCGAGTCATGTCGGCGATCGGACCCGGGCGATGGCGTCGGGTCGTGGGGGGTGGGATTCGATCGGGGGACATCGATCTTCCGGGCTGTTCCAGCAGGTCGCTCGCGGCCTCTTCAGGTGATGCCTGCATCCCGGGCGGCCGTTGCGTGTTCCGTGTCGATGATCGACTCGTCGCGGCCCGCTGGAAGTAGCGCGGCTCGGAGCCCGGGCCGCACTCCACCGCCATTGCAGTCACTTGACGCAGGGCGACGACCGGCTGAAACTCTCGATACGAATGATCGTGAACGGATCCAGCGACATGCCCTCGAAGCCGTCAGGAACAGTTCGGAAGATCTCCCGCGGTGGCGGTGGATTCCGCGGTGGGGCGATCGCGCGGAGGCCGCGGCCGGTCGAGCGATTGGACCGGACACGGACGCCACGAGGTGGCGGGGCGAGGGTGAACTGATGCACCTGCTGTTGGCCCTCGACAAGGGGTTCGAATCCCTGGCGGCGGTGGCGATCAGTTCCTACCTGTCGCACCATCGATTCGAATCGGTGGTGCTGGTCACCCCGAACGATCAGCGCCTGCATCAGTTGGAAGCGGTGGCGGCGGCATTCGACGTGCCGGTGGAGTGGCAGCCGATCCCGCAGGACGCAGCGCTGCATCGATTGCCGCGGGAACTGCAGCCCTACTTCTATTGCATCGAAGCGCTGCATCAGCGCGAGGCCGGCCGGTATCTCTACGTGGACGCCGACACGCTCTGCGTGGCCGGTCTCGGGTCGTTCGAGGTCCTGCCGCTCGACGAGCAGACGCCGCTGGCCGCCTGCTCGCATGGCCGTCCCATGCCGGATCGCTCCCTCGTGCTCGGGCTGGATTCGCCGTTCCATTACTTCAACGCCGGCGTGCTGCTGTTCGACAGCGTCGCGCTGGCCGAGCTGGTGACGCCGGCCGCGGTGGTCGAGTACGCGATCAGCAACGCCGCGTGCTGCCGTTTCCGCGAACAGTGCGCCCTCAACGCCTTGTTGCGTGGTCGCGTCCGTTTCCTGCCCGGCCAGTTCAATCTGCTCAGTTGGATGCGTGAACGCGAACACCGGAACCGTTGGCATGATCCAGCGGCCAACGCGATGGCCGCCTGCCTGCCGGACGTGTGGGCGCAACTGGCGATCGTGCACTGTTCGGCCGGCGCCTTGCCGCTCCGGGTTCCGCGGAAGCAGCATGAACCGATCGATCGGTACTGGTTGATGCTGCACGAGGCGATGTCGGACCTGCCCCGGCTTCCTCAACTGCCCCGGTTCGCGGATTGGTGCTGATGAGGGAACGCCCGGTGCGTGATGTCGAAATGGGGTTCGAGGAACTCGTTCAGCTGCTGCGCCGGGGTCTCGGCGATGTGAAAGACGAGGAACTGATTCGGGGCGGCGGCTTCGAAGTACGCCAGGGCCTCGCCATGATGCCGGTGCCAGTCCTGCAGCCATCGCCGCTCGAGTTCCCGGCGGCTGCGAACGCCTTCCGGGGCCAGGGCCTGCAGGTAGGCCGTGGCGAATCGGCCCTCGTCGTGCTGTAGGCGGGAACGCACCCAGTCGGCGGGGTCGCGGGTGTTGAGTATGAACAGGGCATCCGGGTACGCGTGGTGAAGTTCCCGGAAGTATCGGCAACCTTCGATGAGCGGAGCATGGTCGCTGTTGCTCCGGCCCCACGGGGATCCCGGGATGCAGATCATGTCCATGTACGCCGTCCAGTCCTCCATCCCCAGCAGTGGCGGTCGGCCGGCGGCGAGATTGTCGTGCAGCGCGAGGGCGAGGGTGTTTCCCCGCCAGTGCACCGAGCGGATGTCGTTGGCCCGGAAATAGTCATGGAACGACGTCGTGCCGCACTTGTTGAACCCGATCACGAAGATGCGGCGTTGCGTCGATCCGGTCATCGGTCGCTCCAGCGGTCGTCGTTCCAGAGGGCCCGCTGATCCGGGTTCTCCAGCAGGTTGCGGCACAGCGCGGGAAGCGCGTGGTCTCGAATCGCGTCCAGCGGGAATGGTCGAACGTCGTTCAGTTCGCGCACCCGCATCACGGCGGCATGCAGTTCGTCGCGTCGCCGGCTGGTGGTGGCGCCGGGATGCTTTCGATAGCTCACGTGTTCCTCGTCCACCTCGCGGATCGCGACGCCGGCCCGTGCCATGCGCAGGTACAGGTCGTAGTCCTCGGCCATGGTGAGCTCCGGTCGGAAACCCTGATCCACGGCCTGCACGGCCCGGCGCGTGAAGGCGGTGCCGGGGTTGGTGATGAAGTTCACCATCTCGAGCAGGGAGGCGGAGAAGGGTTGCAGGACGGGCTTGGCTCGCCCCTCCGGCTGGCGGTCGCTGAACAGCCGCACCCGCGTGTAGATCAACTGGGGTTCCCCCGGATCCAGCAGCGCGCGGCAACGGGCGGCGCGGTCCGGGTGATTCAGGTCGTCGCTGTCGAGCGTGACCAGCCGGTCGCTGCGGGCCAGCGCGACGGCCCGGTTGCGTGCGACCGCCACGCCGCGCTCCCCGCGATCCAGGCGAGCGTAACGCAGGCGTTCGTCGCCGAAGCCGGCCACCAGTCCCTGGAGGTCGGCCGTCTCACTGTGGTCGTCCACCACGACGGCTTCCCAGTCTTCACGGCTCTGGGCGAGGCAGCTGGCCAACGCGGCCTTGAGTTCGCGGGGGCGGTCGCGGGCCGGGATCAGGAAACTGACGGCGGGCTTTCCGGTCATGCTTCCATGAGTCTAGCAATCCACGACCGAACCCCATCCTGAATCCAGGCCGTTGTCGGCAGACTCACCGGGTGGTTGAAAAAGCGTTCATGGGGACGAGGGTTCCGCTCGAA